>Ga0209536_100005317_pt1 | contig 20041 bp, 17 predicted proteins | sample DeeMarSeWOR28_12_FD_187461 | JGI IMG/M metagenome (GOLD analysis project Ga0209536, IMG submission 187461) | Marine sediment microbial communities from White Oak River estuary, North Carolina - WOR-2-8_12 (SPAdes) (version 2) | ecosystem: Environmental > Aquatic > Marine > Intertidal zone >...
CAGAGATCATATGTTAAAACAACGCGTCTTCAAGCATTTGGCTCATGATGCTTAAGGACGCGGAGTAGTTGATCTTGTTATTCTGGTCGAATCGTGGTTGGTGTCCCGTCCACTGCAATGGATGGAGGTAAACGCATGGGCAAAACGATCGTCATTATCGGCACGTTGGACACAAAAGGCCCTGAAATTGCCTACTTGCGGGATCGGTTACAGGCACTGGGCTTGAAAACTACCGTCGTCGATTCGGGTATTCTGGGTGAGCCATTAGGGATCCAACCCGACATCGATCATGGCCAGGCAGCCACTTACGGCGGCACGACCATCGAGGCGTTGCAGAATGCTGGCAGCCGGGGAAAGGCCGTGGCCGGCATGCGCGAAGCGCTCAAAAAACTGACCCTTTCCCTATTCGACGAGGGAAAACTAGATGCTATCGTCAGCATGGGAGGGGCAGAGGGCGCCGTGATGGGTGCCGCCGCCATGATGATCTTACCAGTTGGTGTACCCAAGGTTCTAGTTTCACCGATTGCCTCTGGCTACCATTTTTTTGAGCCACTGGTCGGAACGAGAGATATGATCGTCGTACACTCTGTGGTGGATATCCTCGGCCTGAACCCTATCGCCTGTACCATTTTCGATAACGTAGCCGCCGCGCTCAAAGGCATGTTAGACCATGGGCATAGGCTTCCCCGGCCGGAACCAGGCCGACGTTTTGTTGCCATGACTATGTTAGGCAACACCACCACAGCCGTGATGGCGGCCAAGGACCTCCTGGCCGATCGTGGTTATGAGGCTGTCATATTCCACTCTAATGGTGTTGGAGGTCCAGCCATGGAGGAATTGGCCGAGATGGGCCAGTTTGTAGGCGTCATAGACTTCACCACCAACGAGATCTATGATCCGATGGTAGGCGGCATTCACGATGGTGGACCGGATCGGTTAAAACAGATAGGTTTGTTAGGCTTGCCCCAGGTTGTTGTGCCCGGTTGTATCGACTTCAGCGTTTGGAACGCTGGGACAGTACCAGCTACTTTAATGGACCGGCCAATTTATGATCACAATCCAGAATACACCCTTGTTAGGGCTAGCCACGAAGAGATGATCGAGTTGGGGCACCTCTTCAGCTCGCGATTGAATATGGCCAAGGGACCGGTTGTCGTCGCCGTACCTACCAAGGGATTATCCATTCCTAACGTACCTGGTGGCCCATTTTGGAACCCCGAGGCAGATGCCGATTTCTTGTCCACAATACAGGCCGAGATCCGCGAGGACATTCCGGTCTTGACCTACAAACGGCACGTCAATGATCCTGAGTTCGGCCGGGAAGTGGCCCAACTGTTCGTCGATCTAATGGCAGAAACCTGATTATATACCCTTACTGTACCAGGTTTGTCTTCGCCATTGTGTGGCTGTCAACTATCACCAGCTTTACTTAACATAAAGGAGAAAAGACCATGATTGCTAAAAACGGACGTAATTACGAGGATCTCCCTCATTTTACCGAGGGAGATGAAGGTTTTCGGAGCAAGTTCCTGTCCTGGGACCTGGGCGATTTGACATTCGTCGATATTCAGGAATATCTCAAGGAAAAAGATCTCATTATCGTTCCCATGGCCAGCTTGGAACAACACGGCCCGCACTTGCCCCTATATACCGACACCATCACCGCCATCGAGATGTCCCGCCGGGTCTCAGAGATCATCGCCGTTTTGCACACCCCGCCCATTTGGACCGGATATTCTCCCCAGCACATGCATAATCCGGGCATGGGACGTGGTACGATCACCATTCGTAGCTCCACGTTGCTATCTCTCATTCATGACGTCGGCCGGAGCCTGATTCACCATGGCTTTAATCGCATCATTTTCATGAATGGCCATGGTTCCAATGTGAAAGTGATCGACCCGGTACTCCGCCAGTTGCGTTACGAGACAGGAGCGCTTATCGGCTTCGTCAAGCCCTACATGGAACGTTACTATGGCATCCTCGGGGATCTGATGGAGAATCCGCCCGACGAGACGCCGGGTTGGCACTCGAGCGAGCTAGAAACGTCTCAAGATCTGGCCTGGAACGAGAATCTGGTTCGAATGGAGAGGGCTGAATTTACCCGGGCACATATACCCGAATTTTTGCCCAAAACCTTCGCCAAAAAAGATGGTATGCCCGACGTGGAGTTTGATGGATACACCTATTTTAACTTCCCCATGGACCATCACGAGTTCATCGAGAGTGGTGTGATTGGCAATCCATTAAGGGCAACTAAGGAGAAAGGTGAAGAGGCTTTTCGCCGTCTATCTGAACACGTGGCCCGGGGTATTCTGGAGTTGATGGAGGTGCCTGTTGAGGTCCACGATCGAGAATTTCGGGACCGGGTGATGTAACATGAAAGTAGGTGTTTTCAGCTTTGTATTTCAGGATTTACTTTCCTATGAAAAAGCGTTGGATTGGATCGCTGGCACCGGTGCCGAAGCTGTGGAAGTTGGTTCGGGTGGTTATGTGGCCGAACTTGGAGAATCGTACTGCAAGCCGGCCGAATTGCTGGAAGATGAAAATAAATTGGCCGAGTGGAAAAAACTAGCCGATGATCGCGGGCTTGAAATCAGCGCCCTGAGTTGTCATGGCAACCCGCTTCATCCCAACCCAGCCATTGCCAACCTTCATCGACAGCAGTTTCGCGATACCGTTCGCGTAGCCGGTAAAATCGGCGTACGCCGGGTCATCACCTTTTCCGGCTGCCCAGGAGATAGCGAGGACAGCCATTATCCTAATTGGGTTACCTGCCCATGGCCCCCAGATTTTTTGCGTATACTGGAATGGCAATGGAATGAAAAGATTATCCCTTATTGGCGAGAAGAGGTTGATTTTTGCCGCGACCACGGTGTGGATATGATCTCTTTGGAAATGCATCCGGGCTTCGTGGTTTATAATCCCGAGACTCTGCTGCATTTGCGCGATGCGGTGGGGCCTGAAATTGGGGCCAACTACGATCCCAGCCACCTGTTTTGGCAAGGCATCGATCCTATTGCCGCAATTCGTGCTTTAGGTGAGTCTATCTTCCACGTTCATGCCAAAGATACCGAGATCGATCCCTTTAACACAGCCGTAAATGGTGTGCTTGATACAAAACCCTACGCGGATGAAATCAACCGCTCTTGGATATTCCGTACCGTGGGTTACGGGCACGGGCAGAAATTCTGGAAAGACTTAGTTAGCAACCTGCGTCTCGTCGGTTATGACTACGTTCTGAGTATGGAACATGAAGATAGCCTGATGTCCTTGCGCGAAGGATTGGAAAAAGGTGTTAGCTTCCTGCGCGACCTGGTGTTAACCGACGAACGTGGCAAACCTTGGTTTGAGTCATGAGATTTTGTCACTGAATCTACGGTTCTTAAGCGGCTTTATCCAAAACCGGCCGGTTGGGGCCCGATTTTTGTTGATGGGCATCCTTATTCTTGCTGTAGAATAATTCTAGCACCTATGCTTATCCTTTCGTTGCTTGTTTGAAGGATGAGTGCTTAGTTAGGAGAGGCTCGTGCGTGTTGATTTAAATTACGGCCGGGAAGGCTTGACCGTCAACCTGCCAGATTCGGCCGACATCATCACCCCTGATTATTTACCTGGCTTGCCTAATGAGGCAGCGGCCCTGATACAGGCAATTCGTTTGCCCATCGAATCGCCACCCCTCGGCCAGTTGGTGAAACCTGGCGATACCGTCGTCATCGTACACACCGACATAACCCGGGCAACGCCAAATGACCGAATAATGCCGGTTCTTCTAGCAGAACTGGAAGGCGCCGGTATTGCCCGCCAAGACATCATCCTTCTCAATGGCTTAGGTACCCATCGCCCCCAGACTGAAAACGAATTACGGATCATGTTAGGCGATCAGGTCGTGGAGCAATACCAGTGCCTGCAGCATGATTGCCAAGACGATCACAATCTGGTGGCGCTCGGGAAGACCACCCTTGGCCACCCCGTTCGCATCAATCGTCATTACCTGGAAGCGGACGTGCGTATTCTGACTGGTTTTATCGAACCCCACTTCTTTGCCGGGTTCAGCGGCGGTCCCAAGGCGATCTTGCCATCTCTAGCCGGTGCTGAAAGTGTTTTCACCAATCATGGGTTGCAGATGATCGCCCATCCTGAGGCTACCTGGGGGATCACGGCCGGGAATCCAATTTGGGAGGAGATGCGAGAGGTTGCCTTGCGCACCCAGCCGACCTTTCTTTTAAATGTTACGCTCAATGTCGATCGCCAGATCACCGGGGTTTTTGCCGGGGATATGTTAGCCGCCCACGCCCAGGGATGTGCCTTTGTCAAAAAGCAGGCTATGGTGGGCGTTAGAGCACCTTATGATATTGTGTTAACCACCAATAGCGGCTACCCGTTGGATCAGAACCTGTACCAGTCGGTGAAGGGCATGAGCGCCGCCAGCCAGATCGTTCGCCAGGGCGGAGCCATCATCATCGCTACCGCCTGTGAAGATGGCCTGCCCGATCACGGCCGCTATGCGGATTTACTAGCTGAAGCGGGTTCACCTCGAGTGATCCTGGACATGATCTCTGCACCCGGCTATCATGTTCAAGACCAGTGGCAAGTACAGATTCAAGCCCAAATTCAATTAAAATCTGATGTTTTTGTCTTCAGTGAAAACTTAACCCAGAGACAAATTGAAAAGGCGTTATTTAAGCCATGCTTTGATATAGAGGAGACCCTGGCCCAACTCATAGATAAATACGGACCGGCGGCTCGAATCTGTGTCATGCCTGAGGGCCCGCAAACCATACCCTATCTTCAGAATTAGTTAGATCCGTTGTCGTTGGACACCACCGGACCTTTCATCGAGATATGACCGACAACGAGACACTTCTATTAGTAATTGCCGCAATTGTCACCTTTTTAATTGGCTTATCCAAGGGTGGATTGGGCGGGGCCGCAGGCGCTTTGGCTACACCTATGATGGCCCTGGTATTGCCGGCCGATAAAGTGATCGGGCTGATATTGCCCATCTTAATGGTGGCCGACATCTTCGCCGTGGCTCTCCATTGGGGCAAGTGGAATGCGAAACTGATCCTGTTGTTGTTGCCCGGTGCCGTCGTGGGTGTCACGATCGGCACTTTTTTCATCACCAATGCCCCAACAGAAACTTTGCGAACGCTATTAGGTGTTATCGTATTGATCTTCGCCCTATACAAGGTCTTCGAAAAACGGATCCTGGGTTGGATAGTTTATAAGAGCCGCAACTGGCATGGTGTAGCGGCTGGCACGATAACGGGCTTTTCCTCGGCACTGGCTCACACAGGCGGACCGCCGGTCAGTATCTATTTGTTGATGCAAAAGGTAACTCCGGCTGTATTTATCGCCACGTCAGCCCTCTTTTTCTTTCTATTGAATTGGATCAAGGTCCCTTATTACTTTTATGCCCAGCTCTTCGATTTCCAACAGTTACGCCAAATCGCCTGGCTATTATGGCTTGTACCGCTTGGTGTGTGGGTTGGCCGCTGGGTTGCCTATCGCATTAACCGGGAAACTTTCGAAAATATCATCGTCGCATTATTGATCGTAAACGCCTTGTTATTGATATTTCTGTAATGCCTGATCTCATTGGAAACCAGTTATCAAATCATGATAGAATAAGAAGGAAGCCAGATGGCAAAAAAACGAGCCCGGTCCCAACCTGTTCGCGTTACTATGATCGGCTGCGGCATCATGGCCGGCTACCATTTGCAGGTCATGCTGCCCCAATTTAAAGATACGCTCGTGCCGGTTGTTTGCGAACCATCAGACGAACAATACCAAGCGACAGCCAAGATCTTCACCGAAGCCGGCCGGGACGTACCACCTAACGAACCGAACCTGGATCGACTCTTAGACAGGTACGCGGATCAACTCGATGTAGCCTTTATCATCACCCCTCATATTTTTCACCACGACCAGACCAAAGCCTGTTTAGAAGCGGGATTAGATGTCCTCTTGGAAAAACCCATGGTCATGACAGTCGAAGAGGCCAGGAGCCTGATAGATATCCGGGATAGAACCGGCCGCCTCCTGGTGGTGGCTTTCAATGGTGGGTTATCCCCAGAAATACGCACTGCCGCTGAGATGATACGATCGGGCCAGGTGGGGAAGCTTCAAAGCATCAGCGCCACGGTCTGGCAGGATTGGCGCGAACTTACGGCTAATACTTGGCGGCAAGTTCCCGAGATGTCCGGGGGTGGTTTCTTATTTGATACGGGAGCCCACATGATGAACACGGTGACCGCCTTAGCCGGTGAGGAGTTCAAGCAGGTAGCGGCCTGGTTGGAAAAGCGCGGTGCTTCGGTCGATATCATCGGCGCCGTGATGGGCCGGTTGACCTCCGGTGCGCTGGTCACCATGCATGGGTCAGGTGAGACGGTGCCATCGTGTGATTCCGAGGTCCTGGTTTTTTGCAGCGAGGCCATCATCCGGACAGGCGTGTGGGGCAGACATTTGGAGATGATGGGCCGCGGCGCAAAGACCTTTGAACCGGTAAAAGTATCCCCTTCTTCCGGTGCCTGGCAACAGTTTTTAGCTGTTCGCCGGGGTGATTTAACCAATCCCTGCCCCCCAGAAGTGGGACTTCGTATGGCGAGGCTCTGGGATGCGATCAGAGCCTCATCCGCCCAGGGCGGAAAATCAGTCTTGTTAAAGGATTATTAAATGAGCCAGCCACACGTCACGATATGGAATGAATTTCGACATGAACGAGAAGAGGCCAAGATTGCGGCAATTTATCCGCAAGGCATGCATATGGCCATCGCTCGCCATTTGCAGGCCGAAGGGGTAGAGGTTCAAACCGCCACTCTAGATGAACCTCAACATGGCCTCATCGCCGAACGACTGGCCCGGACTGATGTTTTGATCTGGTGGGGTCACATGGCCCATGATGAAGTGAGCGATGAAATCGTGGATCGTGTGTACCAAAGGGTCTTAAGAGGAATGGGGTTGATCGTCTTACATTCCGGTCATTTCTCAAAAATTTTCAAGCGCTTGATGGGCACAACCTGTTACTTGAAACACCGGGAGGTGGGTGAGAAGGAGCGAATTTGGGTGGTCGATCCGGCCCATCCAATATCGGCCGGGTTAGGGGAGTACTTCGAGATACCCCAGACTGAGATGTACGGCGAATTTTTTGATGTGCCGCCGCCAGACTCCCTGGTATTTGTGAGCTGGTTTCAGGGTGGAGAAGTCTTTCGCAGCGGATGTTGCTATCACCGCGGGCAGGGCAAGGTATTCTATTTCCGGCCGGGACACGAGACCTATCCCATCTACCACCAACCAGAGGTGCTGAAGGTGATCTCCAATGCCGTGCGCTGGGCCGCTCCGTCAAATGGACCACAAGTTTCTTTTGGACCACGTCCTGATCCGATCGAGCTATTAAACTTTACATAAATAGTGGCGAATTTAGGAAGGCGAAAAAAGGATGACGACGACACTACCGATTGCCTTACAACTTTATACCGTTCGCGATTTACTAAGAGAGGACTTTGAGGGAGTCATTCATCGGGTGGCTGAAATCGGCTACGAAGGTGTTGAAACGGCCGGATTTCCAGCCTCGACGACCCCTGAAAAAGCGACCAGGCTGTTTGCTCGATTAGGTTTGGAAGTGACCAGCGCTCATACCCCACTGCCCCTTGGTGATGACAAAAACCGGGTACTCGACGCGGCGGCCGTTTTGGACTGCCGCCGTATCATCAGCGGTCATCTACCGCCAGAGGAATATGCTAGCATTGACAAGATAAAGCGCGCTTGCGGCCGGTTGAACGAAGCCAATGCCGTCGCCGTTGCTAATGGCCTGGAATTTGGCGTGCACAATCATTGGTGGGAATTTCAAACTGTAAAAGGCCAATACCCATACCAATTTTGGTTAGAGGAACTGGATCCGGCTATATTCTTCGAACTGGATCTCTACTGGATCCAATCGGCCGGCCTCGACCCTGTCGAGATCATAAAGGCATTTGGGAATCGAGCGCCATTATTACACGTTAAGGATGGTCCCACACCTAGCGATACCTCTGCGCCGATGACGGCCGTTGGCGATGGTGTCCTGGATTACCCGGATTTTATCGAAGCCGCATTGAGTAGTGCCGAGTGGCTGATCGTGGAATTGGATCGCTGTGCCACTGATATGATGACGGCCGTCGAGAAGAGTTATCGTTATCTGAGTGAAATTGCGATCTAATGGCTCAAAGCTAGGATAAGCTGGCCTAAAGAATTACTCAATATGGAAAATAAAATCAGAGTTGGCATTATTGGTTGCGGCAACATCTTAGGCCAATACATTCAAGGCTGTCGTGCCTTTGATGTCTTAGAGATATTTGCTTGTGCCGATATTGAAGAACAAAAAGCACAGGCAGCAGCGGCCGAATTCGCGATTCAACATGTGTACCCCGTCGCCGAACTTCTGGCACATCCGGAGATCGATTTAGTCTTGAATCTCACCGTGCCCAATGCCCATTTTGAAGTCAATCTGTCTGTCCTTGAAGCTGGCAAACACGTCTATAGCGAGAAACCCTTGGCTACTAAGCGCCAGGACGGGCAGCGGCTCCTCTCCGCAGCCCAGGAACGCAACCTGCGAATTGGTTGTGCGCCCGATACATTTTTAGGCGGCGGATTACAAACCTGCCGCAAGTTGATCGACGACGGTTGGATCGGCCAGCCAATTGGAGCCACGGCCTTCATGATGGGTGCCGGGCCGGAAAGCTGGCATCCAAATCCTGGTTTCTTTTATAAACAAGGTGGCGGGCCATTATTTGATATGGCGCCCTACTATTTGACGACGCTGGTGCAATTGCTTGGTCCGGTGAGTCGAGTGGCTGGCGCTACTCGAGCCTCGTTTCCCGAACGTATAGCTACCAGCAAGGCTCGATTTGGCGAGCGAATTTCAGTCGAAGTGCCGACCCATTGCAATGCTTTGTTGAATTTCACCAGCGGTCCAATTGCCGTGATGGTGATGAGTTTTGACGTCAAAGCCTCCCAATTACCAAGGATTGAGATCTATGGTGCCGAGGGGACGTTGAGCGTACCCGATCCCAATTACTTCGGCGGGCCTGTCCGGGTACGGCGGGCCGGGGCGGATGAGTGGAGTGAGTTGCCACATACCCATTCTGATGCGGTCGGCCGGGGAATCGGCGTAGCCGACATGGCTTGTGGGCTCCTGACCGGTCGAAATCACCGGGCCAACGGTGACGTTGCCTATCATGTCCTGGATGTGATGGAAGCAGTGGTCGAATCGTCGGAAATCAGCCGCCACATAAAGATAGAAAGCAGTTGCAATCGTTCAGCACCTCTGCCTTTGGGCTTATTGCCCGGCCAATTGGATTGTTGAAAGAAAATGGAGGAGGGTTAGAAAATGGAACAAGCACAAAAAATCGAAGCTTTCATGAATGAGCTTGGCCAACGCGTTGGTGGGGAATTAAGGACAGACGATTACAGCCGAATCTTCTATAGTACCGATGCCAGTATCTACCAGGTCTTACCATATGGCGTTCTCCTGCCAAAATCTGTTGAAGATGTGCAAGCGGCCGTTGAGTTAGGGGTGAAACACCAGGTCCCCCTCTTACCCCGTGCGGCCGGCAGCAGCCTGGTAGGGCAGGCGGTGAATGAAGCCCTGATCATAGACTTTACCCGCTATCTCGATCAAATCGTCGAGTTTAACGTAGAAGAACACTGGGTTCGCGTCCAACCTGGTATCGTTTTAGATGAGCTTAACGCTTATTTACGGCCAAAAGGCTGGCAATTTGGACCGGATCCAGCCAGCAGTGACCGGGCCGCATTAGGAGGCATCGTCTCCAACAACTCCACTGGGGCCCATTCGATCCTTTATGGAATGACGGCCGATCACGTCCTCGAAACGTCTGTTTTTCTCAGCGATGGAGCCCAGGCGCAATTCGGTCCATTGAGCCAAGCTGAGTTAGAACGTCACCTGACCCTCGACGGTTTAGAAGGTGATATCTACCGGGCGATTTCAAGACTCGTGGGCGATCCCAAGAATCAGGAAGTGATTCGAGAACATACACCCCATCACTGGCGACGGTGTGGCGGCTACAATCTCGATCGTCTCATTCCAGAAGATGGATTGACTTTCAAGGTGCCTCGCGATTCGCGTTTTAACCTGGCCAAATTGATTAGTGGGGCTGAGGGAACCCTGGCGGTGATGACCGAGATTAAACTCAACCTGGTACCGGTCCCGCAAAAAACTGCCCTGGCTGTCGTCCATTTTGACGATTTGCCGACCGCCCTTTCGGCCGTGCCGGTGATGCTGGAAGTCGGACCAACTGCCATCGAGCTGCTGGACAACCTGGGATTGACCCTTTGCCGGAATGTTCCCGAGTATGCCCGCCTGTTGACCACTTTTGTCGAAGGTGAGCCCAATTGTGTGCTCATCACCGAATTCTATGGAGAAAACGAAGCTGAGCTAAAGAATAAAGTGGCCCGCCTGGAAGAGCATATGCGGCGACAGAAAGCCGGCGCCGGCCACATCACCCAGGCTTTCAGCCCTCAATTGCAGGGCAACATCTGGAAAGTGCGCAAGGTGGGCCTGGGTTTGATGATGAGCATCAAGGGTGACCATAAGCCGATCCCATTCATCGAGGATGCAGCCGTGCCTCCGGAAAACCTGGCCGAATACGTCACCAAAGTCGAGGGTTTTTGTAATGATATCGGCACAGACGTGGCCTATTATGCCCACGCCAGTGCTGGTTGCATCCACATCCGGCCACTCATCAACACCAAGGCGGCCAGTGAAGTAGCCAAGCTGCCCGAAATCGTCAAATTCTCCGTCGATCTATTGCGTGGATTCGGTGGATCCTTATCCAGTGAACATGGCGACGGCCGGGCCCGTAGCTGGATGAACGAATATTTCTTTGGTCCAGAACTTTTCGAACTCTATCGCCAGGTAAAATACACTTTCGACCCGGATAACCTGCTCAATCCGGATAATATCGTAAACCGGGATTCGATGACCGAAAACTTGCGTTTTGGCGAGGATTACAGTGTTATTAAGGTTAAGCCGCATATCGACTTTAGCTTTGAGCATGGATTTGATCGGGCTATCGAGATGTGCAACGGGGCTGGAGTTTGTCGTAAGCGGACGATAGACACCATGTGTCCCAGTTTCATGATTACCCGGGATGAGGAACATAGCACTCGTGGGCGTGCCAATGCCCTTCGAGCAGCCTTGTCCGGCCACCTTCCAACCAGGGAGTTTACCAGCCCGCGGATGTATGAAGTGATGGATCTTTGCGTGGAATGCAAGGCCTGCAAAGCTGAATGCCCGTCGTCGGTCGATTTCGCCAAGATAAAGTTCGAATTTCTGGCTCAATATTACGAACAAAACGGCATTCCATTTCGTGCGCGCCTCTTTGGGGGTGTCGGCACGATGAACCGCCTGGGAAGTGGTACCTTGGCGCCCATATCCAATTGGGCGGCCAATAGTGGAACGATAAGGGCCGCGGCCAAGAGTTTCCTTGGAATCACGGCTAAGCGCACATTACCCCCCTTTGCCAAGACCCCATTTACGGCGTGGTTCAAGAGGCGGCCGGCCCCAACCAACGGGCAGCCAATGGGCAAAGTAGCCCTATTCCACGATCCATTCACCAACTACAACTACCCGGAAGTTGCCATAGCCGCTACTGAGTTATTCGAAGCGGCTGGCTTCGAGGTCCTCGTTCCAAATCACAAGGACGACGGCCGGCCCTATATCTCCAAGGGATTGGTCGACAAGGCTAGGGCGACCGCCCGGGATACGGTCGATCATCTGGCCGAATACGCCGAAAAGAGTATCCCTATCGTCGGTTTAGAACCCAGCAGCTTGCTCAGTTTGCGAGATGAATATCTCTATCTTTTACCCGTCGATTCCCGGGTAAAACAGGTGGCTGAAAATGCTTATACCTTCGAAGAGTTCCTGGATAAATTAGCCAGTGAAGGCCGATTAAATCTCGATTTTAGCCAGGAACCACGTAAGGTATTGCTTCACGGCCATTGCCACCAGAAATCATTGGTGGGTATGGAACCCAGCAAACGGGTGCTAAGCTTGCCGCCAAATTACACTGTGGAACTAATAGATTCAGGTTGTTGTGGTATGGCTGGTTCTTTTGGCTATGAAGCAGAACATTACGACATTTCTATGCAGATGGCCGAACGGCGTTTGTTGCCGGCCGTGCGAAAAGCGGAAGAGGATACACTAATCGTCGCCGCCGGTATCAGTTGCCGGCAACAAATCCAACATGGCACTGATCGCCAGGTCCTCCACCCGGCTGAAGTTCTTCGCCACGCCTTGCTTCAAGAAGCCTAACGCCGGGATCTTCCAAATAGAAGAATGATTTGTGCGTGGGCACGGTTAAGTGACCTATGAAATACGGTTTTGTACTTCCCAGTGGCGATGCCAACACCGCAGCCAATTTCGCCACTGATGCCGAATTGGCTGGTTGGGACGGCTTCTTTGTTTGGGAACCAGTCTGGGGAATTGATGCCTGGGTGGCCCTGACGGCCGCAGCCATGCGAACCACTAAAATCCGTTTGGGCACTCTACTCACGCCTTTGTCCCGAATGCGCCCCTGGAAACTGGCCAGTGAAACGGCTACGTTGGACAATCTCTCTGGTGGACGTGTCATTCTTTCCGTTGGTCTGGGAGCCATTGATACAGGCTTTGAAGCCTTTGGCGAAGTGACGGACCGGAAAATCCGGGCTGAATTACTGGACGAGGGCTTGGAAATCTTGACCGGCTTATGGCAGGGACAACCCTTCCAATATGAAAGTAAACATTACACGGTGAGGGAAAGTAACTTTATGCCGCCTCCTCCTCCGATTCAAAAACCTCGTATACCCATTTGGGTAGTTGGTGCCTGGCCAAGCCAGAAATCCATGAAACGGGTATTAAAATACGATGGCTTATTGCCCAATGTGTTTGATGAAAATGGACAACACCGCTCATTAAAACCGGAGGACATCCGCGAGATGAAGACTTTTATCTCCACCCATCGTACAAGCACCACTCCCTTCGACATCATTGTTGAAGGTGTAACGCCCGGCGATGATTTAGCCAGAGCAAAGGAGATCATCGAACTTTGGGAGGATGCAGGTGCTACCTGGTGGATCGAAGCGTTATGGGAAGCCCCGAGGGACGCAGAGGGGCAGAAAATGGTGCAACACCGCCTCAGACAAGGGCCGCCGATTGTTGATTGAATGGACGAGGGCTCAACTAATGCTTCGGAAAACTGAATCTTGTATCCAGGCTATGAGAGCCGGAACTGGTTGAAAACCCGGGCACCTTTCAAGAAACAACTTAACAGAGCTTTAATTTATGGGCAATCGGGCGGTGAATTCACTCCCATTCTCAGGATCGCTCTCAACCTCCAGCGTTCCGCCATGAGCTTCTACTAAATCCCGGGCGATGGTCAAACCTAGACCCAGACCTTGGGGAAAGCGGCGCTGTTGGGTGCTGCGAAAGAAGGGTTCAAAGACCTTTTCCTGCTCTTCTGGCACAATGCCCGGACCGCTATCAGCCACCCGGAACCAGTATTTTTCCTGATCTGCTCCGGCCGTCACCTGCACACTCCCATCAGCCGGGGTATATTTAATGGCATTACTCAGCAAGTTTCCAACGACCTGGGCCATCCGCCCGGGATCCAGATCTACCGTGGGCAAACCGGCAGGAATAATCGCCTGCCACCGTATTCCTTTTTCCAAGACGGCCGCTCGCCAGGGGAGCAATATGGAAGGCAGCCATTCGCTTAGTGCTGTCGGTTCTCGGTTCAATTCCAATGTACCCAATACCTGCCCGTGAAGTTGAGCCAGATCATCCAGCAAGGGCTGCATTCGGATGACCTCATCTTCCATGCCGGCCAATAATTCTTCGCGGATCTGCGGGTCCTCGGCCGCTCCCTGGCGCAAGGTATGGATGGCGGCCCGGATGGCACCTAAGGGCCGGCCGAGCTCATGCACCAGGTTAGCCAATAATCGGCGGCGGGTATCCTCCAGCGTGTGCAGCCGTTCGGCCAGTATGTTGACCGAAGCCGCCAATTGGCGGATCTCCAGCGGCCCCTCTTCAGCTACCGGCTCAATCCGTTGACCCAAGGCGATCTCGGTCACAGACTCTGTAACCGAGGTGATCGGCCGGGCTAACCTGCTCGCCAGGAACAGGGCAATAGCTACAGCCAGGAGAATCTCCACCAGCAGAGCTATCATGACTAGCCAGCGTAACTGTCCGAATTCCGTTGACACACCTTCGAGCGAATCAGTCACGCCCACAATGCCGATAAGTTGTTTGTTAATATCGGTGACAGGTATTAAAGCTTCGCTTCGTTGCTGGTTAATCTCGTAAAAAACCAAGATACTGGACTCGCCGCCCAAGGCCGTGTTAATTCCTTCCAATTCAAGTTCAGTTCCGGCCGAGTTGCCAATGTGATCGGCCAATTCCGGATCATTCGAGGCCAGGATATTGCCTTCCGGTCCAAGCAAGAAAATGCGTCCCTGGACCGAGTATTCGATTCCTGATACGAAAGAGGCCGCTTGTTCAGGATCTTGCCAGATGTTGGGTTGAGAGTTCACAGCATTGGCGATCAAAATGGCTCGATCACTGACGTCTTCTGACAATTCAGCCAGCAATATTTCAGTTTCCAGGAGATAGATCAAACCAAGGCCGAACAACGGCACAACTAATAAGATGGGTAGAATATGGCTTAATATGAAACGGCTACGAAGTGTCCGCATCCTTAATCGCTCTGAGGGACCAACTTATAGCCCACCCCACGCACATTGACGATACGTTTGGGTTTGTTTGGGTCCTCTTCGATCTTCTCTCTGAGCCAACGGATATGCACATAAACGACCTGTGGTTCGCCGATAAACTCTGCTCCCCAAACTCTGGTGATGAGATCGTCAAGGGATAGGACCCGGCCGGCTTCCAGGCACAGGGTATGGAGCAAGGCGAATTCGCGGGCAGTTAATTCCACAGGTTCATTAGCCACGGTAACGGTATGTGCGGCCGGATCGATTTCAACATCGCCGGCAATTACTTTTTCTGGCTCTTCGAATCCGGTTGTCTGGCGATCGCTGCGCCTGAGGACCGCCTTCACGTGGGCCAGTAAAACATCTGGATTGAAGGGCTTGGTGATGTAATCGTCCGCCCCCAACTCCAGGCCTAAGATCGTATCCAGCTCTCGCCTTCGCGCACTGACAAAGATGATGGGCACATCCATGTCCTGTTGGAAACGGCGCAACGCCTCCAATCCATCCATTCCGGGCAGACCGATATCAAGCAATATCAAATCTGGCCGGTCTCGTTGGGATAAAGCAAGAGCATCCTCGGCCGACGCCGCCGTACTGGCCCGGTAACCGTTTTGTTCTAATTGCAGGCTAAGGCTTCTTCTCAATAACGCATCGTCATCTACTACTAATATGTGTCTTGCCATTTGCTTGCCTCGGCCTGATTTTAAGATAAAAACAGCGGAATTAAAAGCAAATTGAACCATGATGAGATCAACTTCGCAGGTGTTGGCCGTGATCCCGGCCTTCAATGAAGCAAGCCGGATTGAACCGGTAATTCGCGGTGCCAGCCAGTATTTACCGGTCCTGGTTGTGGACGACGGATCTGGGGATGACACGGCCGGCGTGGCCGAGAAAGCAGGGGCCATAGTGCTTTCGCTGGATCCCAACCAGGGCAAAGGGGCTGCTTTGCGGGCCGGTTTTCGTAAGGCGCTCGCAGACGGCTTTGAAGCTGTGGTGACGCTGGACGCGGATGGCCAGCACGATCCGGCCGAGATCCCTGGATTTTTACAGGTATATGAAGAACAGAAGGCCGACCTGATCATTGGCAAACGGGACTTTAAAGATATGCCGCCAATTCGTCGCCTGGCCAATACCCTGGGAGAGACGACCTTTTCTTGGGCCATTGGCCAGCCCGTTCCTGACAACCAGTCTGGCTACCGGCTGCTAAGTCGCCGGCTGATGTTGGCCTTAGATGAAGGAACCGAACCAGGTTTTGAATTTGAGCTAGAAATGATCGTGATCTGCGTACGCAACGATTTTACGCTGGCCTGGGTGCCCATTCGTACCATCTATGCTGGCGAATCGAGCCACATCGACCCGGTTCATCATCTCACTAACTTCCTGCGGGTAGCCTGGAAGACGCGACGGGCAAGTCAAAGCAACTAATTCGTGGTCGATTACTCGCTCGCATATTAAAAAGCAACCGCAAATACAGATTCGGGTTATTGGACCCTAAGCTAGTTTGGAGGGGGTAGGGAGTTAGACGTTAGAAATGGATCTGCTTTAAAGGACTTGATCTCGTGACTTCACGGATGTGAATCCTTCGAACCAGAATCACGTCCGTGATGTCATTCTACTCGCAAGCTGAACCCCGATCAGCCGAATCCTTTAACAATTAGCGATTTTAAAAGGAACCGAGGTCTCATTTGCAATATTATTGTAAATGAGCCTCTATAGGCTAATCTGATGAATATTGTCGATATTCTACAATCATCAAAACCTATGTCAATTCTGGTACGAAAACCCATCTCAATTTCAAATAACCGGACTTTGATATCTGGATGCGATTTCCGGAATGCTGCCCTTAGATGTAAGCGGTCAAGATTGGGCTTGGGCTAAGACCGTTAAGATTGAGGGTGTTCTTCAGACTCTAGTTCGATCATGCTTGGCACGAGTGTATCTTCAAGTTTCAGAATTATTCCTGAAGATTACACTCGATAATGAAATCGCTTGATCAGAGACTTCTTGGCTAGAGGGTTCTAGAAATAGAATTATCAATATGCTTTCACTTGGCAATTGTTTTTGTCCAAACAATCCTACTGGTCCATAATCCACAATAGAAAAGAGTGCTATGACGTGGATAAAGCTTAGCTTCATCTTGGTAACATTGGTCGCATCTGGGCTAATTAGCCTGCCGGCCGTTGCCCAATCTCCAAGCGAAATTGTTCTGGAAGACTCGCAAGCCCAATATAACATTGGGCTCCAAATGGAGATTCTTGAGGATAAGGAGAAACAATGGACGATTGAAGATGTAACTTCCCTGGAAGTCGCTGCCCAATTCGTTCCCAGTTTGGAAGAGTCACCGGGTCTTGGTTTTACTGATTCGGCGTACTGGATTCGCTTCCAGGTGAGAAACGAAGCAAGCTCAGATACAGACTGGTTGTTGGTATATGATTCCATTGCCTTCCATGTTGAATATTACTTCCCCTCAGCCGAAGGTGAAGGCTTTGAAGTCATTCGCACCGGGTCAGCCTTACCATTTGATACACGCGACTTACCCGTAGGTCAGTTTGTATTTCAATTACCCATCAATCCCCAGGAATCTATGACAGTTTACATGCGTTTCGCTTCGGATGGCTCACTGATATTACCATTGACGATTCTTTCTGATGGCGAATTTGCCCAACAGGCACTGAGACAGCAGGTTGTGAACGGTATTTTGTATGGCGTGCTTTCTATTCTAGCTATTTACAATCTCGTTCTATTTTTCACCCTACACGATAGAAGTTATCTCTATTATGTGCTCTTCTTCGGCACCATTTTGATAGGGATAATGGCGTTAGACGGGTTTGCCTCGCAATATCTGTGGCCAAACCAGGGTCAAATAAACGCGATTTCTACCCGTTTGTTCTTTGTTATGTCATTTGCGTTCGCCTTGCTCTTTACTACTTCCTTTTTGGGAACCAAGGAATATGCTCCTCGATTACACCAGGTCATGATCGGTCTGGCTATCACGATCCTCGTTCTATTAGGACTAATGTTCTTCTGGTTTAGAGTGACGGCTGTTTTACATGCATTCCTTATGTTTGTGAGTAGTGCCACGATGATCCTCGCCGGGGTTTTGGTATGGCGAAAAGGGTATGATCCGGCTCGATATTTCCTATTCGGTTGGTTGAGTGTTCTGTTGGGCTTTATCTTCTTGGTCTTGAACTTGCTTGACGTCATCTCACTTTCGGACCCAAGCGCTGGCATTCTACGTCTGGGCGTGGTTATTTTGGCTTTGATCCTATCAATTGGTCTGGCAAAACGCATAAATATATATCGTCAGGAAAAGATCGCTGCGCAATTATCTGCCGCTGCCCAGCGAACACAAATTGCCCAAGATTTGCATGACTCCGTTACCCAATCCCTCTACAGCGCCAATCTTTTCGCCGAAGCGGGGCGTGAAACCGTTGAAGCCGGGGATGCACAGGGCGCCAGTCATTACTTCAATCGAATTGGAGACACAACCCAGCAGGCACTCAAGGAGATGCGCCTGTTCTTGTACGAATTACGACCACCGGACGTTGTCGAAGACGGTCTGGTCGATGCCCTGCAAAAAAGGCTAGACACGGTGGAGAAGCGCTCCGGCATAGAAGCCCGTTTGCTATTGGAGGGTTCGACCAACTTTCCGGAAGTAATCGGCGACAAATTCTATCGTATTGCCCAGGAGGCGCTCAACAATGTTGTGAAACATTCTGAAGCTGATGAGGTGACTGTGTATTTACAAGCCGATAATGGCATAATGGGACTGGAAATTGTCGACAATGGCCGAGGTTTTGACCTGGAAAAAGCAAGTTTAGAGGGCGGCATGGGTCTGCGGACGATGCGAGAACGCGCAGCGCAGATCAACGGCCGTTTCAACATAGACACTGCGCCTGGTCAGGGCACATCCATACAAATCAGAATCGATGGAAGTGATGACTGATTCGTTATCTATTCGCATCCTTATTGTTGATGACCACGCCGTCGTGCGTGAGGGTTTGAGCTCGCTCATTCGCCTTAAAGCAGACATGAAAGTCGTGGGTGAGGCTGCCGATGGCCTAGAAGCAGTGGAGCAAGCTCGAGCGTTGCAACCGGATGTTATCTTGCTAGATATGGTTATGCCCAAACAGGATGGCTTGGCGACCATCAAACAACTGAAGGAAGAGAATAACCCAGCCCGGATTATCGTCTTGAGTAGTTTCTCTGAAGATGAGCAGATCTTCCCGGCGATAAAGGCGGGTGCTTTAGGCTATTTGCTTAAGGACTCCTCCCCGGAACAGCTTATCCGCGCCATCCGCGACGTGCATCAAGGTCAATCCTCATTGCACCCAACCATCGCCCGCAAGTTGATCAGCGAACTAAAGGCGCCAGTGGCGCAGCAGGCGTCGGTCGACGATTTGCTAACCACACGAGAAGTAGATGTCTTGAAACTGGTAGCCCAAGGCTATTCTAACCTGGAGATAGCTGAAAAGCTGAATGTCAGCGACCGAACAGTGGGAAAGCACGTCAGCAATATCCTAGAAAAACTGCATCTTGCTAACCGCACTCAGGCTGCACTCTTTGCCCTGCGTGAAGGGTTGGCTTCGCTCGATCGAGGTGGGTAGACTACGTAATTTTACGTAGAGATAGTACGGCTTTTTTCTACCAAAGACCACTGAAAGAGTGGTCTTTTTTTTATTCCACCAGACCATCACTTCTGCTAAAGTTGAGCGTATGCTAGCCTTAGTCGTTGCCCGGCACGGCCCGGTGCGTGATGGTCTGGTGGCCTTGTTGGAAGCCTCGCCGGACATCAGCAAGATTGTGCAGGTTAAGAAAGCGCAATCTGCTTGGGAATTTGCACAGGACCTTTGCCCTGATATCACACTGATTTACAGTCCATCGCTAGCCCCAGACCTGGTGGATTTAATCAAGAATCTGAGCGGTTCTTGTAGCAACCCCATAATGGCAATTGTCGGTAGTGAAGAAGATCGGAAAACGGCCGTGGCCTGCGGCGTGGACATTGGCTTAATGGAAGGGCTCCCTTCGACCAAACTGGCAGTTTATATCGCGCAGCTGATTCCTCAAGGAATCGAAAAAGAGTAATCAGAGATCAGAAGATGTTTATAGCAAGGAGTGTAAGAACATGACTACAGGGATGATTCAAGGATATCGACGTATTTCCGGTCCCACGGATACACCTGACGGCTTTCCGCTGCCTTTGACAGGGCGGCCGCTGACCAAAACGCCGGTGGTGGTGAAGAAAGAAGGGGTAGAACTCAAACAATATCCTGAGACATTTGTCTCCGGTCAG
>Ga0209536_100005318_pt1 | contig 20038 bp, 18 predicted proteins | sample DeeMarSeWOR28_12_FD_187461 | JGI IMG/M metagenome (GOLD analysis project Ga0209536, IMG submission 187461) | Marine sediment microbial communities from White Oak River estuary, North Carolina - WOR-2-8_12 (SPAdes) (version 2) | ecosystem: Environmental > Aquatic > Marine > Intertidal zone >...
CGTGCAGTTGCCGCCGCACTGTGAACAAGCCCAGCAGCCGCTGAGCTGGAACGAGGGAGGCACCTGGATCGAACGCTGGAGCGCCGTATGCCCCGGCGGAGTCACCGGCCAGAGGATCGAGATCACCGGTTTGTCGTCGACCGTCATCGACGCGCTGGCGCGCTTCGAACGCCTCGACGGCACCACCCAGATCGTGAGGCTGACGCCGGCCGAGCCCGGCTTCGGGGTGACCGCGGCGGAATCCTGGGGCCAGGTTGCGAAGACCTACACCTTGCTGGGCGTCGAGCACATCCTGCTCGGCATCGACCACCTGCTGTTCGTTTTGGCCCTGCTGATGCTGGTGCCGAACATGCGCACCCTGGTTTGGACCATCACCTCGTTCACCCTGGCCCACAGCCTGACCCTGGCGGCGGCTACACTGGGCTGGGTCCACGTGCCCCAGGCGCCGGTCGAGGCCGTGATCGCGCTGAGCATTCTGTTCGTGGCGATGGAAATCGTGCACTGGCGGCAGGGCCGTCCCGGCCTCACGCGCCGCTGGCCCTGGCTGGTGGCCTTCACCTTCGGTTTGCTGCACGGCTTCGGTTTCGCCGGCGCCCTGAGCGAGATCGGCCTGCCCGAACACGCCATTCCGCTGGCCCTCCTGTTTTTCAACGTCGGCGTCGAACTCGGTCAGCTCCTGTTCATCGGGGCCGTTATAGCCGTATCGTTGGTTCTGAAACGAATCACCTGGCCCGGCTGGGCCTGGCGTGTTCCGGTCTATACCATTGGCTCCCTGGCGGCATTCTGGACCATCCAGCGCATCGCCGGTTTCGCCTGAGCTGGTCTCGTGACCAACGCCGCCAAAAGTGGAGTCGGCCTCAGGAAGGAAATCAGCCAGCTGGGTTTCGGCGCCATCGCACTGAACGGAATCATTGGCGCCGGCATCTTTGCCTTGCCGGGCATTGCCGTGGACTATGCCGGCCTGTTCAGCCCTTGGCTGTTCGTGCTTTGCGGCCTGCTGATCATGCTGATCGTGCTCGTATTCGCGTGCGTGGCCGGTTACTTCGACGATACGGGCGGGCCAGTGACCTATGCCAGCGTGGCTTTTGGGCCATTCGCCGGCTTCCAGACCGGCTGGTTAACGATCCTGTCGCGGGCGGCCTCTTTTGCGGCCAATGCGCACCTGATGATCACTTACGCCGGTTGGTTCTGGCCGCCGCTGCTGGACGGTTTCTGGCACAACAGCGGGGTTCTGCTCGTCTGTGCCCTGCTGACGCTGATCAATGTCATCGGCGTCCGCCAGGGTATGCTGGCGCTGTTTGCGCTGACCCTGCTCAAGCTGTTGCCATTGGTCCTGCTCGTATTGCTGGGGTTGGGCCAGGTCAATCCGGAGGTTTTCACGGGCGCTTCGTTGCCGCCCATGGACTCCCTCGGCGAGACGCTGCTCATTGTGTTCTATGCCTTCGTCGGGTTCGAGAGCGCCGTCATTCCGGCTGGCGAGGCGCGCAACGCCCGCCGCGATATACCGCTGGCCCTGGTGCGCACCGCCCTGGCGATCACGCTGTTCTATTTCCTGATTCAGCTGGTAACGGTTTCCGTCGCACCCGGTGTCGGCGGCAGCAAGACGCCGTTGGCCGACGTGGCCATGATCCTGATGGGCACCGCGGGGGCGGTGGTTCTGACCGTCGGCGCGATTTTTTCGATCAGCGGCAATCTCACGGCCAGCATGCTGTCCGCGCCGCGGATGGTCTATGCAATGGCGCATATCGGCAGCATGCCGGCCTGGTTCGGCGCCGTCCATTCACGCTACCAGACGCCGGCCAACTCAGTCATTGCCTACGGCGTGTTCGCCGCTGCCCTGGCGCTGAGCGGTGGCTTCGTCTGGCTGGCCGCGATGAGCACGGTGGTGCGCTTGCTGGTCTACGTGGGCTGCATTGCCACCTTGCCGATCCTGCGCCGCAGGCTGGGCGAGCGCGAAGGGCAGTTCCGGCTGCCGGGTGGGATGATCATTCCGGTACTGGCGCTACTGCCCAGCCTGTGGCTGGCTTCACACGCCTCGCTGAAGTCCTGGCTGGTCACGGCCGCGTTCATGGCCGCAGGCTCGGTGCTTTACGCAGTCAGCCGGCGAAAAGCTGCCTGAGCCGACCAGCGGGCTGCCCCGGTTTGCGGGACCGGCAGATCGTTTGCGTCAGATCGCCCTTTTCAAAGACGACCACCATGGAGCGCCAGTCTTCCACGAAGTGCTCTGCATCCTGCCGACCCAGCAGGTCAACCATACGAGGGTACAGATCACCCTGCATCATTTCGTATTCCTTGCGGCACTGCAGGCGGTACCAGTCAGTGTCGTCCTCGATGCTAATTTCCGTAAACCCCGCCGCGGCGAGCAGTTCGGCGTAGGACTCCGGGGTTTCAAGCGCGTAGGTCAGGCCTTCCATCTCGAAAAAGTAGCGCAACTCTTCACTGGGGCTTGGCAGTGTCGTGGTCCAGTCGAAGTTGCGCATCGCGCCGCCGGGCTTGAGTACGCGCAGGCACTCCGTGAAAAGTTCATGCTTGTCGGCGATCTGGGTGAAAGCGCCGGCGCTGACGATCAGGTCGAATGACGCATCCGGAAAAGGCAGTGATCCCGGCTGGACCAGCAGAAAACTGACCCGGTTCAGCAGATTGCGTGCTTCGGCTCGCTGCCGGGACTGCCGGACCAGTTGCGGTTCGATGTCGATCCCAGTGACCTGTGCACCGTGCTGCTCCGCGAGGTGGCAGGCCGGTCCGCCGAGGCCGCTGCCGATATCCAGCACGCACTTGCCGCGCAGTTCGAGCCCGCGGACCAGATCGTCCGCTACTGCCGTCCCGCCAGGAGCCATGAAGCCCTCGCCCCAGATCAGCTCGAGCATGCGCATCATGGCGTCGTGGTATTCGGCTTCCTTGACCATGCGGAACCCGTGTCGAGAATCAGACCGTCAGGATGATTTTCTGGTAGAGGCCGCCGAAATAGAATTCAGACTGCAGTTGCTCGGGGCGGACGGAATCCGGCATGAATGCCGGCAGTTCCTGTCGCCAGAGATCCATGGCGAAGGGTTCCAGCCAGGTCAAAACGAGCTTCATAACGTAGCGGAAAGGGTTGCTGCGACGCGGTCCGTGGTAATCGACGAAGATGACCTTGCCGCCCGGACGCGTGACGCGAATGGCTTCCGCGATTGTCTTGCGGCGCACGTCTTCGGGCTGCTCGTGCAGCAGGAAGAACACCACGGTCTGGTCGAACTTCGCCGCGGGAAAGGCCAGCGCACTGGAGTCCTGGTGATGGAAACCGACGTTCTGGTGGCCGGCGAGTTTCTCGCGCGCATTCTGCAGCTGGATCGGCGCTACGTCGACCAGTTCGAGTTTCGATCCGTTGGATGCAAGGTGCCCGGCCAGCAGGCTGGAAAACTCGCCATAGACGCAAGCGACCTGCAGCACATTACTGTTGGGCTGTACGTTCAAATCGCCCAGCACGGCCTGCGTCAGCTTGCGCATGTTGCCCCACAGGATCAGGTTCACCACCCATTCACGCTCGAAGAAATGCAGGGCCTTGGGGTGGAGGTAGGCCCACCAGTAGGTGTCCTGCAGGTAATCGGGAATCGGGGGAGCGTGGTCGACGGCCGCCAGGCGGGGCTCTGACGCAACGTACTCACTCACGGTGTAGTCGTAGCTTTCCGCTACTGCTCTGGATTCTTCATTCATGCTCGGCGCCGTGGCTGTTTCCGCTTCAAATCCTGTACAAATAAAACGCCGTCAGCACGGTGCCGGCGGCGGCAACCAGGTAGACGGCGTTGGCGACTGCCTTGTCTCTCCTCACCCCGAAATCGTGAAACACGACCCTAAGGCGGTGTGCAGCATGCCACAAAGAGAGAAAAATTACGAGAAATAACGCGGATTTGCCTAACCAGTGGCTGGCAAAGGCGTGCAGGGTTTGGTATTCCAGCCCATCCGGCACCCGGCCCATTGCAACCAGCAGGAACAGCGCGATCACCGCCGGAAACAGAAAAGCACTCACCGTGCCGCCGGCGGCAAACAGCCCCCAGACCACTGATTTACGTGCGATGCTCATGTCACAACACTCCTGCCAGCCAGAACACGAATACGGTTGCCACGATCCAGGCCAGGTAATGCCCGATGACGATGAAATGGTCCGGCAGTTTTTTTTCACCCAGTTGAACCGGCATGGCTTTGGGCGCCAGCTTGAACCAGTCGAAGGTCATGTAGACGAGGTAGTAGATCAAGGCGGCCGCGTGAAACACGACCCAGGCCGTGTTCTGTTGCGCGGCCAGGAACGCGCCCCAGCGCTCCGGAGAGCCGCTGGACAATGCGGCCAGGGCCCAGATCAGCAGGGCGCAGTAAACACCGACCAGCAGGCAGGTGACTTCCCTGAGCATGTAGCGGCGGTACCGCGCATTGGCCAGGTACCAGCTCGCTTTCGGCATGGGTCGGACGTAAGGCTGGCGGCTCATGGCAAGGGCCTGTTGACACTGCATGAGCCCGCGCTGCCGCAGGCCGTTTTTTCGGCCGGCAAGGCAGAGCTCGCGAGGTGTAGCACCGCTACATGAGTGAGCGATAACGCAGCCAGCGGGAAAAACGGCCGCGTCCCATGGGGTTGTGGCTGAAAACGCGCCACTTCGCGTTGCTCGTCATTCATTTAGATTCACCAAACTTCAATCCTCGCGCCTTCATTGGCGCATTTTCAGTCACAACAGCGTGGACTCCTGTAGTGTCAACAGGCCCTAACCTCCGGGGAGCTTCTGCTTCCACCATTCGATGGCACCGTCTACCTTCATCTGCTGGATTGCAGCTGCCGGATCGACGCTCTTGGGGCAGACTTCCGAACAGGCGCCGACGAAGGAGCAGTCCCAAACGCCGTCGTGGTCGGCCAGTATGTCGAGGCGCTGCGACTTGCCCTGGTCGCGCGAATCCAGGTTGTAGCGGTGTGCCGCCGCCAGCGCGGCGGGGCCGATGAACGATGGGTCCAGCCCGTACTGCGGGCAGGCCGCGTAACAGCACATGCAGTTGATACACATGGTGTACTGCTTGAACTTGTGCAGCGCGGCGCGGGATTGGGTGTACTCCTCGTTGGCCGGCGGCGGGTCGTCCTGGCGGATGATCCAGGGTTGGGCGCGCTTGAGTTTTTCCATGGCGTCATCGAGCACCACCACCAGGTCGCGCTCGATCGGAAAGTTCTGCAGCGGCTCGATCCGCACCTTGTCCGGCAAATCGCGGATGAAGGTTTTGCAGGTCAGGCTGGGCTCACCGTTAACCATCATGCCGCAGCTGCCGCAGACCATCATGTGGCAAGACCAGCGGTAGCTGAGCGTAGTGTCCAGGTTTTCCTTGACGTAGTTCAGCGCGTCCAGGATGGCCCAGTCCTCGGGGCAGGGCACCGAGTACGCCTGGAAATGCGGCTCGCTGTCCTGTTCCGGATCGTAACGAAGAACCTCGAGTTCAAGTTGGCGTATCTTCAACTTCATCAGGATTTGCCTCCCGAGTAGTCGCGAACGCCGGGTTGGGATCGCGTGATGGTGACATCCAGCCATTCGACGCGTGGCCGGTCATCGGCCTGCCGGAAGGCCAGGGAATGCCGCAGGAATTCTGCGTCGTCCCGTTCCGGATAATCCAGTCGCTGGTGCGCGCCGCGCGATTCGCGGCGCAGCAGGGAAGCTTCGGCAACCGTTTCCGCGATGTCCAGCAGATTGCGCAGTTCCAGCGCCTGTTGCAGATCAGTGTTGAATACGTTGCTCTTGTCGTGCACCTCGATCGAGCCATAGCGTTGTTTCAGCCCGGCGATGGTGTCGCAGGTCGCGCGGGTGCTCGCTTCCTCGCGGTAAATGCCGGCGCCTTCCTCCAGCGAGTTGCGCATTTCCCGCCGGAGTTTGGCCAATGATTCGTCGCCTTGCTGCAACAACAGCTCGCGGACGCCCTTCACGACCGCCTCGCCCTGGGCAGTCACCGCGGCGTCGTCCGGCGCCCGGCCGGCCTCGCGCGCATACTCGACGGCGCGCTGCGCGGACCGTTTGCCCGCCACCAGCAATTCGGTCAGGGAATTCGACCCCAGCCGGTTCGCGCCATGCAGGCCGGAGCAGGAGGTTTCATCAATGGCGTACAGGCCAGGCATGGGTGTTTCACCGTTGATGTTGGTGTCGATACCGCCCATCATGAAATGCACCACGGGCCGCACCGGCACCGGGTCCTTTACCGGATCATGGCCGACGTAATAGGTGGCCAGTTCCCGCACCAGCGGCAGCCGTTCATTGATTTTCTTTTCGCCCAGGTGACGCATGTCCAGCAGTACGCAGTCGCCCCAGGGGGTCTCCACCGTGTTGCCCTTTTTCTGCTCATGCCAGAACGCCTGGCTGAGCCGGTCGCGCGGGCCCAGTTCCATGGTTTTCAGGACCGGCTGGCCGATCGGCGTTTCCGGGCCCATGCCGTAATCCTGCAGGTAGCGATAGCCATCCTTGTTCACCAGGATGCCGCCCTCGCCGCGGCAGCCCTCGGTCAGCAGGATTCCGGTGCCGGGCAGTCCGGTGGGGTGGTACTGCACGAACTCCATATCCTTCAGTGGCACGCCGGCCCGGTAGGCCATGGCCATGCCGTCGCCGGTCTTTATCGCGCCGTTGGTGGTGAAGGGGAACACCTGGCCGGCGCCACCGGTGGCCAGTACAACGGACGGAGCGTGGAAGCGGAAGAACCGTCCGCTGCGCATTTCCATCGCCACGACGCCCCGGCAGCTACCGTCCTTGTGCAGAAGTTCGAGGGCGAAGTATTCGTCATAGCGCTTGATCGAGGGGTACTGCATCGAGGTCTGGAACAAGGTATGCAGGATGTGGAATCCGCTCTTGTCGGCGGCGTACCAGGTGCGCTTCTTTTTCATGCCGCCGAACGGCCGCACGGCAACCGAGCCGTCGTCCTCCCGGCTCCAGGGGCAGCCCCAATGTTCCAGTTGCACCAGTTCCAGCGGGGCCTGCTTGACGAAGTACTCGACGACGTCCTGGTCGCACAGCCAGTCGCCGCCGCCGACGGTGTCGTTGAAGTGCATCTCCAACGAGTCATCGGCGCCCTTGACGCCGGCCGCTCCGCCTTCGGCGGCGCAGGTGTGGCTGCGCATCGGGTAGACCTTGGAAATCAGCGCGACCTCCAGGCCGGGGTCGGACTGGGCAATGGCGATCGCCGCCCGCAGGCCGGCGCCGCCGGCTCCGACAATTACCACATCAGCATGGATAGCTTCCATCGGTTCGGCCTCAGAATTGGTATCTCCAGGAGGCTGATATCAGCCAGAGATCGTAGTTGGCGGCGCTTTGGCCCAGTAGCAGCACATTGGCCAGCGTATCCGGGGCCACGCCGTCCAGGCTCCAGTCGCGGGTGACAAGCTCGGCACTTTCGGCCGCCAGCCTGATGCTGGAATGGGCGCTCACCCGGGCGCTGCCCCACAGCGTGAACGTCCGCATCTTCGCCTGCAGTTCCGGCAGTGGCGCCGTATAGGCCGAAGTGGCCGTCACGTCAATGTCGCTGCTGGTATTGGAATAGGTGTAATCAAAGCCGAAATCGACTCCCTTCCAACCCTTGTCGGCGCCAATGTCGGAAAACGTCAGGCCAATGTTCCAGGTATCGACCTCGTCGCGGGTGTCGGCAAACCAGTCGTTGGCCGGGTCGGCGGCGCTGGCATCGTTGAAGAAGCCCCGGGCCGATTGGGCAGCGTCATACTTCTCCCGGGTGTAAAAGCCCGTCAGGGAAATGTGATCCTGTGGATACCAGCCGGCGTCGATGGACATGCTCCTGACTTCCGCGTTATTCAGGCCGAAGTAGCTGGCGTCGTAATCGTCTTCGGCGTGGGTGGCCGCGAAGCCCAGGTTGATCGCCGCACTGGGTGCGAAATCAGCGCGGAAGCGATACTCCTCGCGGTCGCGGTCAGTCAGGTAGTACTTACGCAGCAAGGGGTGATTGGCGTAGTCATCGGCGTCCACCTGGCCGGGAAGCCAGGAGGCGATCAGGGGTGCGTTGCCGACGTACCCGGAGACGTCCCGGCTCGAATTGCGGTAGTCGAAATTCAGCGAGCCGCGGCTCCAGCCGCGCAACGAAATGCCGGCCAGCCAGGTCAGCTCGTCGGAGTCCCGGACTTCCTGGTAATCGCGGCTGTAGTCGGAATACTCGACCCCGGCCTTGAGCCTCGAAGACTGCGCAAAGCGCCAGGTCGCGATCGCATCCGCCCGGTGCCGGGTGTAGCTGTAGGGCAGGTTGATGCGGCCCAGTTCATCACGGCGCTGGTCTTGCGAATCGGCGCCGATGTAGGGATAGACCGCGCGTTGAGTCTTGTTGTCGCGATCGTCGTAATGATAGTTGAAGGCCAGCCCCAGCCGCCTGAGCAACTGGCTGGTCAGGCGCAGGTTCAGCATGGTCGTGTTGACTTCGGCGTCCAGCGAAGCCAATGGCACGGGCGTATGTACGACCAGGTCGGGATTCACAGTGTAAGGCAGCAGTGCCTCGTCCTGCTCCATCTTGCCGTAGGAAAAGTCAGCCGTGAGGCGGGTCGATGGCGTGAAATTCATGCCGCCGTAGGCCTTGAACTGCAGGTAGCTGTTATCGGGCTCCAGCGCTGCGCGGCCGTAGGCATCGGGATACTCCACGCCGGGGGCCCAGCCGTTGCGGTAGCCATAGGCATTCTGGAATCTGAAACTGCTTTCGTCGTTGGAGAAGAAGGACGCGTAGAAACCGGCCCCAAACTGCATGCGGCTGTTCCCGTATCTGAACATGGCTTCGACGATGTCGGTGGTCCAGTCCACCGGCGCCGGCAGGATCACGCTACGGGGATTGCTCGCCGCGTGGCCGAAGATGCTGCCGAGCGTGCGTACGCCTTCTTTGGTCTCGTGTTTCCAGTCGACATCGAGAATCCAGGAGGCGCCCAGCTTGCGTTCATAGGACAGATCAACGCGCTGCCGCTTGGTGTCGACTTTCAGATTGACCAGGCTCGCCTGGAGATTGGTGAATCCCAGGGTGTTGCTGCTGCCCGGTGCGACGACCCAGCCGTCGGCCAGGTTCCACAGGCCCGGCTGCTGCGCGCGATAGGGGGTCATGCCGTCGCTGAAGCGGTTGTTGGGAATGGAGCGGTAGTCGAAGCGGAATTTCTGCTTGCCCTGGTCGTTGTAGTCGTAGGCAATTCGGCGCGAATCAAGGCCGAGCCGCCAGCCTTGCAGGCGCCAGCGGACCGTGTCGCCGCTGTCCCATTCGGGCCGCTTTTGCCAGGTGAAGTCGAGCAGAGGTTCGAAACCCTTGTCGGTCAGGCCGCTGTATTTGCCGAAGCGATACGCGTCTTTGCTCAGATAGTAGGCGCCCAGCGTCACTTCGCTGGCGATGGCTGCCGGCGTCTCTTTCGCGGCGTCTTTTTTCTTGTCGGCCTTCTTGTCAGTGGCGTCCGCGTCCTGGGCCCATGACACCGGGGGCAGCGCGAACAGGACGAGAGCCAGGGCGCCGAGGATAGCTCTGGATCGGAACTTGAATCTGAGTCGCATAACTTGATTCCTCAACAGGTCGCAGCCGTTCATCGCGTCTGGCTGATGCCGCCGGGATGGTTGGAACCGTGAACCTGCACGTGGCAGTTCATGCATTGCTTGCCGAGCATCCTCTGGTCTCGCCCGTCCGGCGGCAATCCGCTGCCGCTGTAGACCGTGCTGACGTGGAAATCCCCCAGATGGCACTGCTGGCAGAGATAAGGTTGGCGCGCCATCAGCAGGTTCTCGTAATTGGATCCGTGCGGCACGTGGCAGTTGCTGCAGTCTTCCTGCACCGGCGCGTGCTCCCACAGAAAGGGTCCGCGCTTCTCGGCGTGGCATTCAAAGCACTGCTCGTTGATGGTGTTGCGAATCAGGTTGGCCGGACCCGGACCGCCGTGCGACTGGTGACAATCGCTACAGCTCAGCAAGCCGACGTGCGACAGGGAAGCCGTTGCACCCTGGACCGGGTGCCGGGACTGCCGCAGGAACTGGGCGCGCTGCTCCTGGTGGCATTGGTAACAGACCTCGGGCTGGCTCTCCAGCGCCATGACCGGGTCATTGGGCGTATGCACATCGTGGCAATCCACGCAGGCGTTGCCTTCGAGTTCGTGCGTGCTGCCCGGCCAGTGAAAGCGGCCCGCGTCGTTGTGGCAGGACATGCAGGCTTCGTTCTGTTTTTCTACCGGTTCCTTGTCGCTGAATGTGACCGGGGGCGGCAGGCGGCTGCCATCGGGCTGCTTCTTGATGTGGTGTGCGCTGGGTCCGTGGCATGCTTCGCAGTCGTGGTTGCCTTCGGCAAAGGGTGAGTTGGGGTCGGCCTTGACGCCCATGGTTGTGAAGAAGATTTCGTGCGCCGGCTTCTCGCGACCCTCCCGGTGGCAAGCCATGCACTGCCTTACGCCCTTGGAATATTTCAGCTCGTCCTCTGTTTCCTCGTCCCCGGCGGCCCCGGCCGGCCCTGCCATCGCAAACGAGAGGAACAGGGCGAGGGTCAGGGAGGCTTTCTTGAGAATACATGCAATATCAGGGGATTGTTTCATGCACCTGCTCACTGTGATGGTGTGCCGCAACGCCCTGGTAGTGGTTGAAAATTGAGTTCGGGCAGTGCAGATAAATGTACTTACCAGAAGGCATTTTAAACATGATTCATGTCAGCTGTTGAACCTTTTCAGACAAGGGCCACCAGCGAAAGCGGCATCGTGCAACGATGCGGCGCTTGTGGCGTGTCGAGGTGAGCTGTCAGCGGATTGAGCGGGCAAGCCGGTGGTCAGTTTTTCTTCGCGCCCTGGTCGATCCAGCGGCGGATCTTGGCCACATCCTGCTTGCTGACGGGTTCAGCGCTACCGTGTGGCATGCTGATCGACTTGTCGGCCCGCCCTTCCATCAGCACGATGAGATTACTCCCCTCGCTGTCCCCGGCGATAACCATCGGGCCGAAATTAGTGCCCTTCATCAGGTCGTCGTAACTCGCCATGCTGAAACCGCTGGTCTCGTAGCCGGCCCCTCCCTGCTGGTGGCAGGACAGGCAGTTGGCCTGCAGGATGGGCTGGACGTCCCGGGAATAAGTGACGGCGCCCTCACCGGTGCAACCGGCCAGCCCGAGCAGCAATGTGCCGGTGAGCAGAACGGTGCCTGTGATCGTGGTCTTTCTCATGTTCGGTTTCTCCAAAGTCTTCGAGCTTCTCAAAACTAAGCCTGCGTCCGCGGGGCAGGCATGATACAGGTCAACCAAATCAAACTATTGAAAGGACGGCCTCGCGAAAAAGGTAAAATCCTGAATCAATACTAGCAAGGCGGCAGGCAATAGTGAAAGTAGGCATCGTGGGCGCCGGCATATCCGGCCTGGCGACCGCCCAGGCGATCCTGGGGCGGGAGCCTGCTGCGGACGTGACGATCTTCGAGGCCGGCAACCGGCCCGGCGGCAAGGTCGAGACCGAGGCCGTGGCCGCGGGTTACCTGTGCGAATGGGGGGTCAACGCATTCCTCGACAAGAGCCCCAGGACCCTCGAGCTTTGTGCCGAAGTCGGGCTTACCCCCCTGCGAGGCGATGAGTCCGCCAAAAAAAGATACGTCTACAGCGAAGGCGAGCTCCATCAGTTGCCGGAAAAGCCGCCGCAGTTCCTGAAATCCCGTTTGCTCAGCTGGCCCGGGCGCCTGCGCGTGATTGGCGAAGTGTTCACCGGCCCCGGTGACAAGGACGACGAGACACTGGCCGAGTTCGGTACGCGCCACCTCGGCCGCGAGGCCTTCGAAAAACTGATTGACCCTATGGCCTCCGGAGTCTTCGCCGGCGACGCAACCCGCATGAGTCTCAAAAGTTGCTTTCCACGCATCCACGAGGTGGAGAGCCAGTACGGCAGCCTGATCCGGGGGCTGATCAAATTGCAAAAGGAAGCCCGCCGCAGCGGCAGGAAAGACACGCCCGGCCCCGGACCCGGCGGCATGCTGACCTCGTTTGCCGGGGGTATGTCGGAGCTGACCGACACCCTGGCGGCTCTGCTCGGCCCGCGTCTTCGCCTGGCGACGCCGATCGTGGGCGTCAGCTACGAGCAGGGGCGCTATCGGCTGCACCCGGAGGCAGGTTCCGGCGAAGAATTCGACAGCGTGGTGTTGGCGGCGCCGGCCCACGCCCAGGGCCCCATGCTGCGGGACCTGGCGCCGGCCATAGCCGCCGAGGTCGACGCCATTCACTATCCGGCGCTGGCCGTCGTCTGCCTGGGATACGACAGGGCTCGCATGGGTCCCGGCCTGGACGGCTTCGGTTTCCTGATCCCCTCCCGCGAAAAGCGTGACATCCTGGGCACCGTGGTCGACTCCAACGTGTTTCCCAACCGCGCGCCGGAAGGCAAGGTGCTGTTGCGAACCATGGTGGGCGGCGCGCGCAACCCGGGGCTGGCCGAACTACCGGACGATCAGCTTCTGGACCGCGTTCTGGCCAACCTGAAGGACATCATGGGGGTCGCAGCCGATCCGGAGTTCGTCAGCATCTACCGTCATGCAAGAGCCATTCCGCAATATCTCGTCGGCCATTCCGAACGGCTGCGGATGATAGACGAGGAACTGCAGAGATTCCCCGGCCTGGTCCTGACCGGCAACGCGTTCCGGGGCGTCAGCCTGAACGATTGCGTTCTGAACGCGATGAAGACGGCGAGTTCCCTGCTGCCGGACCCGGCCACGGAGGGTTCGCGGGCATGATCTGGCGCAGCCTTCGCTTCAAGGTTGGTTTTTACCTGGTGATCGCGCTCAGCCTGGCGGTGTTGGTATTCACCGTCATGGTCGTGCGCAACAGCCGGGAGCAATTACTGCAGCAAGCCATCAGCCATGCGGCCCAGTTGTCCGAGGTGGTTATCAAGAGCACGCGCTTCGCCATGCTGCAGAACCAGCCCTCCCATGTCGACCGGATTATCGCAGACGTCGGCGCGCAATTGGACATCGACCGGGTCCGGATTCTGAGCAAGAACGGCATGGTGATCCACTCCTCGCAACGGGACGAAATCGGCAAGGTAATTGACCAGGAGGCCGAATCCTGCCTGGCCTGCCATCTCGACGAGCAGTCGCGGAAAGCGAGCCCAATGGTAGGCCGGCCTCGCTTCTTCACCGACGAATTGGGCCGGCGCATGCTGGGCAGCACCGCCGTGATCCGCAACGAGCCGACCTGCTCGAATGGCGGCTGCCATGCCCACGAGGCGGAACAATCGGTACTCGGCGTGCTGGATATCGTCTACCCACTCGAGCAGATCGACGCCACCATGCGCAAGAGCACCCTCACCATCGTGGTCCTCTCGCTGGGCTTCGTGTTGCTGGCAGCCGCCCCGGTCGGCTTGCTGGTGCAGCGCGCAATTTACCAGCCGCTGGGCGACCTCCAGGACGGTGCCACCCGGCTGGCTGCTGGGGATCTCGAGCAACCGATTCCCGTGCGCAGCCGCGACGAGCTGGGGCAATTGGCCGAGTCGTTCAACAGCATGATGAGGGCCTTGCGCAACTCCCGGGTGGAATTGGAGGAATGGGGCCATACGCTGGAGCAGAAGGTCGAGGAAGCCACTCGCGAACTGCACCTGGCGCAGGCGGAGGCCGCACGCGGCGAAAAACTTGCCTCGGTCGGCCTGCTGGCGGCCGGCATCGCGCACGAACTGAATAATCCGCTGACCGGCGTATTGACGTTCTCGACCCTGGTTCGCAAGCAGATGCCCGAGGGCAGCCCGGAGGCCGAAGACCTCGACCTGGTGATCCAGGAAACGCGACGCTGCGCGGGGATCATCCGCCGCCTGCTGGATTTCGCGCGTGAGAAAGCCCCGGAAAAGAACTACGCCGACCTCAACCAATTGATCGAGAAAACAGTTCAACTGATCGGCCAGTCTGCGCAGGCGGCGGATATCGAAATCAACATGGACCTTGAAGCATCGCTGCCGACCGTTTGGATCGACGAAAACCTGGTCGGGCAGGTGATTATGAACATGCTGGTGAATGCGCAGCACGCGATTCAGGGGGGTGGCCGCATTATGATCCGCACGCGGCAATGCGGGGACGATCGCCGCAAAGCACCGGATGCGGAAGCAGGCTCGATGGCTGAAATCACGATCAGCGACACGGGTTGCGGTATCCCGGAGGCAGATCTGCAGAAGATCTTCGACCCGTTCTTCACGACCAAGGGCGTCGGGAAGGGCACCGGGCTGGGATTGTCGGTCAGTCACGGTACCATAGAGGCCCATGGAGGTCGGATCGAAGTGAGCAGCACAGTAGGGGAAGGCACCGAATTCAGGATTTACCTTCCCCTGGAGGGCAGCCCCGGCGGTGCACGAGGAGCAGCGCAATGAAAGGTCGGATACTGCTCGTTGACGACGAGGAAATCGTCATTCGCAGTTGCCAGCGAATACTGGGCGGCGAGTACGATGTCGATGCCGCCCGCGATGGCCTGGAAGCGCTGGCCAAGGTCAACGAGAGCGAGTACGACGTACTCGTGCTCGATATCAAGATGCCGAAGATGGATGGCATCGAGGTTCTGCGGCGAGTCAAGGAGGCGCGCCCCGACGTTGACATCATCATGGTCACAGGCCTCCACGAGATCGGAACTGCGGTCAAGGCCATGAAGCTGGGCGCCTTCGACTACCTGCCCAAGCCGTTCGAACCCGATGAACTCCAAATGGCCGTGGCCAGGGCGTTCGACCGCCGCGCCACGCTGCAGGGACGGCCTGAAGTCGAGGGCGACAACGTTCCCGCCTACCACTTCGAGAATATCATCGGTACCAGCCCGGCGATGCAGACCGTGTTTCGCCTGGTCGCGCGCTGTGCGCCGACCAACAGCACGGTGATGCTGCGGGGCGAGAGCGGCACCGGCAAGGAACTGATCGCGCGCGCGATTCACTACAACAGCCTGCGCAAGGACCGGCCGTTCGTGCCCGTGGATTGCACCTCGCTCAGCGAGAGCCTGCTGGAGAGCGAACTGTTCGGGCACGTCAAGGGATCATTCACCGGGGCGGTGGCCAACAAGAAAGGATTGTTCGAGACGGCCGACGGCGGAACGCTATTCCTGGATGAAATCGGCAATATCACGCTGTCCACGCAGGCCAAATTGTTGCGTTTCATCGAGGAGCGCGAGTTCAAGGCCGTCGGCGACACACGCACCCAGAAAGTGGATATCCGCCTGGTTACGGCCACCAACAAGGACCTCGAAGGCATGGTTGCCGACGGGGAATTCCGCGATGACCTGTATTACCGGATCAACATATTTCCGATCGAGATTCCGCCGCTGCGCGAACGGCGGGACGACATACCCGCGTTGGCTACACATTTTCTCAACCAGTTGAGCGCTGAGATGGGCCGGCCGCCTGGAGAGATTTCCGCAGGCGCCATGAACCTGCTGCTCAACCACGACTGGCCGGGCAACGTCAGGGAACTGGAAAATGCCATCGAGCGCGCCGTCATTCTGGCCGCCGGCGACGTCATCCGCCAGGGGCACCTGGTTGATATCATCGGCATGGTGCCGCATGTCGACCTCAGCATACCTCGCACCAGTGAAGAGCTGAAACAGCTGAAGAAGGTCGCGCGGCAGAAGTCGGTCGAAAACGTCGAGAAACACTTCGTGCTCGCTGCGCTGAAGCGGAACGACTGGAACGTGACCCGGGCAGCCGAGGAAACCGGTATGCAGCGCAGCAACTTCCAGGCCCTGATGGCCAAGTACGACATCCGGATTCGCAGCATCGGGGAATCGGATTCAGATTAAAAAAACCGGGCTATTGAGCCCGGTTTTTTCAGAAACGGCTCGTTACTCAGTCATGGGGTTCCTCGTATCCGGTAACCATTTCCTTGTAGTGCGATGACGGCTTCTTGCCGAGGAAGCCCATGTAGATGTGCGTGATGATGAACCCCACGAACAGGATGAACATCAGGACGTGCACGGTATTCACCACCCGCAGGCCACCGACCATCTCGATCAGCCCCTGGAAGCGCTGCACGTCCCACATCATCAGGCCGGTCAGGAAGGTGACCGGCGCGCTGATGAACATCACGAACTGGTAGGTCAGCTTCTGCATCGGGTTGAACTTGTCGTGCGGTTGCACCTTGTGCGGCTTGTCGTCGCCCTGGAAGTAACCCCAGCTGTAGTAACCCGCCTGGCGGAAGTAACGCTGGAAGAATGCCTTCGGGTCGAGGTCGGGGTGGTAGTTGGTGACCCGCTCGGAGAACAGGTAATAGACGAACCACAGGAACCAGTTCGCGATCACCGCGAAGCCGACCCAGTTGTGCATCTTGACCGCTGTTTCAAAGCTCATCAGGCTGAACAGGTCGACGTAACGGATCTGAAAACCGGTCAGGATAAGCAGCGTGAAGCCGAGCGCGTTAAGCCAGTGCCAAAGGCGTACCGGCAACGGGTGGAGGTAGACCTTCCCGTGTTTACGCTGTTCGCGAGAGTAATTCATGGTTGTCGTCGTCATCTTACTGATTCCTGTTTTTCCTGCGGAGATACTTCCCAAGTGCGATGTGGCCGACCGGGACCGCCAGTCCGCCCACCAGGGCAAGGACCAGCAGACCGTCAAGCAAGCGAATCCGGGTACCGCCCGGCGCGTAGAAATCGCCGACGGAATCCACGGACACGACCGAGTTCAGAACTTTCTTGTCCGCCTCGAAGCGCTGTTTGCGTCCATCGGGCATGCTGATGGAAACGGTCACGTTTTCGAAGCCGTTGGCGCCGCCCTGGTGGCAGTTTTCGCACGACCGGACGGCTTCGCCACGTGGCGCCAGGCGATGTGCGTCCACGCCGGTGGTCACTTCCATGCGGCCGCGCAGGGTGACGTCGACCGCCCCGCCCTGGCGACTGCCCTGCCGGACCAGTTTCCAGAGCTCGACCGAGTCCAGCCCGTCGCCGGCGGCGTCAATTTCTTCCAGGCGGCTCTGGTATGTTCCATCGCCGTCCTGCTGCGCAACCGGAACCTGCTTCAGGTTGTCGTACAACTGCAAGTCGACCCGGCGGTCCGCCATCGGCGAGTGACAGGCGGCGCAACTCACTGATTTCATGTGCATGCCGGCATTGGGTAGCCACTTCTCGTGTGCGACGGCCGCGCCGTCATGGCATTCGAGGCAGGTATCCCGCAGGTAATCCATGGCGGAAACCGCTGTCACATCGTGTGAGCGGTGGCAGTCGGCGCAGATCGGCGCCTGGATGTGGCTTTCGCGGATGACGTTGCCGTTGCTCCGGGCCAGGCCGTGGACACTTTGCGCATAGGCGTCGTAAATGTCCTGGTGACAGGTCGAGCAGGGCTCGCCGCTGACCGGTTCATACACCGCGCGCTGCTGGATCGAGTGACTGCTGTGGCAATCCGAGCAGACGGGCGCTGCGTTGTCGCCTGCGGCGACCATGCTGGCGTGGACGCTGTCCTTGTAGTCCATGTGCCTGGCAGCGTGGCATTGGCTGCAGGTCTCATTGTGCTTGAGCGAGTACTCGCGCCGGCTGCTGATCGGCTGCCGGGATGGATGTTTGCCCTTGGGCACGTCCCGGTGGCAACCGGTGCAACCGATCACCTGGTGCACGGACTGTCCAAAGTCCTCCCCCGAAATCTGCAGAAACATCGTTTCGCCGTCTTCCAGCGCCTTCTTCAGTTTCTTGCTGTGGCACTTGAGGCACTTGGCGTCGGGGTCACTCGCAGTGACCTCGTCCGCAGAAGTGGCCGGCGCCACCGCCAGGAAGGCGGTGGCAACCAGGAGGCTTATCCATACAACGCTGAGTTTCATGATCTGCATCCGGTCATTCTATTGACGGTTTGCCGCATCGCTTACTTCGAGGCGCGTTTCTTTTGATATGCCTCATATCCGAGCTTGGCGAACATGTAGAAACCCACGGCCGGCAGCGCGATGACATAACCCAGCGCGATGAACGGCGCGGCCAGGAACAGACCGGCGTTTCGAGCCACCCGGCTCGCTTTTTTCATCCCGGTCAGTCGCTGTTCAACTGCGACTTCGGGAGCCTCGGGCTCATTGGCGGCTTCGAGCTCGACAGCCGGTTTCTCCAGCGCCTTCAAGGTCACGCTTTCGATCATCTCCGGCGTCAGGGGCTTGCGCACGAAGCCGTTGACGCCCAGTACGTGGGCGCGGGCCTCATTCTCTTCGGTTCCGTAACCGGTGATGACCACGACCGGTGTCCAGGGGCAGCGGGCCTTGATGCGCTCCGCGACCTCCAGGCCGTCCATGCCGGGCATCTTGATGTCGGTGAAAATGACGTCGTAATCCTGGAACTCCATGTCCTTCAAGCCTTCCTCGCCGTTACGGGCCGTATCCACTTCATAGCCCTTGTCCGAGAGGACGCGGTCGAAACTCCGGCCGACCACTGCGTCGTCGTCGATGACAAGTACGTGTCTCTTTGCGTTCATGATCTACCTCCAGACCTCTTTCAATGGGTGACCGGCCGGCTATCGGGCTTGCGCTCGACGAGGTCATCTGCCTCCCGGTCATTCTGATTTCTGTGCATCGCCCAGCGCTTCTGCGTCCAGGCTTCATTGGCGGCCTTTACGACTTCCGCGGGCCCCACCGGCTTGGCGATGTAGTTCTGTGCGCCCAGCCGTACCGCCTCCTTGGCGGATTCGATGGTCGGGTAGCCCGTGATGACTACCACTTCGCTTTCCGGCCACCGTTGCTTGATCGTCTTGAGGACGTCCATTCCGTCCAGGCCCGGCATTCTCAGGTCGAGCAGTACGACGTCGAAGGGATGCTGTTCCATGACCTGCAGCGCTGCTTGGCCGTCCCCGGCCGCCTCGGCGCGACACCCCGTGTCCGCCAGGCTCCTGAGGTGGCTGCGGCGCACCACTTCCTCGTCGTCCACTATGAGAATGCTGACTCTGTCGTTCATGGGACCACCTCATCAATTCGTTTCAACCATGTATATGCAATCGGCGTGCCAGGCCGGCCTCGGACCGGCAAGATTCAGGAAAGACAAACAAAATCAATTAATTAGAAAATTCAGAAAAAATCTGTTTGAGTGCTGCAGCGGGGGCGCGGGCCGACCAGGTATGTATTTTCTATACACACGACGCCCTCGATTGAAGTTTTTTTATTGTATATTCAATAAGTTATCTTGTTTTCTGGGTGTATATTTTTTTAATGCGGGCGCTGACTATGGGGAGAATGAGCGGCAACTAAATGATAAATATAAAAAAAGCCCCGCATCGCGGGGCTTTCGTTGGCTTATGGTTGCTCGAATGAGCCTGCCGCTCATTCGACAGTCGGCGTGCTCTCGTGACAGTTCTCACAGTTGACCTCACCGCCGGCATAGCCGTCCGGGTGGGGCAGTTCGGTGACGTAGTCATGGCAGTCGACACAGGACCACATTTCGTGGTCTTCGACGTTGAAACCACCTTCGTCGGTGTGGACCCGAGGCCGGTCGCTGTTCTCGGGCGCAGCCCGCGGCTCATCGGCGTGGCATTCCAGGCAGGTTGCGTTGTCGGTCAGGTCTTCGGCGGCGGCCGTCGTGGCAAATCCGAAGGCCAGCGCGGTAGCGCAAGCAATGCTGGACGCCAGCAGTAAAATCTTTCTGGAAATCATGGCAGCTCCTATTGGTTCTGGACGGGATGTCATACAGAATAGATGGTGCGTTTCGAATGAATTCTGATCTGGGTCATATTTGTGGCACGGCAGCGTCAATATAGTCCGGCCTGTTGTATTGCCATTTTTACGGGAAAAAATGCTACCGTTACGCCTTTATGAAACGTTTCGGCGCCGAACAAAAAGGACACCTGATGACCCTGCCGCGTACTCCAATTAAGTCACTCCTGGCCGTCCTGGTGCTGTTGTCCCTGCAGATTGCATGGGTCGGGCCGGTCAGCGCCGAGCCCGCCGATCCCAAGCTGAGCAACGACCGCTGCCTGCGCTGCCATGGCCGCGAAGGGTTTTCGCGCGAAGCCGCGGACGGCTCGGAGCGCGATCTGCATGTGGCGGCGGGGGTATTCGGTGACAGCGCTCATGGCAGCCAGGACTGCGTGGGCTGTCACCAGGACATCACCAAGGTCCCGCACCGCAAGGGCGTCGAGCGCAAGGTCGGCTGCGTGCAGTGCCACATGGAAACCTGGGGC
>Ga0209536_100005319_pt1 | contig 20037 bp, 15 predicted proteins | sample DeeMarSeWOR28_12_FD_187461 | JGI IMG/M metagenome (GOLD analysis project Ga0209536, IMG submission 187461) | Marine sediment microbial communities from White Oak River estuary, North Carolina - WOR-2-8_12 (SPAdes) (version 2) | ecosystem: Environmental > Aquatic > Marine > Intertidal zone >...
GCAATATCAGCACTGCCCTGCAAAGCCTTCGCCAGGATGAAATCGAGAGCCATCACTTTGATCTTTTCACTGAATTCATGAGGCTCTGTTATGCCCGGGATATTATCAGGATCAATGATTGGGTGGAACTTGTGGCCGGAATGGGCAGGGAGAGGCAAAAGCAACTAATCGACTATTCTCTGCGCCTGTTGAGGGAAAATTTCATACTTCATCTGGAGCATGATACACTGAACTATTTGTCAGCAAAGGAATCGGCTTTCTCCAGGAAATTCAGCCCCTTTATCCATGAAGGGAATATAGATGCCCTAACAGAGGATTTCACACTGGCGGGAAATCATATCGAAGCCAACGGAAATCCCAGGATCATACTCATGGACCTTGCCATAGGGGTGATCCGAAAACTGATGCAGAAGAAGGCGGCAGCCGGCTGACCTTTTTTGATTTAAAATGTGAATCTCTATTTTTGCATTATGAAAAGCCTGCAGGCCAGAGGTTGTTGTAGAGAAATCCAGCTGGAGCTCAATGAAGAAAATCTGGAAAGGATCAATTCTTATTTTGGGAGCTGCTCAAAACTGGAATCTTACGACTGGATGAGAGAGGTAAGGGAACATGATATTCCACAGGTGGTGGAAGTAAGGTTCAAGAATACCAGAAAGGGGTTTTACAGGAACGTGAACGGACTGAGATTGAAAAGGGGGGATATTATTGCTGTGGAGTCTTCACCCGGGCACGATATCGGAATAATTACACTGGCCGGCGAGATTGTGGAGAAACAGCGCCAGCGGACCAGGTATCAGGGGGACAGGGAGGAACTCAAGAAGGTTTACCGCAAGGCAAAACAGGCGGATATAGACAAGTGGAAGCAGGCCATTCAGAAGGAGGATGATACCATGCTCCGGAGCAGGAAGATAGCTGCGGATCTGGGATTGAATATGAAGATCGGGGATGTGGAGTACCAGGGTGATGGCACCAAGGCCATTTTCTATTATATTGCAGATGAACGTGTTGATTTCAGGGAGTTGATCAAGGTACTGGCCGAGACCTTCAGGATCAGGATAGAAATGAGACAGATAGGAGCCAGGCAGGAAGCAGGGAGGATCGGAGGAATAGGCACCTGCGGCAGGGAGCTCTGCTGTTCAACCTTCGTTACCAATTTTGTCTCGGTCAGCACCCATACGGCCCGTGTGCAGGAAGTTGCCCTGAATCCTCAGAAGCTTGCAGGTCAGTGTGGCAAACTCAAATGCTGCCTCAACTATGAACTGACCGGTTATGAAGACGCCAGGAAGCATTTTCCAGATACCAGCATCAATTTGAAAACCAGGCAGGGAGAAGCCTACCACCTGAAAACAGACGTTTACCGGGGCATCATGTGGTACTCGAACGCGGAAAGCGGAGGGCAGGCCTTGGTACCTGTCCCTGCAGAACGGGTATCAGAAATCCAGGCAATGAACAGAAACGGGAAAATGCCGGATGAACTGATTGAGCTTAACATTCCTGACCGAACAGACAAACTGGAATATACCAATGGAGCCGGACAGGGATCTCTTACCCGCTTTGAAAGGGAGAAATCCAGGAAGAAAAAGAAGAAACACAGGTCCCAGAGGAATCAAGGTAAAAATTGATGAAATATCCTTTTATATTGGCTCTTACGGTGCTCTTCCTGCACCTTCATTCCTGCGATTCAGCCATGGTATATGATCGTTTTGAACAGCTGGACCACGGAATGTGGACCTGGAAGGATCCCCTGGACTTTAAAGCAGATATCAACGATACCATTTCCCTGCACAACATCTACCTGCAGGTCCGGCACACTACGGATTATCCCATGAGCAACCTGTATATGTTCGTGCAAATAATATCCCCGGAAGGCCAGACGCTAAAGGACACCATCAATATGATCCTTGCTGCCCCTGATGGGAAGTGGACAGGCAGGGGAAACGGAAATATCAGGGAGCTTATGCTGCTTTACAAAAAGCAAAGCAGGTTCAGGGTGCCTGGGACCTATGTCTTTACCCTTGAGCAGGCCATGAGACAGGAAGAACTGCCAGTGACCGATGTGGGCATCAGAATCGAACGCAGCAATCCTTAAGCACCTTGGGAAAGAAGAAATTATCCAGATTTCGAGAGTTAGATCATCTTGACAGGGTTTTTCAACCTCCTTTCGAAGAGGTATTCAGAAAGGATTATCATTTGAAAGGAAGATGGAACAGGGAAGTTTTCGGGAACGATCACGCCCTGGTCCTGGAACTGGGTTGTGGGAAAGGAGAATATACGGTGGGACTGGCCCGCCTCTATCCGGATAAGAATTTTATGGGGCTGGATATCAAAGGGGCCCGCCTGTGGGCAGGAGCCAAGGCAGCACATGAGGAGGACCTGTTGAATGTGGCCTTTTTAAGGACGCGAATCGATTTTGTGTATTCTTTCTTTGCAAGGGATGAAGTGGATGAGATCTGGCTCACTTTTCCTGATCCCCAGGAAAAGAAAAAGCGGCGGAAAAAACGTCTTCCGGGAGCCCAATTCCTGAATGTGTACAGGAAATTCTTAAAAGATGAAGGCAGAATTCACCTGAAAACCGATAATCTCCAGCTGTACCTGGATACCCTGGAGCTACTGCGATATAACAAAATGAAGGTGGAATGCGAATCCACAGATCTCTATTCGGAAGGATGGAAGGATGAACGCGTAAGCATTCAGACCTACTATGAAAAGGGCTTTCAGGCTGAAGGCAAAAAGATCAATTATCTCTGCTTCAGGCTTCCCGCCGGAAAGGAGATCAGGGAATCTCCCCATGAATCGACATAGTAATTTCTTCCAGCAGGTATATGAAGTTACCAGGCAGATCCCCCATGGCCGGGTAAGTACCTATGGGGCCATCGCCAGGTACCTGGGAGCCCCTGGTGCGGCCAGGATGGTGGGATGGGCCCTGAATCAGAGCGGTTCGCTTATCCCATTTGTTCCGGCTCATCGAGTGGTGAACCGGGTGGGATTGCTAAGTGGCAAACATCATTTTGACGGGGCCGATCTGATGCAGGAATTGCTCGAGAATGAAGGCGCCGTTATCGAGAACAATCAGATCAAAAACATGGATGAAATGTTCTGGGATCCCATGGAGGAACTGAGCCTATAACGACTTAATCTAAATAAAAAAAGCTATCTTTGAAGTTGTGATTTAGATGAGTAATTATGGAGATACAGAAGGAAAGGATTCTGGAGGTCCTGGGCCGTATCCGTCACCCGGAAACAAAACAGGATATCGTATCCTCCGGGATAGTGAGCGATATAAGTTACCGTGAAGGGGAATTATGGATCGGACTGCAATTCAGCAGGGCCAATGATCCCTTTATACAATCCATAAAGAAGGCTTGCATGAAGGCTGTTAACGGGTCCTTCGGGGAAGAAACACTTCAAAAGGGTCATATTCAGGTGCTGGTACCCGAACAACCCCCCAAGCGCAAGATCCTGCCCCAGGTACAAAACATTGTCGCAATAGCTTCAGGTAAGGGAGGTGTTGGTAAGTCTACAGTGGCAGCAAACCTTGCAGTGGCCCTTGCTCAATCGGGGAAGCGTGTGGGACTGATTGACGCCGATGTCTACGGGCCGTCCATCCCCAAGATGTTTAATGTGGAAGGAGAGCGCCCCGCAGCACGCTCGGAGGAAGGAATGGAATGGATCATCCCCATCGAAAAGTATGGGGTGAAATTGCTGTCAGTTGGTCTGTTTGTACGTCCGGAAGATGCTGTTATCTGGCGGGGGCCCATGGCCACAAGTGCTTTGAAGCAGCTGATCAGCCAGGGAGACTGGGGCGAGCTGGACATTTTGTTCATTGACCTGCCTCCAGGCACGGGTGATGTGCATCTGACCATGGTGCAGGAGGTTCCGGTGACCGGGGTGGTGATTGTCAGTACACCGCAGGATGTGGCCCTGGCCGATGTAATTAAAGGCATTAATATGTTTACCGGAGAAAAAATAAATGTGCCTGTGCTGGGTCTGGTTGAGAACATGTCCTGGTTTACTCCGGAGGAACTTCCCGATAACAGGTATTATATTTTTGGGAAGGAAGGTTGCAAGCATCTTGCCGAGGAAATGGATATCCCGCTTCTGGGCCAGGTTCCCATTGTGCAGGGGATCAGGGAATCGGGGGATTCCGGTCAACCGGCAGCTCTTTCTTCCGATAGCCAGGCCGGTACAGCATTCCGCCTGCTGGCAGAGGAAGTTGAAAAGGCCTTGTTCAAAAGGAATAAGGAACTTGAACCAACCCGTAAAGTGGAAATCACAACAAAATAGCCTAAAATAGATAATCATGGAAGCCATTAAAGAGCGTGTTGAGAAAGCACTGGAGAAAATCCGGCCCTACCTGGTTGCAGATGGGGGGGATATTGCACTGATTGATATTACCGAGGATATGGTAGTGAAGGTAGAGATGAAAGGCGCGTGCAACGGTTGTCCCTTTAGTTTACAAACCCTCAAGGCTGGTGTGGAGATTGCTGTTAAAAAGGAGGTTCCCGAAATAAAAGAAGTCATAGACGTACAAGGTTAATTGCTTTTTTGTCAAGCTCATAAAATAACTTATTTCAAAAGCAGTTAATTATTAGTAAGAAGCTGGCATAAATTTGTCATAACAGTACTGATTTGCTTTTCAGAAGGACCATATTCGGGTTTTTTACCACCCTTCTTATATTCTGCGGCCTTGGTTCATGTTCCGTGGAAAAGAACACTTCACTTTCCAGAAATTTCCATAATATGGTCTCCCACTACAATATCTATTTCAACGGGAAAGAAAGTTATTTAAGGGGCATAGAGAGGGCCAATACCTCCGTACAGAACGACTATAATCATATCCTGGACCTCTTTCTCTACGAAGACGAAGGAGTAAATGCGGCAGTATCCAGCGATATGCAAAGGGCCATTGACAAGGCCACCAAGGTCATTACTTTCCATTCGATCACAGCCAAGCCCAAGGTAAAGGAGGGTAACCAGTCTCCCAGGGACAAAGCCTTTTATAACAGGAACGAATACAACAAATGGGTCGATGATTCATACATGTTGATGGGCAGGGCCTACATGTATCAGGGCGAGTTCTTTCTGGCAGCAGAGACCTTCAAGCATGTTCTGGTCACCTTTCCCGAAGATGAGATTCGTTATCTGGGAATGATCTGGTTGAGCCGGGCCTACATTATGATGGGTGAAGAGCGGGAAGCGGAGCGGATCCTGATGGCACTGGCCGATGAAGCACAGTTGCCAAAGGAATATCTCAGAGAGTATTACAGCACCAGATCCCAGTTCTACATGAAAACCGGGGATTACACTGCAGCTGCCGATCAGCTGGATATGACCCTGGATCAGAGTGGGCTCAGCAAGGAGGAAAAGATCCGGTATACCTTCATTCTGGCACAACTTTATGAAGAGTCGGGTCAAAACAATCTTGCCCTCGAAAACTACAAGGGGGTTACCAGACTTCGTCCCGCGTATGAAATGGAATTCAATGCCCGGGTCAGTATGGCGGAGGTTTATGAATCGGGTGAGGCAGACAGCGAGGACCTGAAGAAATTACTCAGGAAAATGCTGAAGGACAGCAAAAACGTGGAGTATCTGGATCAGATTTACTATGCCCTGGGGAACATTGCCATGGAAGAAGGAAACCGGGAAGAAGCCATAGAATACTACCAGTTGTCTGTATCAAGCAGTATACGCAACCAGTATCAAAAAGGTCATTCATCACTTACACTGGCGGAGATTTACTACGATACCCCCGACTATATCTTATCTGCAGCCTATTATGATTCAGCGGTTTCCTTTCTGGACCGGGAGTACCCCGGTTATGACGGACTGGCATCCCTTTCGGCAAGCCTGGGAAACCTGGTGTACAATGTTTCCACTTATGAACTGGAAGATAGTGTACAAATGCTGGCCTCACTGCCCGAAGAGCAGCGCCTGGCCATTATTGACGGAATCATTGAAGAGGTAAGACTTGAGGAGCAAAAGGCACGCGAGGCCGAACAACAGGCCATGCAGGACCAGGCCTTTAACCAGTCCATGTTATACGGGAGTAATCAGAGCACCTTTGGCAACGAATCCCAGATGGGCGGGCAATGGTATTTTTACAACCTGAATGCCAAAAGCTTTGGTCAGCCCGAGTTCCGGATGAAATGGGGGGATCGGGTTCTGGAGGATAACTGGAGGAGAAGTAACAAGCGTACCCTTATGCAGACCACCCAGGTGAACGGAAACGAAGCGGACAGCACGGCCGGGGCAGAGGCAACTCCTGTGCTGGACAATAAAACACGGGAATACTATTTGGTGAATATCCCCCTTACAGATTCGGCCATGGAAATTTCCAATGAAAAGCTGGAACTCGCACTCTTTAACATGGGAGTGATCTACAAGGAGGACCTTCTTGATTATGACGAATCCATAAATTCCTTCAGGGAGCTGATAGATCGCTTTCCGGATACGGAAAATGGCCCCTCGGTCTATTATTACCTCTATGAACTAAACAACAATGTTCAGAAACCCTCTGAAGCACAATACTATGCCAGTCAGCTTTCCAATCTGTACCCGGAATCCCACTATGCGAAGCTGCTGAACAATCCAAACTACCTGCAGGAACTGCTGGATGAGGAGATGAAGGTTGTGCGTTCCTATGAAGAACTATACGGATTCTATCAACAAAGAAAATACCCAGAAGTGATTGCCGGAGCAGATAGAGCATTCGACCTGTATAAAGACGATCCCCTGATCCCGAAATTTCAGTATATCCGCGCCCTGGCGCTTGGATCAGTGGAGGGAAGGGAAGCAATGAAGGTGGCCCTTGATACGCTCATAGCCCGGTATCCTTCCAGTGAGGAAGGCCTGCAGGCCCAGGAGATTGTTGATTATATGTATGTGGAGTTTCCTGAAATCAAAGAGGCCGACCAGGCGGAAGAAGCCGAAAAGATCTATGCCTCCATTGATTCAACACAGGAACACTATTTCCTCCTGGCTGTCCACAGAAGTCAGAATGTAAACCAGGTCAGTTTTGATTTATTGAACCACAACCTGGATCATTACAATCAGTATGATCTATCCATAGAGCAGATGGAAATGAGCGATTCGTACAACACATTGATTGTAAGGCTTTTTAATACTGCAGAAGGCGCTTCCAGGTATTTGCGGGACATCGAGCAGAACAGCGATACCATTCTGCGGGGACTGGACCCGTCGCAATACAGAATGATGATCATATCCCTGGATAATTTTGAAACACTATCGGAAAGAAAGGAACTTATACCCTATTACCTTTTTTACCTGAACCGCTATTTAAATCAAGAGTGATGGGCAGGCAGATTCATATTCTATGGACTGATGATGAGATCGATCTTCTGAAACCCTATATCCTGTTCCTGGAAGAACGAAACTATCGCGTGACCACAGCATCCAACGGAGCTGATGCCCTGAAACTGGTTGAGGCTAATGATTTTGACCTGATATTTCTGGATGAGAATATGCCGGGACTGTCCGGTCTGGAAACCCTGGAGAGGATCAAAACCATTTCACCACCTACACCCGTGGTTATGATCACCAAAAGCGAAGAAGAGGATATCATGGATGAAGCCCTGGGGAGCAAGATTTCTGATTACCTGATCAAGCCGGTGAATCCCAAGCAGATCCTTTTGTCCATAAAGAAGAACACTGAAACCAAGAGACTGGTTACGGAAAAGACAACTTCCAGCTATCAGTCCCAGTTCAGCCAGATCGGGATGCAGATCAATTCGGCATCGACCTTCAGCGACTGGACGGAGATCTATGGCAGGCTGGTTTTCTGGGAACGGGAATTTGATGCCAGTGGCACCGGAGGAATGGAAGAAGTGTTGAGCATGCAGAAATCCGAGGCAAACAAGGAATTTGCACGTTATGTCTGCAAGAATTATGAAGGATGGTTCTCGGGAAAGGGCGATGATGTCCCGCTGATGTCACCCGGAATATTCAGAAGCAAGGTATTTCCTTTGCTGGAACATGGAAAGGTAGTGCTGATCCTGATCGACAATTTCAGGTATGATCAGTGGAAGATAATTGAACAGGAAATGAGCGATCTTTACCGTACTGATGAGGAGATCATCTTTTCCAGCATCCTGCCTACGGCCACCCAGTATGCCAGGAACGCCATGTTTGCAGGGATGATGCCGGGCGAGATCCAGCGCCTGCATCCGAAGCTCTGGGTTGATGAAAACGATGAGGGAAGCAAAAATGCACACGAGGAGGAACTTTGCAGGTTACAAATGCAGAAGCTGGGCATCGATGCCTCATTTAATTACGAGAAGATCAGCAATCAGCGGGCCGGAAAAAAACTGGTGGAAAACTACCGCGACCTGCTTAATCATGACCTGAATATCCTGGTCTATAATTTTGTTGATATGCTCTCCCATGCGCGTACCGAAATGGAAATGATCCGGGAACTGGCCTATGACGAGTCTTCCTACCGTTCCCTGGTCAATAGCTGGTTTCAGCATTCCTATCTCTTTGACCTGCTCAAATTGCTTAACCAGCATGATGTGCGCTTGATTATCACAACAGATCATGGTGCGGTAAGGGTGAACGATCCCCTGAAAGTGATTGGTGACAGGCTTACTTCGGTCAACCTGCGTTATAAGCAGGGCAGAAACCTGAATTACGATAAAAAAGAAGTATTTGAGGTGCTTCAGCCCGAACAGGTCCAGCTGCCCAGGACCAATTTAACCACCAGTTACATATTTGCCATGAACAACGACTTCCTGGTGTATCCCAAAAATTACAACCATTTTGTAAATCTGTACAGGAACACCTTCCAGCATGGAGGAATCTCCATGGAGGAAATGTTGATCCCTTTGTCCATTTTATCCCCGGTCAGATAACATGAGAAGCATCACCATTTCATCTTTGCAGGAACTGGACAATGCGGCCGGCCGCTTTTTAGAGGTGACCGGGGGGCATACGGTTATTGCCTTTTCAGGTGAGCTGGGTGCCGGTAAGACCACCTTTATACAGGCCATTTGCAGGAAGCTGGGCATTGAGGTGGATGTTAACAGCCCCACCTTTGCCCTGGTTAATGAATACTTCAGCCCGGAAGGGAACTCCATATTTCATTTTGACCTGTACAGGATCGAATCCCAGGACGAACTTTTTGACATGGGTTATGAGGAATATTTCTATTCAGGATCGCTGTGCCTCATTGAGTGGCCTGAAAAGGCCAGAAAACTGATTCCGGAAGATGCCCTCTGGGTAAAAATCGAGATCGGTGAGAACAATGCCAGGATCTTGCATTTCTGACGGACTGTGCATTTAAAAAATTGACAATGCTGATGAAAACTCTTATTTTAGGCTACCCCAATAACCCTAGGAGCAATGGAAAATAAAAGATCATCGCCATTTAACATCCGTAAAGAGGGCTTAATGCCACAGGAGGAGATGCTGGAAGTTGGGAATAAGCAGAAAAGTCTCAGAATAGGAATACCTTCGGAAAACCATCAGGTGGAGAGCCGGGTGCCCCTGACACCCGAAGCAGTTGAAATCCTCACAGGATACGGACATGAGGTAATGCTGGAGGAAGGGGCCGGGAAAGCCGCCAACTACCTGGATACAGATTACTCCGAACGCGGGGGACAGATTTGTGATAAGCGGGAGGAAGTATTCCGCGAGTCCGATATCATCTTGAAGATCAGTCCCCCTACCGAAGAAGAAATCGAGTGGATGAAAGAGCGCCAGGTGCTGCTCTCCTCCTTCCAGGTCTTCACCCATTGTGAAGACAAGTATATCAGGGCCCTGATGAAAAAGAAAGTAACGGCCATTGCTTTTGAGAAGATCCAGGATGAACACAATTGTTTCCCGGCAGTAAGAAGTATGAGTGCCATTGCCGGCACAACCAGTATGCTTATCGCGGCCGAGTATCTGAGCAATCAGCGGGGAGGCAAGGGTGTCATGCTGGGAGGGGTAACAGGAATTTCTCCCACAGAAGTGGTGATCCTGGGAGCAGGAACCGTTGCAGAGTATGCTGTAAGGGCTGCCAAGGGGGTTGGTTCGGAGATCATGGTCTTTGATCATTCCCTGCATCGCCTGCGCAGGCTGCAATCTGCCGTGGGCGAGATGGTTCCCACCTCCATTTTTCATCCCAAGGTTATCCTGAAGGCCCTGAGATCTGCGGATGTGGTAATAGGAGCCATCAGGAGGGAAGAGGGACAACCGGAATTTTTCATAACCGAGGAGATGGTCAGGGAGATGAAGAAAGGATCTGTGATTATTGATATAAGCATCGATAGAGGGGGATCCATTGAAACCTCAGAACTCAGGACCCAGGTGGATCCGGTTTTCGTAAAGCATGGTGTGATACATTATTGTGTACCCAATATTCCATCACGGGTAGCACGCACGGCTTCCATTGCTATCAGCAATGTGTTTGCCCCCCTTATTCTTGGCTTTGGAGAGATGGGCACAACCGGAAGGCAGTTAAAGGAAAATGTGGGCCTCCGTAAAGGTGTATATATCTATAACGGGATACTGACCAATGAAGCCATTGGACAGAAGCTCGGGATCTCATCCAAGGACATTGATTTATTAATGGCTGCATTTTAAGGAATACAAAGAAGGTGAAGATGAAAAAGAATGGATTTGTAGTGTTGCTGGCCCTGATTCTGATAAGTTCGGGATGCAAGATGTTATTCGGGCCGGATAAGAAAGGTGAGATCAGGTTGAGTTCCGAGAAGTCCGGAACGGAAGTGTATTACCTTTTTGGATACTCGTATGAGGATAGTGAATTTTACAGGTTTCCCTATGAACAGGATCCGCTTCCGGATATTATCAATGAAGGTACCAGGGTACTGCAGGGAGAGACTGTCATCGAACTGCCCAGCTTTAATACGCCCGGACAGACCAATGGATTTGCGCTGGTGGGGGAATTTCTAAACCAGGAAGACGCCAAAGAATTTTACAAGGATTATTCAAGGGTGGAGGATGGCCTTCAGTTTGCTGTGGAAACTGGAATCGTAAAAGCCAACCAGGTCTGGGTGCAGATGACCTCTGCAGGGAATTATGTGAAACTTCTATTGAAACAGGTCGAATCACTGGAGGATGAGACCGGGGACAAATACAGCGAAGTGCTCCTGGATTATACATACCAGCCCAATGGATCCAAGGATTTCCCCAAATGATCTCCATGTTTTTCCTATATTAGGGCATGAATTTTGCGCTCCTTGGTTTCATTTTTTATCTGGTGGTGATCCTGGTGGTTGGATTCATTACCTACCACATCAACAAGAGTCATAAGGATTTTTTCATTGCAGGGCGGCAGCTTAATCCCTGGGTGGTTGCATTTTCGGAACGTGCCTCGGGTGAAAGCGCCTGGTTACTGCTGGGTCTTCCAGGAGCAGCTTTCGCAGCTGGACTGCTGGAATTCTGGACCGCTCTAGGATGTGTGACCGGGATCATCTTTTACTGGTTCTTCATTGCAAGGGCCCTGCGTGAAGAAACAGAACGTCTCGGGGCCATTACCTTGCCCACCTTCCTGGCGGCCAGGTTTGGAAAAGGGCAGGCGGCCATTAGGGTACTGGCCACCTTTATTATAATCTTCTTCTTCATATTCTACCTGTCGGCACAGTTTAACGGGGCGGGGAAGATCCTAAACGTAACCTTTGGGCTTGATCAGACCACGGGCATGATTATCGGCGCACTGGTCATCATCTTTTATACCATGATGGGGGGCTTTTTTGCGGTGGCCTGGACCGATATGGTGCAGGGGATCATCATGATCGGTACCCTGGTGGTCCTGCCGCTGGTGGGACTGGCGGAATTGAGAGAGATTCACGATGGAAATATTAAACTTGCTGAGATTGTTACCAGCGGAGGACATCCCTTTCTCTCGTGGACCGGGGGAAAGACAGGCTGGGCCGCTGCAGCTTTAATTATCAGCGGGCTAAGCTGGGCCCTTGGCTATATGGGACAGCCCCACCTGCTCACCAGGTTCATGGCCATTAAAAGCCCAACAAAGATAAGGATGTCCAGGCGCATTGCCATTGCCTGGGTGATCCCGGCCTTCACCGGTGCCCTCGTGCTGGGTATTATTGGGGCCGGCCTCTATGAGCAGGGCATGTTTGACGATGTGGAGAAGGTAATGCCGCATCTGGCCAATGAGCTGCTTCCGGCATGGCTGGCCGGGATCTTCGTTAGCGGGGCCATTGCAGCCATGATGTCCACGGCCGACAGCCAGCTGCTGGTGATAAGTTCATCCCTCATCGAGGACCTGTTTCACCGGACACTCGGCTGGGATGTGAGCGAGAGCAAATTGCTGAAGGGAAGTCGCTGGATCACCATCATTGTAGGCCTTATCGGCTTTATGATTGCGATGACTTCAGATAAACTTATTTTTTCCATGGTCTCTTATGCCTGGGCTGGACTGGGCTCCTCCTTCGGCCCCCTGATGCTCCTGATGCTCACCTGGAAAAAAGTGAGCTGGCAGGGGACCATCGCCGGCCTGGTCACCGGTTTCGCGGCCACGGTAGTTTGGTCCGAACTGAGCATGCTCGATGCGATTATCAGCGTGCGCTTCGTCTCATGGGTGCTGGCATTTCTTGCGGTTTGGCTGGTAAGCCTCTATACGCGCAAAAATTCCTGATCTTTCATCATGCGCCACTTATACAATATAGGAATCCGATTGTACTGGCTTCTGGCCTTGCTGATTTCGCCATGGAACAAAAAGGCAAGGCTATGGGTGAGGGGGAGGAGGCACTGGCATGCGAAGCTGGAAGGTGCATTGGGTAAGGATCAAAAGATTATCTGGTTCCATTGTGCTTCACTGGGTGAATTCGAACAGGGTCGGCCCGTAATCGAAGGCATCCGGGACCGCCTGCCCGGTCGAAAGATCCTGCTAACTTTTTTTTCACCTTCGGGTTATGAAAAACGTAAAGATTACGAGGGTGCCGATTATGTCATGTACCTGCCCCTGGATACCAGGCGCAATGCAAAAAGGATGCTGGATCTGCTATCCATTGAAATGGCTCTTTTTATAAAGTATGAATTCTGGTACCATTTTCTCAGGCAGCTGGCATCCAGAAACATTCCTGTTTATCTGGCCTCCGGTAATTTCCGGTCCGGCCAGCTGTTCTTTAAATTGTATGGTGCCTGGTACAGGGGATTTCTTGATTACTTTACACATATATTCGTTCAGAACCAGGAATCAGCCAGCCTGCTTGGCGGTATCGGAAAGGATCATGTAAGTGTGGCTGGCGATACACGCTTTGACAGGGTCCAGAAACTAAGACAAACTTCCTTCTCGCATCCCGTCCTGGAAAACTTCGGACGGGATTCGGCCATCATCGTTGCAGGTAGCACCTGGGAAAAAGATGAACAACTTCTTGCATCTGTATACAGGGAACTTTCTGAACAGATTTACTGGATCATCGCTCCCCATGAAATATCGGAGCATCATATACGGCGTCTGCAGGAACGATTTCCGGGCAGCATGCTTTTTACTGAACTGGAATCCGGGGTAAACGAAGAATGCAGAGTGATCCTGGTGGATACCATTGGCATATTATCCTACTTGTACCGTTATGGAAAAATTGCCTATATCGGGGGCGGATTCGGGAAAGGGATCCACAACATTCTGGAAGCAGCCACCTATGGCCTGCCCGTCATATTCGGTCCGGAACATAAAAAGTTTTCGGAAGCTATAGAACTGGCCGGTCTTGGCGGTGCCTTCCCCGTACGAAGCGAAGAAGAACTGATATTCACCGTTCGTCAACAGATGGAAAATCAAGAGCTGTTGAAAACCACATCAAAAATCGCTTCAAGCTTTGTATCCATGAGGGTTGGAGCCACATCAGCCATCCTTGATAAGGTGTGTATAAAATCCGGAGCCGATCTGCTTTAAAATATAGGGCGGTGCCTTGAATTCTTTTTAATTTCGGTGGACCGTTCTGATTTTAAGAAATCTCAACTTTTTCTTAACCGATTTTTAATATGCATATAATAGCAATCCAATAAATTCGCTTCTCATTATTGAAATTCGCAACTCATAATTTAAACTTAAATCTATGAAAAAAATGAAAAGATTCTTCCTTTCTCTGGCAGTCGTGGCCATGTCCATGGCTGTTATGGGACAGGGAGTTCTCAGAGGAACAGTTCTGGAAGACGAGTCCGAAGGGCCCCTTCCGGGTGCAAATATTATTGAGGTGGGGACCACCAACGGCACCATTACCGGTGCAGACGGGAACTTTGAACTAAACACCACAGCCCAGACCGGCCAAATCATTATTTCCTTCCTGGGCTACAAATCCCAGACCATTGCCTTCGACCTCTCTTCAGCCACTGGTGTAGGTGAGGTCACCATGGTCATTGATGCTACCTCCATGGATGAGGTAGTCGTTACGGGATATGGTGTAATTGACGTGGCCAAGGACCGGGAAACACCGGTGGCCGTATCCACCATCAAGCTTCCGGAAATCATTGCCAAAACCGGGAACCAGGAATTCCCGGAGATCATGAAGAACACGCCTTCCGTATACGTTGCAAGTCAGGCCGGCGGTTACGGGGACTCCAGGATCAATATCCGTGGTTTTGCCCAGGAGAACCTGGCACTGCTGTTCAACGGTCAGCCGGTGAACGGCATGGAAGACGGGAAAGTCTACTGGTCCAACTGGCAGGGGCTTTCTGAAATCGCCACCGCGGTTCAGATCCAGCGGGGACTCGGTTCCTCCAAACTGGCCATCTCCTCGGTAGGTGCCACCATCAACGTGGTGACCAAAGCCACTGACATGGTTGCCGGAGGTCGTGTGAGTGCCATGCTTGGAAATGACAATTACATGAAATATGTGGCCACCTATTCCACAGGCCTTGGCGAAAATGGTTGGGGTGCCAGCATCCTGCTCTCCCACTGGCAGGGAGATGGATATAACGATGGCAATAACGGCCAGGGCCAGACCTACTTCCTGTCCATTGGATACAAACCCTCGGAAAAGCACCAGTTCAACTTCTCCATGACCGGAGCTCCCCAATGGCACTATCAGAACTACACCAAATCCCTGTTAACCTATGACCGGGATGGCGATGGTGAGATCACCAATGAAGAGCAGCGCTACAACAACAACTGGGGATACCTCAACGGGGAAGTCTACTCTTTCCGTGAGAATTTTTATCACAAACCGGTGGCCAACCTGAACTGGGACTGGAACATCAGTGATAAGTCTGCCCTTTCCACCGTTCTCTATGCATCCATCGGTCAGGGTGGAGGAACCGGGAACTACGGAAGCAGCAGCAATATGTATATCTATGATGAGAACGGGCAGATCGATTTTGATCAGATTGTTGCGAACAACCAGGCCATTGTGAACGATGGCTCGGAGGACTGGCACATTCCCGGGAAAACCATTGGTCAATACAGTGATGCCGCCATTCGGCGAGGGTCCATGAACATGCACCGCTGGCTGGGTGCCGTGGTCAACTTCAACCATGTGATCAACGAGAACCTGGATTTCAACGTGGGTACGGATTTCCGGACCTATTACGGGGAGCACTTCCGGCTGGTGGACGACCTCTGGGGCCTGGACGGCTACTGGGATGACAACTACAACGGGGACGGGTTCCAGGAGCAATACCCGGGAGGCGTGGTCTATACCCAGGAACACAGGTCCAGCCCCTACCTGTTCTGGACCAACCGGAACAGGGCGACCTATGATAAGCTGGATTACTACAACAACGAACGCATCTCCTATATGGGAGCATTCGGACAGGTAGAATATAAGACCCAGAACCTTTCCACCTTCTTTCAGGCTGCAGTATCGACCCAGTCCTATCAGCGTTTTGACTTTCACTCCTATTCCGATCCCGATGAGCAGATCTCAGAAAAGCTGCATCATCCCGGATACAACCTGAAGGCCGGAGCCAACTACAACCTGACCGACAAGCACAACGTCTTTGTCAATGCAGGTTATTATTCCCGTCAGCCCTTTTTTGATGATCTGTTCCTGAATTACCTGAACATCGTAAACGAAGAAGTGGATAACGAAGGCGTGTTGGGACTGGAAGCCGGCTACGGTTTCAGGAGCCCATACCTGGACGTGGATGTGAATGCCTACTACACCCAGTGGAGCGACCGCCAGATCCGCCAATCCGGGGATTTTGACAATGATGGCAATTTTGACGATGTGGCCCTCTTCGAGAATGTGGCCGAGAATCATACCGGGGTGGAACTTGAGTTCGATGCCAGGCCCATTCGCAACCTGAATGTTCGAGGTTTCGCTTCCATAGGCTTCTGGACCTATGCCGGGGATGTGGTTGCCCGGGTATGGGACGAGGACCGCAATCCCATCGGAGGCGGCGAAAGGACCCTTTACCTGGATGGAGTCCAGGTGGGAGATGCCGCCCAGACCAGCTTTGGACTGCTTGGTAGCTACAGGATCATAAGGGGACTTTCGGTGGACCTGGACTATCGCTTCTATGACCGGCTCTATGCGGCCATTGATCCGGAAAGCTTCGATGCAGAGGATAACGAGGGTTCCCTGGAACTTCCGTCCTTCGGATTGCTGGATGGAGGAGTTTCCTATAAACTGTACCTGAAAGGAAAGCAGCGTCTGGAGTTCAGGTTCAATGCCAACAACATCCTGAATAAGCAGTTTATTTCACAATCAGACACCAACATACATCCCGAAGCCGGTGAACCCGAGTGGGAGGGTGTGAATATGAACAACCGGGTATATTTCGGGAACGGATTTACCTGGAACGTCAGCATTGCTTACAGATTTTAGCAGGTTCAGCTGATCAAAAATGACAGGGGGTACTCCTTTTTTTGGGAGTACCCCTTTTTTTAACACCGGGATATCAACATCCGGACAGCTTTATTTCCCGGCCCCAAAATAGATTGGCAATCCCCCATAAACAGAGGGATTGATACATGGGGCAAACTTCTGGCTCAATGGTTAAATCCCAGTGAATCAATTAATTATTAATATTATAAGGGAGATGATTTTTCAATTTTTCTCATCTTCCTGCCATTCATGGAGTTAGCTCCGGGGTTAATTTTTTGTTAATAAATGGAAAGAGCATCCCTACATTCTGCACTTGATTTCTTCTTAATTTCAAATCCGAAATCTGTATCAGTTCAGGACCCCGTTTTCATAGTCTATTTGTAAAAGAGATCACGATTTTCTTTTCTGTATGACAGGGGTTCTTTCCCCTCTTTATAAGGGGCGAAAATTTGTAACAACCAGATTTTAAGGAAGTAGCGCAATTGTTAATAGCTTTTAATAACTATGGATTGATCTGCGCAAACCCAATAACTAATTTGTGTGTTTAAGATGAGCGCGCACCCTGAAGTATAAAATAATTGAAGAGAATGGCAGAAAAGGAAGTACCTCAAAAAAACCTGATGTTTGTTGACCAAGAGCTTAAAGGAGCGAAAAAGAATTCTGGGACCGAGGGAGCGAAACTTAAACAGACATATGGTTTTGATGAAGCCTTTAAAGCCTCTCTGGAATATTTTGATGGCGATGAACTGGCTGCCAGGGTGTGGGTGAACAAATATGCCTTAAAGGATTCCCAGGGTATTCTTTACGAACGTACGCCGGATGATATGCACCGCAGACTGGCATCGGAGATCGGACGCATAGAGAAGAAATATCCCGGTCCGCTTTCAGAAGATGAGCTTTTTGAGCTGATGAGGGAATTCAAGTATATTGTTCCCCAGGGATCGCCCATGACCGGGATAGGCAATAATTTTCAGATTGCCAGCCTTTCCAATTGTTTTGTCATCGGTCATGAAGGAAAAGCTGATTCGTACGGAGGAATCCTGAAAATCGACCAGGAACAGGTACAGCTGATGAAGCGCCGGGGAGGAGTGGGGCATGACCTATCACACATTCGGCCCAGCGGCAGCCCGGTCCTGAACAGTGCACTTTCTTCCACCGGTGTGGTGCCTTTTATGGAGCGATACTCCAATTCCACCCGGGAGGTGGCACAGGATGGAAGAAGGGGTGCCCTGATGCTCAGCATATCTGTAAAGCATCCCGATGCAGAGCACTTCATTGATGCCAAAATGGAAGCCGGGAAGGTTACCGGTGCCAATGTTTCAGTCAAGATAAACGATGAGTTTATGAAAGCTGTGGTTGACGGGACCAGCTACACGCAGCAGTATCCCATTGATTCCGACAACCCTACCCATACCAAGAAGATTGATGCAAGGACGCTGTGGAAAAAAATAGTTCACAATGCGTGGAAGTCGGCCGAGCCCGGGATACTTTTCTGGGATACCGTTATCAGGGAATCGGTGGCCGATAGCTATCACGACCGGGGTTTCAAGACTGTTTCTACAAATCCCTGTGGAGAGATTCCCCTTTGTCCCTACGACAGCTGTCGTCTGCTGGCCATAAACCTTTACAGCTATGTGGAAGATCCTTTCACTGCCCGGGCCAGGTTTAACTGGGAAAAATTCCGCAAGCATGTGGGTCTTGCACAGCGCATAATGGATGATATCATTGACCTGGAACTGGAAAAGGTGGATGCCATCCTGCAAAAGATCGCTTCTGATCCGGAGGACGAGGAGATCAAAAGCGTTGAAATAAACCTCTGGGAGAATATTAAGCGAAAAGCACTGGAAGGAAGAAGGACCGGTGTTGGCATTACCGCTGAAGGGGACATGCTGGCCGCATTGGGCCTGCAGTACGGAAGCGAAAACGCCATGGATTTTTCTGTGGAAGTTCATAAAACCATTGCTCTGGAAGCCTATCGTTCATCGGTGAACCTGGCCAGGGAGCGTGGCCCCTTTGAGGTATTTGATTTTAACAAGGAAAAGGACAATCCCTTCATCAAGAGGCTGGGGAAAGAAGATCCGGAACTGCTGGAGGAAATGAAGAAGCATGGCAGGAGGAACATAAGCCTGCTGACCATTGCTCCCACCGGGACCACCAGTCTGATGACCCAGACCACTTCAGGGATTGAGCCCGTGTTCCTGCCGGTATACAAGCGTCGCAGAAAAGTGAATCCCAACGACAAGGATGCCAAAGTAACCTTCGTGGATGAAGTGGGTGACAGCTGGGAGGAGTATAACGTATTCCATCATAATTTCCTGACCTGGCTAAAGGTAAACGGGATGGATCCCAAAGAGGTGGAGAATTTCAGCGACAGTGATATGGAGGAGCTTGTTAAGCAGTCGCCTTATCACAAGGCCACATCCAACGATGTGGACTGGGTGAAAAAAGTAAAAATGCAGGGAGCCATCCAAAAGTGGGTCGATCATTCTATCAGTGTAACCATCAACCTGCCTTCCGATGTAAAGAAGGAACTGGTGGGAGAGCTTTATGTGAAGGCATGGGAAAGCGGCTGCAAAGGTGTAACCGTCTATCGTGACGGCTCCAGATCCGGCGTACTGCTTGCCAGTGACAAGAAAAAGCAGAAGGAAGCACAATTCCCCATCAAGCGCCCGCGTGAACTGGAAGCCGAGATATTGCGGTTTAAGAATAACGAGGAAGACTGGATCGCGTTTATCGGGCTGCTGGATGGAAAGCCCTACGAGATATTTACCGGCCGCAAGGAGGAAGATACCTTCCCGATCCCTTCCAAAGTGACCAAGGGTAAAATATTAAAAATCAGGGGAGATGATGGCTCAAAGCGCTACGATTTCCAGTATGTGGACAAGTATGGGTACAAGGTGACCATGGGAGGCCTGTCCCATCAGTTCAACAGCGAATTCTGGAACTATGCCAAATTGATCTCGGGGGTGCTCAGACATGGAATGCCTGTTGTGGACGCTATCAACCTGATTTCATCCCTTCGCCTGGATAATGAATCCATTAATACCTGGAGCGCAGGGGTGGTACGAGCCTTGAAGAAATATATTCCAAATGGGACCAAGGCAAAACCGGGACAAAAATGTGAAGAGTGCGAATCAAATAATCTGATCTACCAGGAAGGCTGCCTGATCTGTACAGACTGCGGTCATTCCAAGTGCGGATGAGAAATGCGAAAGTTGTTATTGAAAGCCCCCTTTACCGGGGGCTTTTTTATTGGATGATGATTTTCCTCAGGAGGGTATCCCCCTCACCG
>Ga0209536_100005320_pt1 | contig 20036 bp, 14 predicted proteins | sample DeeMarSeWOR28_12_FD_187461 | JGI IMG/M metagenome (GOLD analysis project Ga0209536, IMG submission 187461) | Marine sediment microbial communities from White Oak River estuary, North Carolina - WOR-2-8_12 (SPAdes) (version 2) | ecosystem: Environmental > Aquatic > Marine > Intertidal zone >...
AACCAAATCTCGACCCTCACTCCTTGGAGTCTTACAGAACGGACATCCAGTTCTCCTCTTCATGCCCCCAGAAACGAATGAATCGTCACGCCAGAAAATGTTACATTTTAAACACTGGAACCCTATAGCTGTAATTTTCTTGACGACCGTTTGTATTCCTTCTTCCATTTTCTCCCCCTCCATCTTAATTATAGTGAGTTTATCCAAAAATATGTATTCTTCACAAGAGGAAAAATAAGCAATTAACAAAAGTAGAATCAATTCATTAATAAAAACAACAATTTAGAACCCGATTTCTTTATTTTGTTTTTTTTTAATTTTTTTGTTGATTTTCCATTTTAAAGTCTTTATATTAGGATAAAGACTTCTTCAAGGGGGACCCAATTGAAAAGAAAGACCAGACCCAAAAATCAAACCATTGACGTTTACATCTGCAAAGAATGTGGTCGGGTTGGATCTTTACTGAAAGGAGTTTTCTATTGTCTCAATTTTCTAGGATGTCAAAGCAAAAGATATAAAAAGGAGGAAAGGAGAATCTAAAATGATCAGGACCGACAAAGCCCAAGGGCAACCGGCTCCAGCGTCAAAAGAAGAACTAAAAGAACTCATCAAGGAATCAGATGAATGGGTAATTGGAGCATTGATCACGTTGTATCATCTTCAGGATGAGGATGAGAAATGGTCCAAAACGACAAGGAAACTCAACTCAGTAGGATTCAACGCATTTGATGCCAAAGACATGACTGACATCTCTGAGTTCTATCTCAAGAGACAATACCTCACCAAACCACAAATCAAATATGTTAGAAGAACAATGTATAAGTACTGCCACCAACTTTCGCAAGTTGGTATAAAACCTCTCCCTAATAGATACCAAAACACATCTCAGAAACAATGGACAGAACAGAAGTGGGCCGGGCTTACAGGAAAAGGAAAAGAAATCCTGATCAAGTTCAGATTCCCAAAAGGGTCTCCAAGATTCATGGAGACCCTCAATGTGGTCAAGACAATTCCTGGAAGAAGATGGCTCAAAGAGAAAAAAGCTTGGTCCGCTCCTTTAGGAATTGAAGCCTACGAAATTTTAAAGGGATTGGATTTTGATATTGGTCCTGAATTAGAGGAATGGTATCAGAAGATGACCCAGGATGTAGATGATACCAATCTGGAAATCCCCGGTTTGAAAATGGAGTTATATCCATTCCAAAAAAAGGGAGTCGCCTTCATTGATTCCCGTGAGGGAAGGGCGCTCGTCGCCGACGATATGGGACTGGGGAAAACCGCACAAGCTCTCGCCTGGATATTGTTAAGAAAAGAAAAGGCGCTTCCAGCACTCGTGGTTGCCCCAGCCAACGTCAAAATGAAATGGGAAAGAGAAATAGAAAAGTGGACAGACATTCCTTCCTGCGTCCTTTTTGGAAGAACCAATGGACATGTTGAAACAAAATATGGTGACTGGGAAGAGGTAATGTCAAAAGGAATCACTCTGATCAACTACGATATTCTGGATGGATGGAAAGACACTCTGCTAAAAGGAAAATTCAAGACTCTAGTCCTTGATGAAGTCCATTACATTAAAAACTCCAAAGCACTCAGAACAAAAGCGACCAAGAAACTCGCAAAGAAGAATAATTATCTCATAGAACTCTCAGGAACTCCCATCACCAACCGACCAATTGAATTCTGGAACGCTCTCACAATTATAAGAAAGGATTTATTTCCTTACTACTGGGGTTTTGTAAATAGATATTGTGCCCCCCAATTTGAAGATGTCTGGATGTATGATAGAAAACTGAAGAGGAGCACCAAGAAAAGAATAACCAAATCAACCGGGGCTTCAAATACGAAAGAACTCCACGACATACTGATCAAAACAGTAATGCTCAGGAGGAAGAAAAGTGAGGTTCTTCCAGATCTCCCAGATAAAACAATCAGTGTCATTCCCATCCCAATTGACAACAGGGAGGAGTATGACAGGGCAGAAAGAGATCTTGAAAAATACATAGAAGAAAAGGAAGGGAAAATCCTCCCGACCGACTACCCAATTTGGTTGGCAAGATTCGAGAAACTAAAACAAATTGCCGCCAGAGGAAAAATGAAAGCAGCACTCAAATGGATGGAAGATTTCCTAATGACTGGAGAGAAACTGGTCACTTTTGCCATTCACCATGAAATACTAGACTCCCTAATGGAGCACGAGTTCAACGGAGGAATCAAGAGAGTAAAAATCGACGGAAGGACACCCACCAAAAAGAGAGATCTCATCGCAGAATCATTCCAAAATGATCCAGAAGTAAAATTGTTCATTGGAGGTCTCAAGGCGGTGAAGGAAGGAATGGATCTTTATGCGGCCTCCAATTCCTGCCTTCTAGAGCTTGGGTGGACTCCAGGAGAACACAACCAAGCAGAGGATCGACTTCACAGAATAGGCCAAAAGAATGCTGTAACTGCCTGGTATCTTGTGGCAGAACATACCATAGAGGAGGAAATAGCTGCCTTGATCGACGAAAAGAAAGAAGTGCTCACCATGATCTTGGACGGTGAGGAGGTCCAGCAAACTGCTTTATTGACTGAATTGATCAAAAAGAGGAGGAAAAAGAAATGATTATTGTAATCTGTGCATGGTGTAATCAAAAACAGGGAGAGAAAGAAGGAGATAATGGGGAAAGTCACACTCTTTGTCTTTCTTGCAAGGCGGAACATTTTCCCGACTACATGAAACCAGAGGATTGGAAAGAACAACTCAAGGGAGTTGACGCGGTAGTTCATCTTGCAGGTGCTAACCTCGGTGCTGAAAGATGGGATGAAGATTACAAAAAACTTGCTTATGACAGTAGGATAATCAGCACAAGAAATTTGGTTGAAGCAATTAAGTCTATTGACCAAAAACCGAAAACTTTTATTTGTTCTTCAGCTGTTGGAATTTTTGGTGACCGTTACGATGAAGTTCTTGATGAAACAAGTTCACCGGGAAATGATTTTTTAGCAAATCTTTGTAGAGATTGGGAAAATGAAGCAGAGAAAGTTGAAGAGCTGGGAGTTAGAAGAGTTTCCATTAGAACAGGATTAGTTCTGAGTAAAGGTGAGGGATTAATGCAAAAACTTTATCTGCCATTTAAATTATTTGTCGGCGGACCTATGGGCAATGGCTTGCAGTGGTTTCCCTGGCTTCATATTGATGATGTCGTTGGAATTTATCTACACGCAATAGATAATTTAAATATTAATGGTGCAGTTAATGCAGCATCACCGGGAATTGTAACAAACAAAGAATTTTCTAAAACGCTGGGTAAAGTTTTAAGCAGACCTGCGTTGTTACCTGTTCCAAAAATCGCATTACGAATTATTAGCGGCGAACTTGGCAACTATATAACAGACAGCCAGAGAATCTCAGCAGAAAAAATTTTGACTAGCGGTTATAAGTTTAAGTTTGAAAATTTGGAAGAGGCTTTAAGAAATTTATTTTAATGAATTGTAGAGACGCACCTGCCTGTCGGCAGACAGGTTGCGATGCGTCTCTACAATATTGAAAGTTTAATACCTGTAATAATCGGGTTTGTATGGTCCTTCTACGGGCACATCGATATACTTAGCCTGTTCTGGTCTTAGCACATCAAGCTCAGCACCGACTTTAGCAAGATGAAGTCGTGCAACCATTTCATCAAGATGTTTCGGTAAAGTGTAAACTTTGTTTTCATAATTATCATGATGGTTCCAGAGTTCTATTTGTGCAAGAACCTGATTTGAGAATGAGTTAGACATTACATAAGAAGGATGTCCCATTGCACAGCCAAGATTAACTAATCTACCTTCAGCTAGTACAATTATATCTTTTCCATCAATGGTATATTTATCCACCTGCGGTTTAATATTATCTTTTGTTTGTCCGTAATTTTTATTCAGCCAAGCCATGTCGATTTCATTATCAAAATGTCCGATGTTGCAAACAACTGTTTTATCCTTCATTAACCTGAAAATCTTTTCATCGATCACATTATAATTTCCAGTTGCTGTTACAATGATGTCAGCCCTAGGTGCAGCATTTGCCATCTTCTGTACTTCAAAACCATCCATTGCAGCCTGCAAAGCACAAATTGGATCAATCTCTGTAACGATAACTCTTACACCTGCTCCTCTAAGTGATTGTGCGGAGCCTTTACCAACATCACCGTATCCTGCAACAACTGCAACTTTTCCTGCAAGCATCAGGTCAGTAGCCCTTCTTATTGCATCGACTAATGACTCGCGGCATCCATATTTATTATCAAATTTAGATTTTGTAACTGAGTCGTTAACATTGAAAGCTGGAACAGGAAGTGTTCCTTTCTTTTCTCTTTCATACAAACGATGTACGCCTGTTGTGGTTTCCTCAGAAATCCCTCTAAGTCCTTTAGCTAATTCAGGATAATTATCGAATACCATATTTGTAAGATCACCGCCATCATCAACTATCATATTGAGAGGTTTTCTGTCTTTCCCAAAAAACAAAGTCTGCTCGATACACCAATCATATTCTTCTAGTGTTTCACCCTTCCAGGCATATACAGGAATATTTTGTTTTGCAATTGCAGCAGCAGCATGATCCTGTGTTGAAAAAATGTTGCATGAAGACCATTGAACTTCTGCGCCTAAGTCTTTTAGAGTTTCAATTAAGACGGCAGTTTGAATCGTCATATGAAGACAACCGGCAATACGTGCACCTTTAAGCGGTTGTTCTTTTTTATACTTCTCTCTGATTGCCATTAAGCCGGGCATTTCTGCTTCGGCAAGCTTCATTTCTTTTCTTCCCCACTCTGCAAGAGAAATATCTTTCACTTTGAATGGTAGAATTTTAACGTCGTTTTTTAAAGCAACATCACTCATTTTTTACCTTTATCTAATTGTAAAATATTATGCGTATTTCTTAAACAAACTTACCAGGTCTATTTGTTCCCAGGAAAATTCATTTTCTGTTCTTCCAAAATGACCATAAGCAGCAGTTTTCTGATAAATTGGTCTTCTCAGCTTTAATCTCTCAATAATTCCTTTAGGAGTCAAGTCAACTTCTTTAGTAATCATCTTCGAAATTTCTGAATCTGGAATTACTCCTGTTCCTTTTGTATCGATATAAATTGAAACTGGTTCTGCAATTCCTATAGCATAAGCAACCTGCACCAAACATTCTTTTGCAAGTTTAGCTGCTACAATATTCTTTGCAATGTGTCTGGCAGCATACGCAGCAGAACGATCTACTTTTGAAGGATCTTTTCCGGAAAAAGCACCGCCACCATGAGGTGCCCAACCACCATAAGTGTCAACTATAATTTTTCTACCGGTAAGACCACTATCACCATGTGGACCACCGATTTCAAATCTTCCGGTCGGATTAACAAATATTTTAGTTTTATTATCAAATGACTCGGAAGGAACAACATTTTTAATTACCTGTTCAATAACATCATCCTTTATTTTTTTCTGGTTGGCATCTCCGTCGTGCTGTGTGGAAACAACAATTGCATCAACTCTAACAGGATTTTTATTATCATCATATTCAACAGTAACCTGAGATTTAGCATCAGGTCTTAAGTAAGGCATAACTCCGTTATATCCTTTTCGTATATCAGCCAATTTTTTAACAAGCTTATGAGCATACATAATAGGCATTGGCATAAGTTCAGGTGTCTGATCACAAGCATAACCAAACATCATTCCCTGATCTCCGGCACCCCCCTTATCAACACCCATTGCAATATCAGGTGATTGTGAATGAATTGCATTTAACACCGAGCAGGATTCTGAATCGAATTTATAATCTGCACTTGTGTAACCAATTTTTTTTACTGTTGCTCTAACAACGTCTTGAACTTCGATATAAGCTTCGGTAGTTACTTCACCTCCAACAAGAACCAAACCGGTAGTCACGAAAGTTTCGCAGGCTACTCTTGCATTAGGATCTTTTGCCAAAATTGCATCAAGTATTCCATCCGATATCGCATCACTAACTTTATCCGGATGCCCTTCAGAAACTGATTCTGACGTAAAGAAAAATGACATTATGATATTACCTTTATGAAATGAAAATTTTTATAAGTGCTTTTTGAAAAAAGGCTTACAAACTTATAGAAAGGGGTTTTTAATAACAAGTTATAAAGCTTTTTAATATGCACAAAGTAATGCCTTATTTTATTTTTATATTTGTTGCATAAATCCAAATTGGGACAGTTATGAATATCAAAACCAAAATCACCGAACTTTTTAACATTCAATATCCAATTATTCAGGCGGGAATGGTTTGGGTTTCGGGGTGGAAATTAGCATCAGCAGTTTCTAATGAAGGCGGCTTAGGTTTAATTGGCGCCGGATCAATGAAGCCAGATTTATTGAGAGAGCATATCCAAAAATGCAAATCGGCAACAAACAAACCATTTGGTGTAAATATACCATTACTGCGTAGGGATGCAGAAGACTTAGTTAAAGTAACAATTGAAGAAGGAGTAAAAATAGTCTTCTCCTCTGCAGGACATCCGGGAAAATTTATCAAGCTTCTAAAAGAGAACCAGATAAAGGTTGCACATGTTATTCCGTCGGTTAAACACGCATTAAAAGCTGAAGAAGTAGGATGCGATGCTGTTGTTGGTGAAGGAGTTGAAGCTGGCGGGCACAACGGTATAAATGAAACAACTACCATTTCTCTTATTCCACAGCTCGTTGATGCAGTAAAAATTCCTGTTATTGCTGCCGGCGGTATTGCAGATGGCAGAGGAATTATCGCCGCAATTTCACTCGGCGCAGAAGGTGTTCAGATAGGGACAAGGTTTGCAGCCACAGTCGAGTCTTCTGCTCATCAGAATTATAAACAGAAAGTCGTTGAAGCCAAAGATGATGGGACAATACTTGCATTCAAAAAAATTGGATTAGTCCGAATGCTCAAAAACGATTTCGCATCCCGTGCTCAAAAAGCGGAAAGTGAAGGATGGGACGGAATAAAACTAAAGGAACTACTTGGCAGCAAGAGAGAAAGACTCGGTATTTTTGAAGGAGACGAAATTGAAGGTGAACTCGAAGCAGGTCAAAGTTCAGGATTAGTCAGCGAAATTCTCTCCGTCAAAGAATTGTTTGAAAAGCTTTTAAAGGAAATTGCAGAAACAAAGAAAAGAACTAACGAGATAATAAATTAAAAAGCTAAACTTCTTCGAGCAAATCGTTAACAACTGAGTCAACATCTTTTGCATCCTTAAAAAAAGAAACTATTTTCCTGATCACTGCTTCCACAATAGCATCCGGACAAGAGGCACCGCTGGTTAATAGAATCTCCACAGGATATTTTGTTGGCAGATAATCGTTCGATAACACAACAGCCTGCTTTGGTAAATGAAAATGAGTTATTTCACTTTCAGAGATTATCCTGTCGGCTGAATCTATAAAGTAAGTCTTAATTTCCTCTTGACAGATTTTAACAATATTAGTAGTATTTGAACTGTTATAACCTCCAACCACAATTGCAAAATCTGCTTCTACTTCCAGCAGACCATATGTTGCATCCTGATTATCGTTTGTTGCATAGCAAAGAGTATCGCGTGTATCAGCAAAATGATCATTCAGATTCTCAACACCATAAACTTTAATCATGGTTTTTTTAAGTAGATCTGCAATTTCCTGAGTTTCTGTTGCCAGCATTGTTGTCTGATTAACAACGCCTACCTTGTTCAGATCTGTATTAACATTAAAATTTTTTGAATGTTTTCCGTTAAAGAATTCGTAAAAATCGTTTTCAGTTTTTTCACCAGAAATTACTTCTGCAAGGAATTTTGTTTCTTCCATATTGCGCACAATAACTGAAGGAGAATTTTGTATCGAATGAGAAAATGTTGCTCGTGTTTCCTCGTGATAATTTTTTCCATGAATAATAACTGTGAATCCTTCCCTGCCCAGATCTGCAGAGCGATTCCATACTTTTTCTACGAACGGGCAAGTTGTGTTATACTGATAAGGATTTATTCCCAGTTTATTTAATTTCTTTTCTGTTTCAAGTGTAGTTCCAAATGCAGGAATAATAACTATATCATCACTTTTAATTTCTTCCCATGCAACCAGCTGATTTCCTGAAGTATCCATTATAAAACGGACTCCCATACTCAAAAGATCATTGTTAACACCCGGATTGTGTATCATTTCACTTAGCAGAAAAATTCTTTTACCAGGATTTTCATTTATTGTTTTATATGCAATCTCAATTGCATTTTCAACACCGTAACAAAATCCAAAATGTCTGGCAAGGTAAAATCTGACAGGACCAAAATCCAGAAGAGTCGGAGAGAAATCTTTTTTCCTGGGATCTTCAAGTTTTCGGCTGTTCTTTATCTGAGTGATGAAAGAACTTTTATAATGTAGCGGTATATCAAACTTTTTCATAATTAACTCTTAAGTATTAGATCACTTTCTTCTGAACTTAAACGCATATCCTGAATCAAAGATTCCTTTGATGGCTTCATTAAAAAGAAATAACCAAAAAGGAAAATAAAAACGGCTATGTAAAGATAGTTCGAAGTTAACATTGTTGCCAGAAGTGCTAATAAACAAGTGCTCTCAATCATAGCCCAGGAAATGATTTTAGCCGTACGGTAGTAAGAAATTTTTTTAAGCAAATTACTACTGGTATCATATCTCGATATTAATTGATTGTAAATCATTCGCGATGAGAACATCATCACTAATCCTAAAACTGGTACAACAATAGTAAAAATATTATCTAGCTCCTCTCCTATTGAAGGCTCTTTATTTTGGATCAAAACTAATACAACAATAAAAAATGAAATTAGTCCGACAGCTAGCGAAGAAAAAATTGTCTTGTTTACTTTAAGTTGATTTTTAATTGCAGGATTGTCAGCTTCAGTTAGCATAGTAATTAATACTGATTTTTAGATTTTCAAGAAGTGCTTTCATATATTTGCACACAATTTTTAGAAACACACTATGAATTTAGCAGATAAGTTAGAAAAAATAAAAGTAAAATATGATAGTCTTAACGAACAGCTATCAAATCCACTAATTTCCGGTGACAGAGAAAAATTTGTTTCTCTTAGCAGAGAGAGAAGTGAGCTGGTGGAGATAGTCGAAGTATATGCAAAATACTCTAACGTTTTAAAAAACATAACGGGAAATAAAGAGATTGTTGATACTGCGAACGACAGTGAATTGGTATCAATGGCAGAAACTGAACTGGAAGAACTTGTTGCAGAAAAAGAAAAACTTGAAGAGGAGATAAAACTATTACTCTTACCAAAAGATCCAAATGATGATAAAGATGTAATCATGGAAATAAGAGCAGGCACCGGCGGAGAAGAAGCAGCATTATTTGCCGGAGATCTGTTCAGAATGTACAGTCGATATGCTGAAATGCGCAACTGGAAGATTGAGCTGATTGACATAAACGATACGGGAATTGGGGGAATAAAAGAAGTAATCTTTTCAGTAACTGGAAACAATGTTTTTGGTGATCTGAAATTTGAAAGTGGTGTACATAGAGTGCAAAGAGTTCCTGAAACTGAAGGAAGTGGGAGAGTACACACCTCTGCGGCATCAGTCGCAGTTCTGCCTGAAGCTGAAGATGTTCAAATTGAAATAAACCAGAACGATTTAAAGATAGATATTTTCCGAGCAGGCGGTGCTGGTGGTCAGAACGTTAACAAAGTTGAAACGGCTGTCAGAATTACACACGGACCAACAGGAATAGTTGTGCAATGCCAGGATGAAAGATCGCAATTGAAGAACAGGCAAAAAGCTATGAAAGTCTTGAAGGCAAGATTATATGATATGGAATTAAAAAAGCAGAACGCTGAAATTTCTGCTCAAAGAAAGTTAATGGTAGGAAGCGGTGACAGAAGTGATAAGATAAGAACTTACAATTTTCCTCAGAACCGTGTAACAGACCACAGGATAGGATTAACTCTTTACAATCTTTCCAACATTATGGAAGGACATGTCGGTGAACTGATTGAGCAATTGAAAATTGCCGACCGAGCAGAAAAACTCCAATCAACAGAAGAAAAAATCTCTGAAAAAGCTAACCGCTAATTTTTATTTTAGGAATGGGTGGGAAGAGAACTGAAATTAAAATTTTTATTTTGGACTTGGTCTAATTTGCAGAGACAGTAATAACACTAACATCGTCTTCAAACTTGCCCTGGTTAAAATCATAAATTTCTTGCTTAAGAATATCTAAAGGAGAGTCATTAAAATTTTCTTTTTGAATTATTTTTATAATTTTACTTAAACCGAACTGATCCCCGCTATTATTGCGACATTCCAAAATTCCATCTGTGGTCATGATTACAGCATCACCGGAAGACATTTGCATACTGGCATCCTTATAATCCGCTTTCTTATCATATCCTAATAGAAGCCCTTTAGAATCAATCCTTTGTATATCTCCTGAAGATTTACTTTTATAAAACATGGGCATGTCTCCTGCGCCGGAATATTTTAATGTCATATTTTTCTTATCAATAATTACTATTGAAAGAGTTGAAAATACTTCTGAGATTTTTGAATCTTGGTAAACTAATGTGTTAACCTTGCTGATAATTTTTCCGGGTGACGAAACATCCCCCTCTTCTATTATCGAGTGGATAGCACTTCGGATATAACCTGCATATGCATATGCAAAATACCATGCCCCCCATTTTTTCCCCATCACATCACCGAGAATTAATGCTAGATGGTCTTCATCAAGTAAAAAATGGTCAATAAAATCTCCTCCGGGAATTCCGGTAAAAGGGATGTGCCAGTACTTAATTGTAAAATCCTGAAATTCAGGAAATTCAGTCGGGACAACACTAGTTCTTAACGAATCGGAAGCCTCATGTAATTCTGATACAACTTTACGTCTTTCCTTAGTTAAACTTTTAATTATTGCAGATACTTTGGCGATAAAAATTTTGTGTCCCTGTTCTTTTATAATATAATCTGTTATATCTTTCTCATATCCATCAAGAATGTCTTTCTCGGTTCCTTTATTACTCAAAAAAACGAACGGAATAGAAGATAATTCTGAATCTTGCAGAAGCATTTCACGAAACTCAAAGCCGTTAATCTCGGGCATCAGTATGTCCGCAATTATTAAGTCGGGCATAAATGTTTTGATAATGTTTAATCCATCATTTGCATTGGAAGCTGTCTTGCAATCAATTCCAACTTTAGAAAGACCTGATTGATAAATTGTGAGCGCAGCTTTATCATCATCCACTACCAAAACTTTGGGCGTTCGTTCAGAAAATATTTCTTCAAGATTTTTTCGGGTTCCATAAATTCGATTTATCTCAGCACGTCTTATTAAAGCTTTTACTTTCAGGATAAGCTCTTCAACGTTGAACGGTTTTGTTATGAAGTCATCACCACCTACTTCAAGTGCTTTGGATTTATCTTGCATAGTATTTTTAGCGGTGACAAAAACAAAGGGGATAGAACGATAATTTTTATTCTCACGTACAAGCTGGCAAAATGTAAACCCATCCATTTTATCCATTATTACATCACATAGTACAAGATCAAACGTATTTTTATTTAAAAGATCAAAAGCTTCTTCAGAATTTGATGCAAGAAGTACTTTGTAATTATTCAAAGTTAAATGATGGGAAATAAGTTTGCGGATAGTTATATCGTCATCAATAACAAGTATCGATTTTTTATCACTAGTACTCATTTAGTATGAAGCCTGTAAAAATATTTGAAAAGAATTTACCATAAACGAACATCCTTTGATTTTTCTAGGCCTCTAAAAAAATCAATACTTTAAAAAAGTCCAGTGCGCTGGATAGAGATTCAGTTACCTATACCGTATTTCTCCATCAAACGATAAATCGTGGCTCGACCCAGTTGAAGCTTTCTTGCAGCTTCGACAATATTTCCACCAGTGACTTTTAAGGCATGTCTAATTGATTTTTCTTTAATTTTTTCAAATGGAATAATATTGTCATCTGTGAACATCACACTTTGATGATCAATATCAATCGATGAATCAGCCGCTCTAATATGCTGTGGAAGATCATCCACATCCAGATGGTCTTTATCAGAAATAATCATGCAGCGCTCAATTGTGTTTTCCATCTCTCTTACATTTCCGGGCCAGTCATATTCATAGATAAGCTTTAAAGCCTTTTTACTAAATCCTTTTACATTCCTTTGTAGTTTTTTATTAAATTCTTCAACAAAAAACTCAGTTAGAACCAGTATATCAGCCCTTCTTTGTCTCAATGGCGGAATAGAGATTGGAAATGAATTTAATCTATAGAAAAGATCTTCACGAAATTGTTTTTCCTCAACTGCATGTTTTAAATCCCTGTTTGTTGCCGAGATAATACGGACACTAGTTTTAATTAATTCGGTACCACCCACTCGTTCAAATTCCTTCTGCTGAATAACGCGTAATAACTTAGCTTGCAGTAGCATTTCAAGTTCACCAACTTCATCGAGAAATATTGTACCATCTTTAGCTAATTCAAATTTTCCTAATTTTCTTTGATGCGCACCAGTGAAGGAACCTTTTTCATGTCCGAACAACTCACTTTCAAGAAGTTCTCTTGGAATAGATGCACAGTTAACCACAACAAAAGGTTTGTCTTTTCTCTTTCCGTTATAATGAATGGCACGTGCTATAAGTTCCTTTCCAGTTCCGCTTTCTCCGTAAATTAAAACGCTTATTTCATTATCAAGTACTTTAGAAACCAGCCTGAACACATCCTGCATTTTTCCGTCAGCTGTAATAATATTATCAAAACTATATTCTTTTCTAACATTCTCTTTTAAATTCTGAAGTTCTTTAACCAGATCATAATTTCGGATGGCATTCTTAATAGCAAGTTCAAGTTTTTGCTGATCGATTGGTTTTGAGAAATAATCGTAAGCACCAAATTTTAACGAGTCGACTGCAACCTCGATGCTCCCCTGAGCAGAAAGCATAATTACCGGAAGACTATCATCGGACTGCTTTATTCTTTTCAGGGTTTCAATTCCATCCAAACCAGGTAGCATAATATCTAGTAAAACGAGGTCGGGTTTTGAATTTAATTTTTTAAGCATAGTTTCGCTATTTGAAAATACTTCCACGTCATATCCCCATTTATCTTTCACCCAGAAGGAAAGCAATTTTGATATAGACTGCTCATCATCAACTATAAATATCATTTTGCTCAAATTTTTACCTCATTTTTTTCAATTTTACTTCTTTTGGGCAATTTTACCACGAAAGTGGTTCCACTACCAACTTCACTTTGAACGGTAATTAAACCTTTATGCGAATCGATTATTTGTTTTACAAAAACCAAGCCAACTCCTATACTGGGTATATCACTCATTCTCTGGCTAACCCTGAAAAACCTTTGAAATAGATAGGGTTGATCCCTTTCCGGTATCCCGATACCAGTATCACTGACAACAATTTCAACTTCATTATAAAGATTATTTACAATCAATTTTACCCTGCCCAATTCACCAGTAAATCTTATTGCATTATTAACTAAAGCATTTAGTACCTGAAATAGATTTTCTCTATCCGCTTCAATAGTAATTTCCTCTGGTGGGTGCTCGAATGTAACCGAAATGTTTTTGACATAAGCGGATTCATAATTAGCTTCTACTACCGTTTGCACTAACTTAATAACCTCAACATCTGCTTTATTAATTAAAACTAAACGATCCTCCAGACTGGAATTATCTAATAAATAATTAATTAATTTAGCAAGCCTTTTTCCTTCACTCATTATAACCCGGTTAAATTCCTTCTTCATTGATTCTGAAAGATCTGGATCTGATTCTATAGTTTCAGAGAAACCAATTATTGAAGCAAGCGTTGTTCTAAATTCGTGAGAAACACTAGATATAAAATCGTATTTCAATCGGTTTAATTCTTCAATTACAGATTTTTGCTGTTCAAACCTCGCTCTTTCCAGGTTTAATAGTCTTTCCCTTTCAATTAATTTAGGTTTAATCTTTTGCAACTCGGTTTCATATTTAAGCTTTTCGGTTATATTTTTTCCTATCCCTAACAGCCCTAAAACTTTACCATTAACAGATATTGTCTTGCAACTAAATTCAAAAGGAAAGACTTGTCCGGATAATGAGCACAGGTGAGTTTTAAATTTTATTTGCTTCTTGTCTGATAAAGCACGATTTAAAGAATTTGCTAACGCATTAGTATCCTCCTTATCAACAATATCAAGGAAGTGTTTTCTTTTCAATTCTTCTGGTGAATATTCAAGAATGTCTTTTCCGGTATTATTAATAAGAGTTATTTTCCCAGCGTTATCCAAAATGAATATTAAATCAGGAGATGTATTAATAAGAATATTGAACTTTTCTTCCCATTCATCAAATATTTTATTTTTTTCAATGGTGCCTTCAGATAAAGATGATGTTAGACTTTCACTTTTATATTCAAACCATTCCTTAACCTGCTGACTAAGAATAGAGAGAATAGATAGAATTCTGTTTTTGCACTCATCAGTAAATTCATCTGCTTCATAAGAAAAGAGTAAGATGTAGATGTATAGATTTCTTTCTGAAAAGTAGTTCAATTCATTAATAAAAAAAGAAGCAAAAGTTTTTTCCTTCAAAAAGTCTGAGACTGAAGGTTGGCTTAAAACTTTCTCTGAATCTATACCCTCAGTTTTGTGTAAGCTGAACAAAAAATCATTTAATTTTTTAAAGTCATCACTATCCCCTCCCCACAAAGTCAAAATTTTATAACCCTGATCAGTAAGCTGTAATAAATAACCTTTTTTACTGGAACTAATCTTAGAAATAATTTGGAGAGTATTTTTAATCAACTCATTCATTTATATATTTTCATTTTCTCAAAAATATACAGATTTGAACTAAAAAAAATCAAAAAATGAAGTTTATGATTCAGAATCTTAATATTCTGTTAAAGAAAAATTCGAAGGGCAAGAATCAATATTTGCTTTGAATATCCTCTTTTTGAAGGGTTTCATAGTATTTTCGAATTAAATCCTCATAATCCCTTAAGTATCCTTCTTTAACCGCTTTGTTCAATTCATCACGGATTTTATTTAGCGCATTCGGATTAGATATATTAAGTTCGGCTGGAGATTCTCTCAGCACTGTTTCGCTGGATCGGGATTCTCTTTTCTTTTCATAGTCTCTTTCATTAATTGATCTTTGTGCATCCAGAAGTTTGTTTAGAATGTTTTCCTGTTTTTGAATGAGATCTGCATCCAATTTTTCACCCTGCATATCCGTTATCACTTCTTGCATTTTTCTTAGAATATTATCCAGATCGGTCGGAAGTTTTTTTGATTGCCCGGATAATTTAGCTTCCTGGTTGAGTTGCTCAAGTGATTTTTGTATAAGCTGCTGCTGTTGCGCAAGTCTTTGCATCTCAAGTTGTTGTTGAGGAGTTAATCCTCCTTGCTGCATCCGCTGTAACATTTGGGTAAGATTATTTAGATTCATCTGCTCACCAGACATTCGCTGAAGCTGTTGCATGAGAGACATCATTCCTCCTTGTCCACCTCCCTGCATCATCGATTCCATTGAACTCTTCATCATCATTGCAGCTTCATTCAGTGACTTCATTGACTCACCTTGCTGGTTAGAAGCAAGTGAACCATTTCTGTTCTTCATTGATTGTACTGACATTTCCATCTGCTTTTTAGCATCACCTAAAGATTTACCCATTTCGGGGGTAATAGCAAATGTTTTTTGAGAGAGTTCCGACATCTGCTGCATTATATTACTCAGATTATTCGACAGCTCTTTCTCTTTCTTTGCCAGTTCATCTAACATTGATGAGCTAGGATTAAGTTTTTCTGAATCACTTTTCAAATCTTCCTGCTGCTTGGAAAGAGAAATAATATTATCAAGAATCTTCATCATATCGGTAAAGGTTTGCATCTGGTTTTCACGCTGCATAGAGTCCTTCAACTGTTCCATCATTTGTTTCATTTGGTTCATATTTTGTGAGAGTTTTTTCTGCATCTTCATTGCATCCTGCTTCTTGTTCTGACACATGTTTTGAGAAGCTTGCTGAGACAATTGCTGATTCTCTTGCTCTTGAAATTCTTCCATTAATTTTTGTAAATCTTCTAAAGGCATGTCTGGAACCTCACTCATCTTCTGCTCTAGATTTTCCATCTCCTTGCTTAATTTGTCTAAATCTTTTGTTATCTCCTCCTGCTTTTTACTCAGGTCATCCATTTCTTTCTGATTGTCAGGATTGCTTTTCTCAGTTTGCTCAGAAAGATTTTCCTGTTTTTCTGTTAGCTCCTCGGTGCGTTTCATTATTTCATCCATTTTTTGCTCAATCTGAATGCGCTTTAACAGATTTAGTGTCCTCTCAATACTTTTCTTAAATCGTTCCTCGTCTAACTTCAAGTTCTGGAGTGCATCCTGTGTCATATTCCTGTTCATTTCCTTCATCAAATTCTGAAGTCTTTCCATAGCCTGTTTCATTTCTTCACTAGTAAGTTCATCCATCAATTGCTGCAATTCTAAATACTTTTCCATGGTCTCTTTTGAAAGGAGATTATTCTCTTGTAAATTCTGTTTCATTTCACCCAGCTGGTCATTTATCTTATCAGCTTTATCCTGAAGCTCCTGAAATTTCTCAAGTGCATTTTCAATTTTTTGTTTTTCTTCCCAGGTTAGTTTTTCATCATCCTTTTTTAATTCCTGGTCAATATCCTCTAAAGTTTTTTTCAGTTCCTCAGCTTCCTTTAAGGTTTGCTCTAATTCGGTTTCACTCTGAGCCTGTAACTGATCTGCATTGTATAAAATTTCATCTAAAGATGGGACACGAATTGTGAATGTCTGAGTTCTTGCAGACTTTGGTCCACTAACAATATCATTATCAAAAATTTCCAGGTAATAAGTAACTACATCATCCACAGCAAGATTTAAAGGAGTGCTGTTCCAGATATAACTAATAACCAACTCTAACTGAGATTTATTAATTGGTATTTCAATCGAGCTAAAATCCACTTGTGGTGCTTCATATCTTGAGGCTGATAAACGATAATTCAGGAGTAACTTAGAGAAGCCGTAATCGTCGGATGCTTTTGCAAGCAGGGCAACCCTGTTATCATTTGCTAGTAGGGTATTCTGATTTGGAGAGACCAATTCTATCAACGGGAAGGCATCATTAATAGCTTTCACCTCGTAAGTGATCGGGGCAAGGTTCTCATTTCCATTTTCATCAACTAACTGGATTCTGTAGCTGTTATCTTTCTTCACTGAGAAATAGCCTGTGGCAGATTCTTTATCAATTTTTAAATTGACTAATGTTGAATCAGAAAACTCAAGTTTAGCTTCTTTAAGTTTTTTTGTTGAAGAAAGATTTACAATAACCCGGGTACCCACTAATGATTGAATATTTCCGTTATCTTTTTGTACAGTCTTTGGAATGTTTGAATATGATGGTGGGTTTATTTCTATTTCAAGAGTTTTAACAACGGGTCTGTCGATCACTTTTATTTCAAATAAATCACTTCTGACACCTTCGGCATCTGCAAAGTATTTAAATGAACTTCTGACTGAATTTATTTCGAAATTAAAAGTTCCGGTTGAATCTGCTAATAATTTTTGCTCATTAAACTCAGCGTCTTCTTCATTACGCATTGCAAATGAAATTTCATTAAGCTCCGGACCTTTTACTTTTACAAAAATTTTTAATTTATCTCCTTTAGTTACTTCCTTATTACCCGGGGTGATCTCAAAAACATATTTTGGTGGGGGTGTAAAATCTTCAGTAAAATTAACCAGACGATAAGATGCCGCTCTCATTCCAGGTACAAAAATTAAAAGAACAAGACATAATACAATCGTTCCTGCAAAGTAAGGAGTAATTTTCTTAACCCGGTCATAATTTATTAATGATTGAAAGTTTAGATTCTTTATACGATTGTAAATATTTTTGAACGCAGCCTCAATCAGAACAGTTGAGTAGAGCGTGCGTTTTTTATCTTCTGAAACAAGCTGCATAGAATTCAGAAGCTCATCCTGTACTTCAGGGAAATGTTGTCCAGCTTTAATAGCAGCTTCAAAGTAAGTTTCTTGTTTTACAGCTCCGAAATATTTTAGGAGAGGTCTGATCAACAAGAAAATAAAAAGGCCTATAAAAACCAAAACAAAAAGCACAAACAAAATAGTCCTTAGAGTTGAACTGAAGTTGGCAATCAATTCAAGGAAAGAATAAAAAGTAAAACTAGCCAGTACAGCAATTACAAATGCTTGTATTCCAAAAAGAAGAAACTGAAAATATTCCTTCCGGATAAAGCCTTCCAGCTTCTTTAAAACTTCATTAAAATATTTAGATTCGTTGCCCATTTTTTATTGAGATAAAGCCCAGACTATAATGTTTGTCCCAAATTTCAACGCCTCTTCCCTCTTCTCAGGTGGATCGTTGTGAACAGTTGCATCTGCCCAGCCATCACTGGGATTTGATTCATGAGTATAATAAACCGCTAATCTATTATTAATAAAAATTCCATACCCTCTCGGTGCCATTTTGTCGTGCTCATGAGTTTTAGGCGGACCGTTTTCAAATTTGTAAAGTGAATGATAGAGTCCATAACTAAATGGAAGTTCAATAAAATCATTTTCAGGAAAAACTTTTTTCATCTCACGTCGTACGGAATTATTTAGACCATAGTCGTCATCTATATAAAGAAATCCGCCGTTCTCCAGATAGGTTCTTAATCTATATACTTCATCTTTTGAAAACACAACATTTCCGTGACCAGTCATAAAAAGAAATGGATAAGAAAAAATTTCGTCTGAAGACAGATCAACAAATTGGTACTTTGCATCTACTTTAATGTTTGTGTTTTGCTGAATAAAGTTAAGCAAATTTACTTCGGCGGAAGGATCGTTATACCAATCACCACCTCCCTGGTATTTCAATCTTGCTATCTGGAAATCACCCTTCGATTGAGAATGTATCATTCCACAAAGCAATAAAAATATAATAACTTTTATATATTTCATTTTAAGTTTTAATTTTAAGCTAAATATATTCCCACTTAGTTTTAATAACAATCTATAAAACAACATCAGCTTAAAAAATGTAATAATTATTCTAATATTTGTAGAAAGGACGTTATCTAATGTCTAAAAAATACTGGCTTTTCAAATCAGAACCATCAGAATTTTCCTGGGAAGACTTAAAAAAAAGTAAAAACCAAACTACTTTCTGGGATGGAGTCCGAAATTACCAGGCAAGAAATTTTCTTCGCGATGAAATTAAAAAAGGTGACGGTGTTCTATTTTACCAGAGCAGCACTGATCCATTAGCAATTGTGGGATTTTGTGAAGTTGTGAAAGATGGTTATCCCGATCACACACAATTCGATTCGAAGAATGATCACTACGATCCCAAAGCTGATAAGAAAAATCCAACCTGGTTTATGGTTGATATTAAACTTGTGAAAGAATTTAATAAACTGGTTACATTGGATCTGATAAAATCTAATCCTAAATTAAAAAATATGAAACTTATTCAACGAGGGCAGCGGTTATCTATTCAACCAGTTTCAAAAGATGAGTGGGATGAGATTTTGAAGATGGGGCTGTAGCTCAGCTGGGAGAGCGGTTCGTTCGCAACGAACAGGTCGTCGGTTCGATCCCGATCAGCTCCACAACATTAAATCTTTTTTTCCATTAGTGTATGAGGAATCACTCCGAATAAAGTATATGATTCCTCAACACTGTGATATCCATTCTTCTTATAAAACTCAACTGCATTATTTCGTGCATGAATTATTATTCGTTTTGCACCTTTTGCAGTAACTATTTTTTCAAGTTCTTTCAGGACAATTGAACCAATTCCTTTGCCTTCCCAATGTGGCTCAACTGATATTGAACGAATCTGTGCTTCATCTTCCGAAATAAAATGAGCTCTTCCTACTCCAATTGGAATCCCATCAACTTCACAAACCATAATTGGAAAGTCATCATTTTCAAGATCATCCTGTTCTGTTATTTTTGGCTTATTCCATGGTGCACGTAAAATTCTCCAGCGGAGGTCTCTGTATCTTTCAAATTCTTCG
>Ga0209536_100005321_pt1 | contig 20032 bp, 14 predicted proteins | sample DeeMarSeWOR28_12_FD_187461 | JGI IMG/M metagenome (GOLD analysis project Ga0209536, IMG submission 187461) | Marine sediment microbial communities from White Oak River estuary, North Carolina - WOR-2-8_12 (SPAdes) (version 2) | ecosystem: Environmental > Aquatic > Marine > Intertidal zone >...
TGGATGAGACCATCAATAAAAAATTGGGGACCCATTTGAAACGTTATAAAATATTGGGCATGTGCAACCCGGAATATGCCAATAAAGCCATACAAGTGGAACCCAATATCGGATTGATGTTGCCCTGTAAGGTGTTAATTCAAGAGATGGATGAAGGTGTTTGTTCTGTATCCGTTATCGACCCGGAAACCACCATGAAGTCCATAAACAATCCCGGTCTGGATGAGATCGCCAGGAGCGTTTCAGGTCATTTTAAACGGGCCATAGAAAAATTATAGAATGTTCCCGGGATGCACCTCCCGATTGGTCTGCAAATCATTTTAAAACCGGTCATGATATGGGTGTGCCTGATCTCTTCTGCAGGTCGCTGTTTATAAGAAGATATTTTTCTTGTTTAAACACAACTTCAGAAAATCCCGCTATGTTCCACATCCGGTCATCAGACCAATCGGGTGAGGAAGAAACTGTTACATTCCAGTCATTCGGAAGACTTATAATATCTGTAATTGGAATCGGTGAATTCTAATAAAATTGATAAATGTCTTCCGAACTTTGTTTTTTAATCTCTAAATTTGACCGCCTTGAAATGCGATTCAATTAAAATAAATAATACGAAACATATTAAGATCTGAAAATTATGAAAATTACGGACATTAAAGCTTTGGAAGTTTTGGATTCGCGCGGGAATCCTACTGTTGAGGTGGAGGTAAAACTCGAAAATGGTATTCGAGCCAGTGCGATGGTTCCGTCGGGTGCATCCACTGGTGAAAAGGAAGCCGTGGAACTGCGTGATGGAGATAATAACCGGTATTCCGGAAAAGGGGTTTTAAAAGCCGTTGCAAATGTCAATGATAAGATTGCGCCTGAAATCGTGGGTATGTGTGTGGAGGAACAGAGGGATATTGATTATAAGATGATTGAAATGGATGGCACAACGAATAAGGCAAAATTTGGTGCCAATGCCATACTCGGGGTATCACTGGCAGTTGCCAGAACGGCCGCCACGGCTTTGAATTTGCCCCTGTTCAGATACCTGGGTGGCGTCAATGCCTCACTGATGCCTGTTCCTGCCATGAATGTTATCAATGGCGGAGCACATGCCACCAATAATGTGGACTTCCAGGAATTCATGATTGCCCCGCACAATGCTCCAGATTTTAACACGTCCATTCGTATGGGGGCTGAAACATTCCATGCTCTTAAAACCGTACTTAAAAAGAAAGGATATAGCACTGGTGTCGGTGATGAAGGTGGTTTTGCACCGGATCTCAAGTCCAATGAGGAGGCGGTTGAGGTCATTTTGGAAGCCATCGAAAAAGCTGGATACAAACCGGGTGTGGATATTTCGCTCTGTCTTGATCCGGCCACCAGTGAAATGTGGGAAAACGGGAAATATAAGTTTTTTAAATCCGATCAATCTTTTAAAACATCGGATGAAATGGTCGCTCTCTGGAAAGACTGGGTTGCAAAATATCCCATTGTTTCCATTGAAGATGGTATGGCTGAAAACGATTGGAAAGGATGGAAGGTGATGACTGACGAATTGGGCGGTAAAATAGAGATCGTCGGCGATGATCTGCTGTGCACCAATAAAAAAATACTCCAGGAAGCCATTGACAAAGGAGTGGCCAATTCCATATTAATTAAACTCAACCAGATCGGTAGCCTGACTGAAACTCTTGAAACCATTGAACTGGCCAAAGCCCATAATTACTTTTGCTTCGTATCGCACCGTTCCGGGGAAACAGAAGACCCATTCATTGCCGACCTGACTGTTGCCACCAGCACAGGACATATCAAAACAGGATCGGGATGCCGGAGTGAACGTATTGCAAAATTTAACCAGCTTATTCGCATCGAAAACATGCTGGGTACAGATGCCAAATTTGCCGGTCTGGGAGCATTCAAAAACGCCAGGTAAACCATTCGGGCACATTTTTGAACCGACATTTATGAGGCTTCACATGCATTGTGCTGTGAAGCCTTTTCTATTTCATATAAATGCGTGTATCTCCGGGATCTTTTTATTATGCAATCCAGAGACTCCGTCAGGAGGTATGGCCAAATCAATCAAAACTGAATGATGGCCTTCATTACGCCATCCAGGTATCCTGCTACCATGTTGAATGCTTCATGAGCATCGGAGGCCGGGAAACGATGTGTGATCATGTCCTTGTAGTCAAGGTTACCTGTGGCCATCAGGTCCAAAACATCCTGTATACAATGATTCTGCCGCCTGACATTCACAATGGTGATTTCCTTATGACGTAATGCATCCACATTAAAAGACCACCTTTGGCATTCAGGTATGCCGATGATCATTAAGATACCTCCTGGTTTGAGGATTGCAACAGCCTGATCAACAGCTTCCTGATCACCGCAGCATTCGTAAACGATATCCAGCAATTGAGGATGACTTTTATGTATCTCATCAACAATATCAGCAGACAATGGATTACCACACCAGGTGGCGCCTGCCTGCGTGGCAATTCTGAGTCGTTGTTCTATTTTGTCAGTTACGAAAATATGTTTCGTGCCGGCATGCTGAGCGGCGCGTAATACACTCATGCCAATGGGTCCATAACCTAAAATTCCAATGCCATCCGGTTTGCTCTGCCTGGCCTGTTGAATGGCATAATAACCGATGGAGAGAGGTTCAGAAAGAGCACCGGCATCATAATCTAGTTCGCCGGGCAGGCGATACAAACTGGTTTCGGGTATTACAATGCATTCGGAAAGGCAGCCTTCTGCCTGACCGGGCATTCCGAGAAATTTCAGGTGGATGCAAGTATGGGGCCGACCCGATCGACATTGATCGCAGTCAAAGCAGGGCATGGCAGGATCGATAGCGACCCGATCACCTGGATGAAACCGGGTGACATCCCGACCCACATCCACAACAGTACCGGAACCTTCATGACCCAGTACCAATGGATACTGTACCACCTGGGAACCTATTCTTCCATGTTTGTAATAATGGATATCGGAACCGCATATGCCAACGGACTTCATCCGAACCAGCACATCGCTGTTGGTTTCGAGATCGGGAAAGGGGACTTCAACCCATTCCAGTGTCTTATTGTGAGTTAGTTGTAAGGCTTGCATTCAGAATCGTATCAGACAAACCGGCCTGGATGGTGCATTATTCCAGATCCTTGTATTTCTTTGCACTGTTTCGGGCCTTATCGACCGGATATTTTAAATGATTCAGTTCAATCTTATCCAAAACCATTTCCTTAATATTAAAATCATATTTTTCAGCCAGTAGAAAAGCATATGCAAGAATATCGGCAAGTTCCTCCTGTACTCGTCGTTTATCAACCTGGCTCACCTCAGCTTCCTTTTTCCATAAATACAACTCATTCAATTCCCCGGCTTCAATTGAAATGGCCAGAGCCAGGTCTTTGGGATTATGAAATTGAGACCAATTTCGTGCATCCCTGAAATGAATAAGGGCGTTAAGAATTTCTTTTATGTCGGACATGATGCAAATGGATAATGGTATAAAGGTAATGGAAATGATGCAGGAAGGCAGGGGCAAACTGAAATAATTAGCGTAAAAAAACCAGGTGCAACCTGGTTTCAGCATTAAGATTTTTAATGTGGTTTTATTCACCTTCCACTTCGATCATGGTAAATGGAATATTCAGCATGGATCCATAGTCCTGCCCACATTCCTTCATATCCAGATCGTCTTCCTCATAATACCAGTTGACCTCTATGTTTTTGTTTTTTTGCAGAATGTCTTCCAGAGTCTTGAATATTTTTAACAACACCTTTGAAGAACTGGTGTTAAAATATTCAAGATATACATCGACCTTTGTAAATTCCGGTGGATTTTCAGAAAACTCCTCAAGCCATTCAAATACAGGTGAATAAAAAGCCGCATGATTTTCAGGTATGGATTTCCCTTGAATTTCAAGCCGGTTGTCATCCGGGGAATAGACAATCTTAGGAGTCTTTGCTGTTCCCTTTATTTCCAGTGGTTTATATTTATATTCCATCCCCGCTTCAATACTGTATATAGTTTGATCCATGTTCAGGTATGTATGCACTACCTTTAACGAATTGGATTCTAAAAAGTTTCCGTGGGCTAATTTATAAAAATGTCAGATTTCAATAAAACTATTTATGTTAAATATTTTTTCAATTCAATTTTCCGGATTCAGGCTCCATAAAATGAAAAATACCAAGGCCCCATTGACGAGTTTCAACACAGATCCCTTTCTTGATTCATGAGGTTGGGGTCCTCAAAAAAAAGCCCCGAACAGACGGGGCGTTTTATATAATTTTGTTTTACTGACCATCATTTATCAGATTCACCAGTTAACCTCTCCAGTCGTCTCATAATGGAAAAAATGAAGGTGGCAGCCAGCAGGGAACAAATGATGAAGATGGCCCAAACCTGCCATATTTCAATCCGAACCCACATGGCACTTCCCACGGCCGTTAATTTATTACCAACAGCGGTAGCAAACAGCCATCCACCCTGCATAAGACCCTGGAATCGCGGTGGCGATACCTTCGACACAAAAGAGATTCCGATCGGACTCAAAAATAATTCAGCCACAGTCAGCACCAGGTAGGTATTGATAAGCCAGTAGGGTGAAACCCTGAATGGTGATGGCTCGCCTGCAAGGTCTATTTGTGAGGTCAGATTGAGAGATCCCCAGATCATGATCATGAATCCAACGGCGGCAATGATCATCCCAATACCAATTTTCCGTGGTGTGGATGGCTCAAAATTGCGTTTTCTCATGAATGCAAAAAACGCGACAATAACGGGTGTTCCAAACACTATGAAAATGGGGTTGAACTGCTGGAATATTTCAGGTTCAATGCGATTTAGATCGTCAAATGAATTATAAAAGTAATAGGATAAATATCCACCTATCAAAGCCAATCCCAAACCCACGAGGCGATAGGTCATTTTCATTTGCTTCCTGAACAGGAGTACCAGACCAATGATGATCCCGATAATGGAAAGGAATGATTTTAGTTCGAAGAACATATTGGTCAGTCGACCGACTCTGTTGGCTGTATAATCACGTGCAAAGAATGAGAGTGTCAGACCGTTCTGGTGGAAGGCCATCCAGAAAAATATAACCACAAGGAAAACCAGGAGCAGGGAAATGATCCTGGGTTTCTCCTGAGACCATGGCATTTTGACAACATCCGGATTTTCTTTTGCCTGGGCCGCACGATCTGGTAGTATTTTTTTAAATAATATAAACACGACCATACTGATCAGCATAGAAACAGCCGCCACACCGAAAGCGAAATTGTAACCCGTTGAAAATACATTCATGTATTCTGCTGAGAAGCTTGACAAGTCGGCTACATTGGTTCCCATCATCAGATTGGCCAATTCCTGCAATTGTTCCGTATTCTCGAGATTTCCGTGAATTTGAAGGTTGCTTAACTGAGCCAGGTCGGCATCATAATAAAATCCTTTGGACCTGAGATACCAGTTTCGAATACCATTGGCAGCACTTGGAGCAAAAAAGGCTCCAATATTAATACCCATATAAAATAACATGAACGCAGAATCCCTGAACTTTTTAAACTTCTCTTCATCATACATCTGGCCTACCAGGGCCTGAAGATTTCCCTTAAATAAACCATTGCCGAATGCGATAATAGCGAGGGCAGATAACGTAATAGCCAGAGGCAGTCCGGGTGTCGACATAAGAATGTATCCGGCAAACATGGTCACAATTCCGGCAAGAATTGTCCCTTTGTACCGTTGTGTTCTATCGGCTATGAAACCGCCAATAACAGCCAGTCCATAAATGAAGAAATAAAACCAGCTGTAGAATTCTCCGGCTACATTTTCAGCCAGACCATAACGGGCCTGTAGAAAGAAAACAAGGCATGCCATCATGGTGTAAAAGCCGAACCGCTCTCCCATGTTGGCGAAAAATGCTACATATAGCCCTTTTGGATGTCCTTTTAACATGACTTAAGGTTTTGGTTCATAATTGATAGAAGGAACAAATATAGAAATCTTTTTTGTCTGACATTAAAACCATAACAATCTGTTGATTATTCATTGTATTTTTAAATAACAGGAGAAGGCAGTAAATTTGTAACAACTCAAGGGAAATATCCAGTGTTGTCATTTTCTTTGTATATACCACATTCAAAATATGAAAACCCGGTTGCCAACCAAGATCTTCCGTTCAGAGCAGGTTCGTGAGATTGATGCTTATACAATTCAAAATGAACCCATTAAATCTATTGATCTGATGGAACGGGCAGGTCAGTCTCTTTTTTCATGGATCAATACAAGATATGAGGAGTGTAAGCGCTTTGTTATTTTCGCAGGCACGGGTAATAATGGAGGGGATGGCCTGGTTGTGGCACGTTTGCTGGCTTCTGCTGGATACCAGATAAACGTCTTTATGGTGCGGTACTCTGATCGCATATCCGATGATTGTCAGGTTAACCTTGACCGATTGGAAAGGGTTTCAGGTATCCGTCTGAACATATTGAAACCGGGGGAGGCTTTGCCGGTGATCCATCCCGGCGAAGTGATACTGGATGCATTATTTGGATCGGGCCTGACGCGCCCGCTCGAAGGCCCTTGGGCACAACTGGTTGAGCACATCAATAATGTTCCGAATGAACGGATCAGTATTGATATTCCATCCGGATTATTTGGTGAGGATAATACTAAAAATGCCAAAGACCATATAATACGGGCCCATTTTACGCTGAGTCTGCAATTCCCGAAGCTGGCGTTCATGTTCGCTGAAAACCAGGATTATATTGGCCATTTTGAAGTTCTTTCCATCGGATTGCATACCGGCATCATAAACTCCCTGTCAACACCATATTATTATTTGAATTCCGGATATATAGAATCACATCTCATCCGGCGTGGCCGGTTTAATCATAAAGGTCATTTCGGCCATGTTCTCCTGATATCGGGATGTTATGGTAAGATGGGAGCCGCCATTCTGGCATCCAGAGCATGCTTGCGGTCTGGAGTTGGGTTACTCACGACGCATGTCCCGAGAATGGGCAATGCAATCATGCAAACGGCTGTACCGGAAGCCATGATCAGCCTGGACCAATCAGACATCCTGTTTTCAGAGGCGCCGGATCTGACCGATTATAGTCATGTAGGTATTGGCCCGGCATTGGGATGCAAGAATAACTCCCAGAAGGGATTAGAGGAACTGATTAAAAGGGTGAAAGCCCCCATGGTGATTGATGCTGATGGCATCAATATGCTTGGAGCCCATCAGGATTGGATCCAGCGTCTGCCGGAAAATAGCATATTAACACCCCATCCAAAGGAATTTCAGAGGCTGACCCAAAAATCAGGTGAAGGGTATCAACGTCACGTGCAACAGATTGAGTTTTCGAAAAAATATAAAGTGATCATCGTGTTAAAAGGTGGGCATACATCCATATCACTTCCGGATGGTTCCTGTTATTTTAATTCAACCGGGAATCCTGGGATGGCCACAGCTGGAAGTGGCGATGTATTAACCGGTATTCTTTTGGGATTGCTGGGTCAGGGATACAAACCCTCAATGGCAGCGATTATCGGTGTCTATCTGCATGGTCTGGCAGGTGATCTGGCCAGGGAAGACCTGGGTGAGGAAGCCCTTATTGCTTCTGACATTATTGACTACCTGGGCCAAGCTTTTAAAAAAGTCAGAATAAACCATAATGAATTGAACAAATAATACGTTTATTAATACCAAATTCTTACCGGCAATGAAATATATTAAATGGTTTTTAACATTGATGATCATTTTTTGGGGATGCCAGACTACGGATGACGTGATCCGGTCCGTTCACAAACTTCCCGAAGGCATCCAACCGCCTTCAGATGCGGTGATTTATGCATTGCCAAGAACAGCATTAAGGGTGACGGTATATGCAGAAAAAGTGATCGAAAAACGTGGGCCATTCAGAGAATATGGTGACCAGTTTTTAGGTTTGCAGGGTGGTATTGAAAGGGACCGGACCTTTTGGCGTATGACCGGATTCGACATGACATCATATGAAGAAATAGACCCGGATCAATTCTATGTCATTGAACCTGCAGATCTGGCCTTTTCCAACTACCTTCAGATGACGCATGTGGGTTTGGTGCTGGCAATGGATCCGCAAATGTACCGGAACATGCCTCAAACCCTGGATCTTCCTGACCGGGAAACCCGTTACAGTTTCTTTACAGACCAGTCGGTAAATCGCAATGTGGAAGAATATGCGGACACCTTGTATCGGCTGGTGCAAACCGACACGGCATTCATTAGGGTGCCCTATGTGGATCTGCGCGAACGATTGAAAACTGATAAGGAAAAAGCAGAAGAAGCTGCCAATTTCATTATCAAGATCCGTAAACGTCGGTTTAAACTCATGTCAGGGCAGTATGAAGGGGTGTTCCCAGAAGGGATCGCGCTTGAATATGCGGTTAAAGAACTGACACATCTGGAGGACGAATACCATGCTTTATTTTTGGGTAAAACCATTGTTGAAACATACTCCAGAACCTTTGAATGGATTCCTTCTTCTGATCCCGTTGAGAATGAAACAGTGCTATTCAGGTTTTCTGAGGAATTGGGAATTTTACCTTCGGATGCACTGGATGGAGTGCCGCTGTATTTAAGGTATGTTCCTGTTGGAACCTTCAAGGGACTGGAATCGATCCGTCATACGGGTGATGCAACCTTTCGCACCGACCTGATATACCGGGTTCCGGATCCTTCAAAAGTGGAGGTTCACGATGGTGAGGACATTCTGGCTCAGAAACGACTCCTTATATATCAGTCCGGGAGACTGGTGAGGTTGCCGGGTCATGCCTCATTACCTCCGGCAGAGAAATAAATGCCAGAAAAGAAAACATAACGACTTATCTATTGCTTTGCCGCGGTGATCCTGCCCCTGAATGTTTTTGTGAATTCCTGGTAGCTTTCGTTTTTGTAACGATTGGATGAAAAGTAGCTCAAAACAGGTTCCAGCTCTTGGGCTGTCAAAAATCCAGAGACCGATGTAAGTAACTGCAAATTCTCATCCATATATGCAGCTGAGGGATATTGCATTTTTCCTTGTAATATAGCCACCGCCAGCTGGTGGGGATTTCTGGAGCCCGTTCCTTCATTGATAAAGGTCCGGCCTGCAAATTTGACCGGGTCTTTGGATTCGGCATTAAACTTGACCGCATAAAAATCCGTATTCAATATATCGACGATCACCGGATTTCTAAAGGTTTCCTTATCCAATTTCTTACACCATCCACACCAATCTGTGTATATATCTATAAATATCTTTCGTGGTTCCTGTTCATTTAATGCGATGGCTTCCTCAAATGAATACCACTCAACTTCCATGTTTTCCTGCGCATTGGTCCAAAAAAGACCACTGAACCAAAGAACCAGTGTCGGGATCCATACTTTATTTAAACTCATTTTGAATAACTTGTGTTTTACAACATGCGTCAAATTATATGCCAGTTTGCAAATATATAAATATATACACTAATAATTTTAACAGGCATACCGGGATTTCTCAATGCGAATACCGCGATATGTGTCCATGGTATCCAACATGGTATACCAAATCTAAATAAAAAAGTTCTATGATAGATATCATATCATTTTGGACCATTGTAATTTGATCCACATAAATCTTTATTTTTTCTTATTTTAGGCCTCAAATTAAACCTCTTAAATCAGAACTAATGGAAAAACTACAGAAAACCCTTCGCGATTCCGCTCCCATGCGTTGGTTTATGCTGGTACTGGTGAGCATGCTCATGTTTTCGACCTACTGGTTTCAGGATTTCTTCTCCGGATTGAAAGGATTGATGGAATCGGAAATGGGTTTCACCAGTGAGGAGTTTGGACGCATGATCGGACTGACCACCATCGCCAACATTTTTGGGATGATTATTATCGGAGGTATCATCCTGGATAAATGGGGGATTCGCCTGGCTGGATTTGCCTTTGGAGGACTTGCTACCCTTGGGGCCACCATAGTTGCACTTGCGTCATATGGCGTTTTTGGTGAGGATCATTCCACGCAATTAACCATGATGATCATTGGACGAGTCATGTTTGGATCTGGACTTGAAGTCGTGTGTGTGGTTGCCACCCGAACCATTGTAAAATGGTTTAAGGGGTATGAGCTGGCACTGGCCATGGCGATCAATATGGGTTTTGGTCGTTTGGGTTCCGCCATGGGGATTGCATTGTCGATTGATATTGGCGGAGGCAGTGTACCACCGGCTGTTGCATTTGCGGCCACCTTAATAGGTCTTTCTTTAATATTTTTCTTGATTTATTCTGTATTTGACATCCGGATTGACCGTCAAACCGGGATCAAAGCCGGTGCTGCAGATGGAGATGAATTCAAGTTGGAAGACCTGGGCAAGTTGATCACGAATCGTTCTTTCATTTTCATTGCCTTATTATGCGTTTCTTTTTATGCTGCTGTATTCCCGTTCATACAATATGCCCCGGACCTGATGGTAAATAAGTTCGGATTTAATTATGACCTTCCGGAAACGGGTAATTACTTTACGCTGTTTGGTAGTATATCCCTTGGTAATACATTGATCTTTATCGGACTTTTTGTCTTTGGTATTGCATTTTCAATGGTTCCGGCACAAATGAAAACAATAACTAAGAAACTATTTTCATTATTGATCATCTTTGCCCTGTTTGTGGTGTTCGTGAGTACCCTCTGGGGGACCCTTTCACTGTGGTTAAAAAACGGACCGAAAACCGCCAGTCTGATCCCCATGGGAACCATTTTGTTCACGCCTATTTTCGGCAGCTATATTGACCGGAAAGGAAAGGCCGCATCAGTAATGATCCTGGGTGCCCTTCTGCTTATTTTTGCACATTTGTCATTGTCATTATTCAACAGTGTCATTCTGGGATATCTTGGATTGGTTAGTCTGGGTATTGCTTTTTCGCTTGTTCCGGCAGCCATGTGGCCATCAGTAGCTAAAATTGTGGCTGAAAACAGATTGGGTACAGCCTATGCCACCATGTTTACCATTCAAAATATCGGTCTGCTTGCATTCTTCTGGGGCATTGGAAAAGTGCTGGATGTCGTGAACCCTGCCATTGTAGCCCAGCTGGAATCAACGAGAGAGCTTCTTGAAAGCCAGGGATTAACTTCACTAGAGATCAGTGAACAAATCAGCCAAATGCGGGCAGTTGGTGACATACCACCATATAATTATACCTGGCCCATCTTCATGCTCGTTATTCTTGGTATTATCTCCATCTTTCTGGCTTTCCAGTTGCGACGCGCAGATGCCAAGCAAAAATACGGTCTCGAATTACCCTTTGGAGGAGATGGGAATGTTGAAAATTAAATTTGAAACCTGAACACGCCAGCCATTCGTCATTATTTAATATTGAAAAATCTATTAAGAAAATGAATATCAGCGAATTACATCCAAAGGAGCTCTGGAAACACTTTTACAGTTTGACACAAATTCCCAGACCTTCGAAAAAAGAGGCCGAAGCGGTCGCTTTTATGAAGCAATTTGGAGAAAACCTGGGCCTGAAAACCCTGGTTGATGAGGTGGGTAATGTCATCATTAAAAAGCCGGCCACTCCGGGTATGGAAAATTGCAAAACCGTGGTACTCCAGGGGCACCTCGATATGGTACCCCAGAAGAACAGCGATACGGTACATGACTTTGAAAAAGATCCCATTGAATCCATGATCGATGGTGACTGGGTGACCGCTAAGGGTACTACCCTTGGTGCAGATAATGGTATCGGCGTGGCCGCGGCTATGGCCGTTCTCGAATCCACTGAGCTGAAACATGGACCGGTGGAAGGGTTATTTACTGTTGATGAGGAAACGGGAATGACCGGAGCATTTGGATTAAAACCCGGACTCCTGGATGCTGATATACTTATTAATATGGACTCAGAAGACGAGGGGGAATTATATGTAGGCTGCGCCGGGGGCACCAATGCGAACATCTCCTTTCCCATAAGGAAGGAACCCGTACCGAAGGGACATACGGCATTGAAATTATCTCTTACTGGATTAAAAGGTGGGCATTCAGGCATTGACATCCCTTTGTATAAGGGGAATTCCAATAAATTGCTGAACCGTTTTTTGTGGTATGGAATAAGAAATCATGCCATGCGATTGTCTTCCATTGAAGGGGGAAATCTTCGGAATGCCATACCGAGAGAATCATTTGCTGTTATTACCATCCCTGATGCTGAAAAGACCGACATTATGGGTTGGGTTCAAAAAATGGAAAAAACCTTCCAGACTGAATATGCAACCATTGATCCGGAATTGAAATTTCAGGCGTCTGAAACGGCCCTTCCCGAATATGTTATCGAAGAAGAAACAGCACGCGCCATTGTGAATGCTGTTTATGCGACACCAAATAATGTCATTCGCATGAGTAATGATATGGCTGGTCTGGTCGAGACATCGACGAATCTGGCCGTTTATAAATCGCATGACGATGAACTCGAGGTATTATGTTTATTGAGAAGCTCCGTTTCATCTGCTATGGAAGACCTCAAAAATCAATTTCGAGCTGTGTTCGAACCCGCCGGTGCCAGAATTGAATTCGATGGTGAATACCCGGGATGGAAGCCCAACATGCAATCTCCAATATTGAAAACCATGCAGCAGGTGTATGAAAAGAAATTTGGCAGGATCCCGGAAATTAAAGCCATCCATGCCGGCCTGGAATGCGGATTGCTGGGTGGTGTATATCCCGATCTCGATATGATCTCGTTTGGACCAACCATCCGATTCCCGCATTCGCCTGATGAAAAAGTCAATATTGAAACAGTAAAAAAATTCTGGGATTATCTGGTGGCCACACTTGAAGAAATCCCCAGAAAGTAAATTTTTATGGTTGTACGTTGAATACTGATATTTGACTAAAGCTGCCGGTGAGGCAGCTTTTTTTATTGACCGGGATGAGGCAACCAAAATGCTCATGATGTTCTGGCTGGCATGATTGAATTTTTTAAGAATGGTGGAACACCTGTTGCAAGAATTTGATGCCAATAATTGGTGATGCCCTGAGAAATCGGTTGTATTTATTCATTACCGAATCGCAAATGGTGTTATATGATCCTTTCGAGGAACAACATATTTGAATATTTCATATCTTTGTATATCATGTATCGTCCTGATATTCATATAAAAAAGTACGGCAAAGATTTTGTCCATCATCTTTTCGAATGCTGGATCTGGTAATTCTCCCAGACCTGACCCACCATTTTTACCAACTTAGAAAACCTAAGCCCATAGTTTGCTTTTATGATTGCGGAGCACTCAGATCACAGCTACACCATTTAGGATGTTGCGTTATTCAGTCTGACACAGATTCCAGGAGATGCTAAAATTGCTGTAGATGAAAGGATTAATTTTTGATATTAAACGTTTTGCCATTCACGACGGACCTGGTATCCGGACAACCATTTTTCTGAAAGGGTGTGCCCTGGAATGCTGGTGGTGCCATAATCCGGAAAGCCGGAGCCGAGAGCCTGAAACCATTGTAAGGACCCAGAAAGTCAATGGGCATGTTTTTGAGATCCCTGAAAAAGTGGGTGTCTGGATGTCAGTGGAGGAGGTCATGATTGAGATTGAAAAGGAACGGATGTTCATGGATGAATCGGATGGGGGAGCGACATTATCCGGTGGAGAACCCCTGCTGCAATTCGAGTTTGCGATGGCCCTCCTCAAAAAAACCAAATCCGTTGGAATACACACAGCCCTGGATACAACAGGTTATGTCTCCAGGAAAAATCTGGGCCAGGCCATGGATTATGTAGATCTGTTCCTGTATGACCTAAAACATCTGAATGATATCGAACATAAAAAATATACCAGCGTTTCAAATAAACATATTCTTGAGAACCTGGCATTTTTATATCAGCACGGAAAGGAAATAATAATCCGGTTTCCGGTAGTACCTGGTATCAACGATCAGCCTGAACATATACATCAGCTGGCCACTTTCTTAAAGACTAATTTCCCACGATTAAAAGAGATAGACCTGTTACCGTATCATAATATTGCAGCTCATAAATACCAAAAATTCGGCATTCCAAATCGGATGAAAGATATTCAAGAACCGGATAAAAAAAAGATGAACCAATTGCAGAATTATTTTGCTGAAATTGGATTTACAGCAAAAATAGGGGGTTAACCAAACCTCCGGTATAACATATTGAAGGACCCAATTTTATTACATATGCATCATGAATGAGAGAGTAAAAAAACTGAGAAAACAAAGCCTGACCGCCATAAATAGAATATCGGCAGAACGGGCTTTACTGGTTACTGAATTTTATAAAAGCGACCGGGCTGCCCAGGTGTCAACCCCTGTGAAGCGGGCTCTGGCTCTGGAATACATCCTTGCGCACAAACATATTTGTATTAATGAGGGTGAACTGATCGTTGGTGAACGTGGTCCGGTTCCGAAGGCCACCCCAACCTACCCCGAAATCACACTGCACTCACTTCAGGATCTCGAGATACTGGATTCCCGCAAAAAGGTTTTCTTTAAAGTAGACGGGGAAACACGGCAGGCATATAAAAATATTATCATTCCGTTTTGGGAAGGAAAAACCAATCGCGACCGGATCATGGAGGCTTTGCCTGAGGAATGGCATGATGCCTATTCAGCGGGTATTTTCACTGAATTTCAGGAACAACGAGCACCTGGACATACCGTGCTGGGAGATAAAATATATAGGAAAGGGTTGAAGGATATCATTTCAGATATCGATTCAGGAATGGCGGACCTGGATTTCATGCATGATCCTGACGCCTATTCCAAGAGAGAAGAATTAAAAGCCATGCGGATTGCAGCCAATGCACTGATTCATTTTGCTGAACGGCATGCAGAACGCCTGGATGCTATGGCCAGAGAAGAATCAGAACCGCAACGGAAAATCGAATTGATCTCAATGGCGGAGGTATGTCGCAAGGTGCCGGCTCATTCACCAGAAACATTTCATGAGGCCCTTCAGTATTATTGGTTCGTCCATGTGGGTGTGATCACTGAGCTCAATCCATGGGATTCGTTCAATCCTGGCCGCCTGGATCAGCATCTATTGCCATTTTACCGCCATGGATTGGAAGAACAGACCCTTACCCATGACAAAGCCATTGAATTATTGCAATGTTTCTGGGTCAAGTTTAATAACCATCCGGCCCCACCAAAAATTGGCGTTACTGCTTTGGAAAGTAACACCTACACTGACTTTGCTCTGATCAATGTGGGCGGGGTTAAGGCCGATGGATCTGATGCCACCAACGAACTGACGTACATGATTCTGGATGTCATTGAGGAAATGCGGATTCTCCAGCCATCTTCAATGGTCCAGCTGAGTAAGAAAAACCCGGATGCCCTGATTCAGCGAGCTATAAAGATTGTAAAGACCGGGTTTGGTCAGCCATCCATCTTTAATACTGATGCCATTGTACAGGAACTGGTGCAGCAAGGTAAGTCTCTGGAAGATGCCCGGAATGGCGGTGCCAGTGGCTGTGTGGAAAGTGGGGCCTTTGGCAAAGAGGCCTATTTTCTTACCGGTTACTTCAATCTGACCAAGATACTGGAACTCACTTTGAATAATGGTTACGATCCGAGAACAAAAAAACAGATTGGACCAAAAACAGGTCAACCAGATGGTTTTGATTCCTTTGAATCACTGATGATTGCCTATCAAAACCAATTGCAGCACGCCATAGATATCAAAATAATAGGGAATAACATTATTGAAAAAATCTATGGTTCGAACCTTCCGGCCCCCTTCCTTTCCATACTCATTGACGATTGCATATCCAAAGGTGTGGACTACAACTGCGGTGGTGCCCGGTATAATACGAGCTATATCCAGGGTGTGGGACTGGGAAGCCTGACGGATAGCCTGACGGCCTTGAAATACCATGTGTATGACCATAAAAATCATACCATGCAGGAATTCCTGGATGCGATGCAGTCAGATTACAATGGATTTGAAACACTCCAGCATGAATTGGTTTATCAAACACCAAAATATGGCAATGATGACGATACTGCAGACAACCAGGCCGTCCGTGTATTTGAACTGTTTTATGATGCGGTTAATGGTCGGCCTACAGCCCGGGGTGGGACATTTCGTATTAACATGTTGCCAACCACGTCGCATGTTTATTTCGGCAGTGTCATTGGGGCCACGCCTGACGGTCGCAATTCAGGACAACCACTATCGGAAGGCATTTCTCCCTTCCAGGGATCGGATCGGAAAGGACCCACATCCGTGATCCGTTCAGCTGCCAAGATCGACCATATTAAAACCGGGGGGACGCTCCTGAACCAGAAATTTGCACCCCAATTTTTTGCAGACGAGAAGAGCATTGCGAGGGTGGGTGACCTGGTACGTTCCTACTTCAGAATGGATGGTCACCATATCCAGTTCAATGTGGTGAATGCGGCCACATTGCGAGACGCTAAAAAGCATCCTGAAAAGTATCAGGATCTTATTGTGCGGGTTGCCGGTTATAGTGATTACTTCAATGACCTGGGTGAGGATCTGCAGGATGAGATCATCCGCCGCACAGAACATGATGAAATTTAGTGAAGAGGATATATTCTTCGCTTGAACTGGTGATAATCATTTCCTGCTATATACCTATGTGGTGAGGGACCGTCCTGAATACGATGGACATACCCCCTCAACGAAAAGAAAATATCATTATTAAATCAATTCGGCTGCAGGTGATTTTCCGAAATCACCGTGTTCTCTTTTTTCTCAATCCCAATCGTGGTAGACTGACCATGACCGGGATAGACAATAGTCGTATCGGGTAGAAGGGTATATAACCTGCGAATGGATTTTACCTGACTGTCCCATGAAGAGGATGGTGATGTCCTGGTATTCCCAACCCTCCTGTACAATAGTTCATCGCCGGAAAACAGGTAGGGGGCTAAATAGTAGCACATGCTTCCCCGGGCATGCCCGGGTGAGGATATGGCCATGATCCGGTTTTTTCCCAGCCGGATGGTGAGGCTGTCCTGCATTACTACCTCAGGTTCGCCAATGGCTTCGTAATCCATACCGAACAAAGCCAAGGCAGCGGGGCTGCTCCTGATCTGATCCACCATAGACTGGAAACTGGTTTCCCAAGGCTCATAAACGGTCAACATGTCCTCGTATTCTTCCCGGCTGAAACAAATTTTCGCCTTCGGAAATTGGTCTTTTATTCGTTGGACACCATACATATGATCCGGATGGGCATGGGTAATCAAGATATATTTCAGGGTCAGCGCTTTTTCGTCTATGATCTGTAGGAGCGAATCAATGGTATCACCCACATCAATGAGGGTTGCCTCCCGGGTGTTTTCACTATATAGGAGATAGCAGTTGGTATTTAATATACCCGTCACCTGAGTATGAACAAACACCTCATCAGGTTTGGAGCAGCCAAGTAATCCAATCAGAGAAAGAGTGAATAATACGGGTCGCATCCTATTGTTTGGTTTTAGTAAATGGTTAAGCTACATCCGTAATCCCAATACCAGGATGTCATCAACCTGCTCCTGGTCTCCCATCCACTCTGTCAGTTCAGTTTCTAATATATCTCGCTGGTCCGCCATGCTTTTATCCTGGATTCTCAGTAAGAGTTCCTGGAAAGGAACGATCTTATATTTCTTTTCTTTTGGCCCTCCAAACTGGTCAGTAAAACCATCTGTAAACATATACAGTGTATCACCGGCTTCCATTTGTATACGCTTATTAGAAAATGGTTCCTCTTCGTGGAGGTGCACCCCTATGGGCATTTTATCTCCAATAAGTTCCATTAATTTTCCCTGCCTTATAAGGTACAGTGGATTATACGCACCTGCATATTGCAGTGTGAAATTTTGTGGATCGATTATACACAAGCCCATATCCATGCCATCGGCTGCTTCTTCTTTGGTATTTGTTTGATGAAATGCATGTTTTAAATTATTACGAAGCCGGTTGAGAATTGAACTGGCCGTCGTCACCTGGTAATTGTTTCCAATTTCGCTCAATAGGGAATAGCCCAGGAAACTCATAAAAGCTCCGGGCACACCATGTCCGGTACAATCCACAACAGCAATCAGGATTTTACCATTTTTCTCTCTTACCCAATAAAAATCTCCACTAACAATATCACGCGGTTTAAACAGAATAAAATAATCAGGTAAAATGGTATCTAAAAGTTCCTTGGGGGGCAGGGTGGCTTTTTGAATGCGCTCTCCATAGTTGATACTATCTGTAATTTCCTCTTTCTGACGTGATATTTCTTCATTTTGTCTGGCTATTTCGCGGGTCCTGTCCTTGACTTTTTTTTCCAGGGTCTTTTTATCCCTGAGAAGTTTACGTTCTCTCAGAAGGATGATCAGAACAATAATCAGGATTGAAGACATGGCAACAATCAAATAGAATGGCCATGTACTTGTAAATGGAGGTTGAATAAAAAATGTGGTACTTTTTATTTCACTTTCCTCTCCAAGGACATTCCGTGCCCGTATTTGCAGTGTATAATTTCCAGAGGGTACATAGGGAATATAAATAACCTGGTTGGTTGACCAGCTGGACCATGGCTGATCCAGTCCGTCCAGGTAATATTGGAATTCGCTTCGATCTGCCCTGAGATAAAATGGGGCTGTGATGCTAAATTCCAGGGGTAGCTGGTGGGGATACAATGACAGATTTTCTATGATAAACCGTTCCCCCAGGTGGTTACTGATTTTACTGAAAAACACCTCGAAGCGCGTATCTGCAGTTTGCTGATCCATGGTTTTAAGCTTGCTGATCCCGTTATGGCCATCAATGATCCAAAGGTTATTCTGGCTGTCCAGGCTCAGGAATTTGATCTCATCGAACAAATTCAGGAATTGAGACTGTTTCGTTAAAACCGGATTATCCTCATTCAGGATCATCCATTGTTGTTCATCCTGTATCCAAATCAATCCTTCCGGTGAAAAAATATAACGGTAGAAACCCTGGACTGGAGTCGTGGCCGGTTGTATCATTATCAGATCTCCGCCGGGTTTATTAAATTGATAGATGCCGGAAGGAATAAAAAAAGTGAGCTGATCCTGATAGGATAAAACGCGTACTTTTTCCAGGTATGGCGTATATAATTCATGAATGTTCCGAACTACGGGATTATCCCATTGATCGACAGATATTTCAAGTACGCGAGAGTCGGAACCCAACCACAAGACCTGGTCTTTCGCAAAGATCGAATACACCGGACGGTCTAACACCAGGAATTCATCTATAACCTTGTATTCGCCAAACAGGAACTCAACTAACATGATCCCATTATTGGTACCCACCAATAATTTCCCGGGATCATCGGGGACCGGATACATGGTATGGATATAGGCGTCGGTGATGATAAAAGAACTGGATCCTTTCAGGATCTCAAATAGTCCGGTATTGGTTGCCACCAGCAGATGGTTGTTCCATTCGATCAATTGACGGCATTTTGAATTTAGACCATTTACCTTGGTGAATTCATATGTCATGGATTCCAACCGGACCACCTTCTTACGCACGTAACGGGGTTGCTGAATTTCCATCCGCGGTGCATTTATACGAGTTTCCTGTGCCGGTGATGGGGCCTTTTTATCTGACTCTGGTGCCTCTTCCCGATTAAAAATTCGATCCATAAAGCGGCGGAAACCGCTTTTTTGTGAGAGTGTATCTGTGGCGATTCTGCTTTCTGCCAAAGCTGCTTTTGGTTGCTCCATTATGAGTGGATCTTCCAACCGCGATGTGTTCCGTTGCTGTGGTGTTTGCAACATCAGAACTTCAGTTTCCTTATATTTCAATTTTGGCTCCAGGTAATATACCCCCTCACTGGTGGATACATAGAGTGTCCCATTATGAGTGATGACTTCTGATAGGTTTCCTTCCAAACCTGAGTAGGCATTATAATTTTGAATGGGCACGGTGAGGTCAACCCGGCTGGCTCCCGATTCGTGGGTTAGCCAGATACCCTTTGCAAAGTCGGTGGCAATGGCATAGATCTCATCATC
>Ga0209536_100005322_pt1 | contig 20031 bp, 20 predicted proteins | sample DeeMarSeWOR28_12_FD_187461 | JGI IMG/M metagenome (GOLD analysis project Ga0209536, IMG submission 187461) | Marine sediment microbial communities from White Oak River estuary, North Carolina - WOR-2-8_12 (SPAdes) (version 2) | ecosystem: Environmental > Aquatic > Marine > Intertidal zone >...
CTTCGTCATGCGGGTGAACCGCCTGCTGGAAAGCTAGGCGGGATTTGTACATTCTGTACTGCTGTTTTTACCGCAGAGGCGCAGAGAAATTACAGTATTCGTAGGAGCGGCTTCGGCCGCGAATGCGTTTTCAGTTGGCTATTATATTTTTGCCGCAAATAACGCCAACAACGCGAATTGTTTTTGTTTATTAATAATATGTTTTGCGTTATTCGCGGCTGAAGCCGCTCCTGCAGAGCAACAAAATCTCTGCGCCTCTGCGGTTAAATAAGGTCCTTATATACCCGGCGCTGCTTAACAGGCTATACTCATAGCGATGTTAAAACCTGCATTTCCTTACGCATACAGATCCGTTTTACAACTGCTGATTGTACTGGCGGTTTTCTCTTTTGGCCCGGCTGCAAGCGTGGTCGCGAAGGAAGAAATTCAGGCTGATATTCGCTTTCTGTATGTCCAGCCGGGGCAGACGCTCCACAATATCGTGCGCCGCCTTTATCCCGAACGTCCGAAGGACTGGGAAAATCTGGAACGGCAAATCGTACGTGAAAACCCTCATGCTTTTATCGGCGGTGATGCAACCAAGCTGAAGGCCGATGTGCGCCTTGACCTGCCCAGGCGTATGGTGGTCAAGCCGAGGCCGATCGCAACCAAGCCCAAACAGGTTGGCGAGGTTATATTAACCAGGGGGCAGGTGATTGCAGTTGGCCAGGACAAGGTATCGAGGGACCTTGATAGCGGTGACGGCGTATTTGTCGGCGACAAGATTGTTACCGGTGAAGACGGTTTTGTACGATTGTTGATGGTCGATGACGCCAGGCTCGATTTACGTTGCTACAGTATCATGGTGATTGAAAAGTATGACCTGCAGACAACCCGGCGCAGCAGTATTCTCAAGCTGCTGCAGGGGAGCTTGCGCAAGATATCAGGCGAAATAGGCAAATCGAAAGATGACGTTTACGAAATGAAGACACCGGTAGCTTCGGTCGGTGTGCGTGGAACTGAATATGCTTTGCGGGTATTCCAGTCAAAAGGTTGTGACGGCTCGGTTGATACAGAGGATGAAGGTTTGTACGTAAAGGTTATAGAAGGCCTGGTTGATGTACATAACAAGGCTGCGAGAACAGCTGTTGCGAAAAACGATACGCTCTATATCCCGCTGCCGGATAAAGCGCCCGTCGAGAAGGACATCAAGCCGGGCGTGATCGAGCCGGTGACAGAAGAAGATGATGATTCGGTCAGTCCATGGTGGTGGGCAGTGCTGGGTGTTATCGCGCTTGCGTTAGTGCTATAAAATTATAATTTAACCGCAGAGGCGCAGAGTGCGCAGAGGTTGATTTTAATATTTCATAGGAGCGGCTTTAGCCAAGAATTGTCAATGTATGTGACTAAGGTCGTTCCCACAGTTCTAAATCTGCCTGCAACACTTTGCTTATGCAGGTCTACGACTATTTAATATATATTTAACGCAAAGGCGCAAAGGACGCAGAGAAAATAATTTTATTGTTAATGTTTGTTCATAATATCAAAACCCATGTCCATATCTTGCCCTTGTGCAGTAGTATTGGTTACCTGGGAGCTTGTTTTTGAAACTCAATTTTACTTTGCGTTCTTCGCGCCTTTGCGCCTTTGCGTTGAATTCTTGATATGGATTCTATCAGGCTGGATAAATGGCTGTGGGCGGCGCGTTTTTTCAAGACGCGGCCGCTTGCTACCGAGGCGGTCAACGGCGGCAAGGTGCATCTCAACGGACATCGTGTAAAGCCGGGTCGTTTGGTGCATATTGGCGATGCACTCCGCATTCAACGCGGACCTGTGCAGTATGAAATTATCATCAGGGGTATTAATAAACAGCGCAGGCCAGCAAGTGAGATGGAGCAGTTGTATGAAGAAACACCGGAAAGTATGGCATCGAGACGGCAATTGATGGATCTGCACAAGATGGCTGCGGGGGCTCGTACAGCGCCGTCAGGAAAACCAAACAAGCACGAACGTAAACACATCGTGCGCTTCAAGAGAGAGCAGTGAGAAATGCGGGCCAGACCACAAACACCGACATTAGCTGCTGATGCAATTATCGAACTTGTCGATTTGCCCGGTAAGCCGATCGTACTCATCGAACGCAAGAATCCGCCACCGGGCTGGGCGATTCCGGGTGGTTTTGTCGATATCGGTGAGTCCGTGCCTGATGCTGCAGTTCGTGAAGCACGGGAGGAAACCAGCATGGACGTGGAACTCCAGTGCTTGCTTGGCTGTTATTCAGATCCCGGGAGAGATCCGCGTGGTCACACGGTAAGCATGATTTATGTTGCTGCAGCTCATGGAGAGCCGGTGGCGGCTGATGATGCTGCCAGTGTCGGCATTTTCGATCCGGCTGATATCAATGTGCCGCTGGCGTTTGACCATGAACAGATCCTGCGGGATTACCTGCAATACAGGGGCACCGGCATCGTTCCGGCCATAACCTGATTAATGTACCTGACATCACTGCTGCGCCACTTACGAGTTTTATAATTAAATTTTCTACTGTTATTACAGTGATTTCGTTGCCCCTGATTTATGATGGACATGAATTCCAGGATAAATATTTATGTCATACCCGCGAAGGCGGGTATCCAGCAAGTCATTAATCAGTAAGCCTCTAAGGCACTGGATTACAGTATACGTCCGTGTATACTGCCCATCGGACCAGCCTTCGGCTGTTAAAATTCAATCCAATTGAATTTAGTCCCGCTTTCGCGGGAATGACGCGTAAGTGAGGCAGCTATATAATTCGTAAGCGGAACAGAAGTTACCTAACATCCTGTTTATTGGTATAATTTTCGCTTTTTACAATAACCCGGCCTGGTCGGGGTCCTTGCGGAGTTATGTTGTTTGAGTAATCGCACGCTCTCTATCGATGATCGAGTCTATGACTATCTGCTTTCTGTGTCATTGAAAGAGTCTGATCTGTTAACACAGTTGCGCGAGGAAACGGCGGGTATCGAATTTTCCGAAATGCAGATTGCACCGGAGCAGGGCCAGTTTATGGCTTTGCTGGTGAAGTTGATGGGTGCCAGGCGTGCACTCGAGATCGGCACCTTTACCGGATACAGTTCTGTTGTTATTGCCAGTGCTCTGCCTGAAGATGGCGAGCTCGTCTGTTGTGACGATTCGGAAGAATGGACCTCTATGGCGAGGAAATACTGGCAGCAGGCAGGACTGGAAGACCGCATCAACTTCAAACTTGGAGATGCGAGCAGGACGCTGCAGGCTATGATCGATGAGGGGCGGGAAGGGACGTTTGACTTTATTTTTATCGATGCAGATAAACAGAATTACCCGCTCTACTATGAGCTGTCATTGAAGCTACTGCGTGCAGGCGGATTAATCGCGGTTGATAACACTCTGTGGTCGGGCGATGTGGCCGATCCGGGGAATGATGAACCCGGTACTCGTGCCATCCGTCGTTTCAACGAAATGCTCAGGCACGATGAGCGGGTCGAAATCAGCCTGGTGACTATCGGTGATGGTTTGACTCTGGTGCACAAACCGGGCAGCTGAAAATAATGATGAAATGGTTTAAATCGAAACGAAAGAAGAATTCAGACGCCAATGACGGTGTCTCCGCAGACCCTGTCATTATCAGCAGGGCAGAGCATGGCATATCGCGCAAGAATATCGATGAGCCTGCGCTCAAGGTGCTGTACAGGTTACACAAGGAGGGTTACCAGGCCTGCCTGGTCGGTGGCGCGGTGCGTGACCTGCTGCTTGGCAGGCACCCCAAGGATTTTGATGTCGCTACCGACGCGACGCCGGAGCAGGTCAGCAAGCTGTTCCGCAACTGCCGTTTGATCGGCCGCCGTTTTCGACTGGCGCATATTCATTTTGGTCGGCAGATCATCGAGGTGGCGACGTTCAGGGCGCCGCACGGTGAATTGCATGAGGAACATCATGACGAGTCCGGCCGCGTTCTGCGTGATAATGTTTACGGTGAAATTCATGATGATGTCTGGCGCCGCGACTTCACTGCCAATGCGCTGTATTACAACATCGCGGATTTCAGTGTTATTGATTATGTCGGTGGCTATGAGGATATTGCGAACAAGCGCCTGCGCCTGATTGGTGATCAGGAAACGCGTTACCGCGAAGACCCGGTGCGCATGCTGAGGGCGATCAGGTTTGCATCGAAACTGGGATTTTCCATCGATGACAGTTGCAAACAGGCCATCCTCGTACTGGGACCGTTACTGGGCGATATACCCTCGGCACGCCTGTTCGAAGAAGTGCTGAAGCTGTTTCATTCTGGTCATGCCGAAGAAAGCTTTATCACACTGCAGGAATATGATTTATTCAAATACCTTTTCCCCGACGTGGTCGATGAGCTGGCTGATAAAACAACAGCTGACTTCATCAGGCTTGCCATGCAGAGTACGGATGATCGTATAAAACTGGACAAGCCGGTGACGCCGGCGTTTCTGTTTGCCGCATTGTTATGGGCGCCGGTCAGGAAACAAGCCCAGGCAAACGTTGAGTCCGGTATGCCCTATGCCGTTGCGTTACAGAAAGCAGCAACAAAACTGGTATCCAGCCAGGTGCGGCATGTATCTATACCCAAGCGTTTTACCACGATAATGCGTGACATCTGGGCGTTGCAGTCGCGCTTCAGAAATCACTCGGGGCGGCGCGCCTATGCCGTATTGCACCACCCGAAATTTCGTGCAGCCTATGACTTTCTATGCCTGAGAGCCAATGCCGGTGAAATCGAGGTTGATGATTGCCGCTGGTGGACAGAGCTACAGGAAAAGAATCCCGAGCAACAGAAAAAAATCATATCGGCTCAGCAACACGCTCCAAGGCGGCGCAGAAGCAGGCCGAAAAGAGAACAGGGTGGTAACCAGTAAAACGTCGATGGCGTACATCGGCCTGGGCAGTAACCTTGATCATCCGCCCCGGCAGATACGCAACGCCATACATGCACTTGATGACTTACCCGGTACCCGGGTCGTCGAAGATTCCGGACTGTTTTTGAGTAAACCCATGGTGCCGCCAGCGGGACCGATAACCCAGCCTGATTACTACAACGCAGTCGTAAAGATAGAAACACAGCTTGATGCTTGTGAGCTTCTGGACCAGTTGCAACACATCGAACACGCACAGCACAGAATTCGTAAGCAACGCTGGGGCCCGCGGACTATCGATCTGGATATACTGATGTTTGATGATCTGCAGATGAACAGCGAGCGTTTGATCCTGCCGCATCCCGGTATACAGCAGCGGAACTTCGTGCTCTATCCGTTGCGAAATATCGATGACTCACTCGAAATCCCTGGACGTGGTATGCTCAACGACCTGATAGAACGCTGTCCGCAAGACGGATTGAAGTACCTTGGAACGATTGAAGGTTATGAAGAATGAATCAGGCGATTGATCAACCACCAGGCACGGATTCGTGGCCTGGTTTTGTCGTTGTTGAAGGGCCCATCGGTGTGGGTAAAACCACGTTGGCAAAACGCCTGGCTAATTCCCTTGGCAGCAACATGCTGCTGGAGGCAGCGGAAGAAAATCCGTTTCTGGAAAAATTTTACGAAAACCCTCGCAACGCGGCTCTGCCAACGCAGTTGTATTTTCTGATGCAGCGTACGCGACAGCTGAAAAAACTGAAACAGGACGATATGTTCAACCCTGTGCGCGTGGCTGATTTTCTTATACAGAAAGACCGTTTGTTTGCCGAGGTTACGCTCGACAGTGATGAGCTGGATTTATATGAACAGGTTTATTCCAACCTGACGCTCGATATACGCAGGCCGGACCTGGTGGTGTATCTGCAGGCGCCGGTGGAGGTGCTGCTCGAGCGTATCAACAGGCGTGGTATCAAACATGAAAAATGGGTTGAAGCCGCCTACCTCGAGCGTCTGTGTGACGCCTACGTGCGTTTTTTCTACCAGTATAACGATGCGCCATTGCTTATTGTCAATGCAGCCGATATTGATTTTGCACATAACGATGACGAATATGAATTGCTGCTGGAACAGGTTCTCGAAACCCGCAGTGGCAGACATTATTTTAACCCGGTGGCCTTGCAGGAGGTGATGGCCTGATGAGTGTGCACTCGCAACAACCACAGCAGAAACTCACTGTGCGCAGCTTGCAGGCGATGAAACAGGCCGGTGAAAAAATTGCATGTCTGACCGCCTATGATGCCAGCTTCGCCCATGTGCTTGATAACGCCGGTGTCGACTTGGTGCTGGTTGGCGATTCACTGGGTATGGTGGTGCAGGGCAATGACACAACGCTGCCGGTAAACGTGAGCGATATGCTCTACCATAGCAAGGCGGTATCACGCGGGCTGAGCCGGTCCATGCTGATGGTCGATATGCCGTACCTGAGTTATACCTCGGCGCAGCAGGCGCTGGAAAATGCAGGCCTCTTAATGAAGCAGGCAGGTGCGCAGATGGTCAAACTTGAAGGTGGTGCTGAACAGGTCGGTATCGTTACCTGCCTGTCACAAAACGGCATACCGGTGTGCGCCCATCTGGGCTTGCAGCCACAGCGCATACACAAGCTGGGTGGCTATCGTGTACAGGGTCGTGAGCAGGATGCGGCTGATGCCATGCGGGATGAAGCGCAGCAGCTCGAACAGGCCGGTGCCGATATGATGCTGCTCGAATGCGTGCCGCAGGCGCTGGCCGATGATATTACCGGGGCGCTGGGTATCCCGGTTATCGGTATAGGCGCCGGTGCCCGCTGTGATGGCCAGATCCTTGTGCTATACGATATTCTGGGCATCAGTAAAGGCCGTATTCCCAGGTTCAGCCGGGATTTCATCGCTGAAACCGGTAGTATTCAGGCGGCCGTGAAGGCCTATGTTGATGCGGTGAAAACAGGCCGGTTTCCAGGGAGCGAACATGTCTTTAGCTGATAACGAATCTGCACAGATCCCCATCGTCGAAACGATCGAGCACGCACGTGCGCGTATTCATCAGTGGAAGATGGCCGGCGAGTCTATTGCATTCGTGCCGACCATGGGTAATTTTCATCAAGGTCACCTGACGCTGGTGAAAGCGGCGAATGCATCAGGCATGCGTACCGTCGTCAGTATATTCGTCAACCCGATGCAGTTTGGTAAAAACGAGGACCTTGATACCTATCCACGCAGTTTTGATGAAGACATTGCCAGCCTGTCTGACTGCCAGGTTGATATGGTATTTGCGCCGGCTGTCAGCGAAATCTATCCAGATGGCGTCGATGGCGCGACAGCAGTACATGTGCGGGGATTATCAGACATTCTGGAGGGCGAGCATCGCCCCGGTTTCTTTATCGGCGTCGCGACCGTGGTCAACATGCTGTTCAATATTATCCAGCCTGATGCGGCATGGTTTGGCGAGAAGGATTACCAGCAGTTGCTGGTGATCAGAAAAATGGTGCGGGACCTGGCGCTGCCGATCCAGATCCACTCGGTACCGACGGTACGTGAAGGCGACGGCCTGGCAATGAGTTCGCGCAACAGCTATCTCGACGCTGATCAACGCAAGCTGGCGATTAATCTGTACCGTTGTCTGCAGCATGTCGTGGATTCAGCCAATGAGGGCATGGACTACCATTATGCAGTCGTGCACGCCAACCAGGAGTTGACTGAGGCCGGTTTTGTGACGGATTATGTCGTGGTACGCAGGCAAGGGGACCTTGAGGTCCCGAATAAGGGCGATAAGTCATTGATTGTACTGGCTGCAGCACGTCTGGATGGGACGCGCCTGATTGATAATATTCCATTCGAGTTGATGCAGGCGCGCTAATAAACGATAATATTCGATCGGATTTACTTTAATCATCAATGTTAACGCCAGAAGTCTAGTTGTATGCAACTTACTCTACTTAAAGCAAAACTGCACCAGGCACGGGTTACTCATTCAGAGCTCGAGTACGAAGGGTCATGTGCGATTGATGCCGACTTACTCAGCGAAGCCGGTATACACGAGTATGAACAGATCCATATCTACAACCTGAACAATGGTGAACGTTTCACCACCTACGCCATTCGTGCCCAGGCGGGAAGCAGGGTCATTTCCATCAATGGCGCAGCCGCGCACAAAGCAGAGCCGGGTGACCGGGTTATTATCTGTGCCTATGCAAAGCTGGCGCAGCAAGAGGTAGCCAGCTTCAAGCCGACCCTGGTTTATCTTGACGAAGAAAACCGCATTAAAAGGACTTCAGACCAGATACCTGTGCAAGTAGCCTGACGGCTAACCGGCATTATGTGTAATAGTCAGGATTTAATCTGACAGACAGTGTCATATTAAGTCAAACTCGGACAATGATTTTTTACCAATACGACCAGGATTGGTTATATAGAAAAGACTAAAAAGTATTTACTCTCGCAGAGGCGCAGAGAACGCGAAGGAATAAATAAAAAAGCTGTCTTTACAAAAACTCATGACACCTCTGCGTTCTCTGCGCCTCTGCGAGAAAATTGTATGTTAAAGCTCCAGCATCAACTGGTTTTCCACCTGCTAGTATGTATTACTGCCTTTTCGGGTCAAAACCCGAATATTCAATTCCAGATAATAAAGCCAGTTCACGATGCCAGGTAGCCAGGTCGTTTTTATTGAATTTCTTTAAATCATCATGTCCGCAAGCACGGGCCATAACCTGCATTAACTCTACAGAGGCATTAAAAAAGTTATGCAACTGAGCTGATGATTTTTCTATATTTAACTTTTTACGTAATTCTTCCTTTTGCGTAGCGATTCCGGCAGGGCAGTTATTGGTGTTGCATATTCTTGCTGCAACACATCCGATTGCCTGCATCGCACTGTTGGAAATTGCAATTCCATCTGCTCCCAGCGCCAGTGCTTTCACGAAATCAGTCGGCACTCGCAAACCACCGGTAATAATCAGCGTGACACGACCACTCGCACCCTGTGTATCGAGATAATGGCGGGCTCTTGCTAATGCCGGGATAGTCGGCACACTGATGTGATTCCTGAACATATCAGGGGCTGCGCCAGTGCCTCCGCCACGACCATCTAATATGATGTAATCAGCACTGGCATCGAGTGCAAATTGAATGTCTTTTTCAATATGGTTTGCACTGAGCTTGAAACCAACAGGAATACCGCCTGTGATTTCTCTAACCCTGTCTGCAAAGCGTTTAAAATCAGATATAGAGGAAAGATCTTTAAATGTGGGAGGAGATATTGCCGGCTGGCCTGCTGGTATTCCTCTGACTTGAGATATCCTGCCTGTGTTTTTCGTCCCAGGTAGATGTCCCCCTGTACCTGTTTTTGCGCCCTGGCCGCCTTTGAAGTGAAAGGCCTGTACCTTTTTCAACAGTTCTTCCCTGTAGCCAAAGCAGGCGCTGGCAAGCTCATAGAAATACCGGGAGTTCGCTTCCTGCTCTTCAGGCAGCATTCCTCCTTCACCTGAACAAATACCCGTGCCTGCAAGTTCCGCACCTTTGGCCAATGATATTTTTGCTTCTTCAGACAGCGCACCAAAACTCATGTCAGAAACAAACAAAGGAATCTTCAATTTTAAAGGTTTGCTGGATTCCGGCCCGATAGTCAGATCTGTAGCAACACTTGTATCTTCCATCAGAGGTTTGCTTGCCATTTGCGCAACCATGATTTGCAGGTCATCCCAGTGAGGCAGTTCATGGCGTGGTACACCCATGGATGTCATGGGGCCATGATGACCTAATTTGGACAGGCCTTCTCTTGCCAGCTGATGGATGAACTCGACTGTCGGTTCTTCCGCGGTAGCAATGGCAACCGGCATATCGGAAGCCGGTGAACTTATGCCCGGTCCTTCTTTTCCTACCTGTTCGTTACTGAACTGTTTATGCGTACCGTCACAGAACGGTGTATTGCCTGTGTGCTTACATGCACATAGATAGGCATCGCCATCTTCCTCAGAAACAATGACTCTGGGTGTGAACGATGTACCCACATGCGAACCGTCACAGAACGGCTGGCTTCTGGATTTTCCGCAGGTGCAGAAATGATATTCCTGGCCTTTTGACAGGGTGACCCTGGCAGGCTTGTTGTCAGCGATTGTTGGGTTGGTCATAAAGCTACTCCACCTGGATTACGCTGTTTATAGTTGTACAGATTAAACTTTATTTACGGTTTTCTGGCCAGTACCTGCACAACTGCACCCATGCCGTTATGAAACTCGCCTTCATGTATTTCTCGTTCGCACTCCAGAAGATGAAGAAACTCCAGACCCTCAAGCTCAGTGCTAATGGCATTTTTATCCATCATCATCACTGACGAAGGCGGGCCACCGGTGTCATGCTCGAGCTGAGCTGGCGTGTAGGCTTCGAGAAGCAACAGGCCACCCGGACGCAAACCCTGTACACACTTTTGATGAACCTTACGACGCAGCTCGGGCGGCAGGTGGCAAAAGATAGAGACGATAACATCCCAATGTTCCGGCTTGATTTCAAAATCCGAAAGGTCGGCATGTACCGTTGTGATATCTACACCGTGCTTTTTTGCAAGCTTGCGGGCTTTTTGCAAGCCCACCTCGGAAACATCTACCGCAGTTACCTGGTAACCCTGCTCAGCCAGCCACACCGCGTTTCTGCCTTCGCCTTCGGCAAGGCACAACACCTTGCCCGTTGGCAGCCTGTCGAGCATCTCCACGAGGAAGTCGTTCGGTTCGATGCCATAAGCGTAGCCATCACCGCTATAACGTTTATCCCACATAAGTATTAATCTCGTTTGTTATGATCAGATGGTTATTAACTATAACCATCTGATCTGCCGGTTCAGTCTAACGAGGTATGCGAGCCATCACAGAACGGTTTGTTCGCTGTCCGTTTACAGCCGCACAGGTAGGCGGTTTCAGATTTTTCGGCGGTAAAAGCAACCGGCTCAAACCCGGTTCCCTGGTGGGAGCCGTCACAAAAGGGTTGATTTTTGGAGTGCCCACAGGCGCACCAGTAATAAGTTTCGCCTGCTTCGACCTCGACAGGGTACGGTGCCTTCTGGGCAATCTTTGCTTCATCGCTCATCGTTATTCTCCTTCCATATAAAAATGGTTATTGGGTAGATAGTGGTTACTTTCTGATCCCTTCTATCGACAGGATCATTTCCACATCTTTGGATTTTGGACCGAGGTCTTTCACGATACCGAAATCAGCCATGGCGAATTTTGTACTTCCCTGGAAACCCCGGCGGTAGCCGCCCCAGGGATCTGTGCCGGCCCCGATGTGTTCAACTTCGATCTCCACTGCTTTGGTAACGCCGTGTAAAGTCAGGTTGCCTTTGAGAACACCCTTGCCGTCTTTTCCGGGGGTATAACTTGTGCTGGTAAATTTAGCTTCCGGAAATTTCTTGACATCCAGAAAATCATCGCTGCGCAGGTGTTTGTCGCGTTCAGCATGGTTGGAATCGACGCTAGCCGTTTTGATGGTTACCTCGACGGCTGCCTTTTCCGGTGCGGCTTCGTCGTAACTGAAGTTTCCGCTGAATTCGTTGAAGCGACCGTAGAGCCAGCTGTATCCAAGGTGTTGAACGCGAAACTGGATAAAGGCATGAGCGCCTTTGGTGTCAATCTCATAATCGTCCGCTAATAGTACCGAGCTGGTAAAAGCTGAGCCGGCGATCAGTAACGAAGCTGCGAAAGTGCGTAGTGTCATGGTTTGTCTCCTTTGGTTAAAGAAAAATATTCAATGCCCGAGAATTCGTATTAAACTGCGATCCCGGTCGATGAAATGGTGTTTCAGGGCGGCAGCTGCGTGCAGCGATACCAGGCCGATTAATGTGGATGCAACGATCAGGTGTACCAGGCCGGCAACATCTTCCTGTTCAGGAATGGATGTGATCGTCGCCGGAACAGAGAACCAGCCGAATACCTCGATAGGCCGGTTATCCGCTGTCGAGATGAGATAACCGCTTAGCATGGTCACAAACAGTAATAGATAGAGCAGTAGATGAACGGCGTGCGCTATCTTTATCTCCCAGGGCTGATGGCTGGATAGCGGCTGTGGCGGAGGTGAAATAAACCGCCAGCACAGGCGAAGTAGTAGCGTGATAAAAAGCATCACACCGATACTTTTATGCCACCATGGGCCCAGCTTGTACCAGCTATCGTAATAGTCCAGTCCGGTCATCCACCAGCCCAGTGCAAACAGTGTGAAAACAGGCAGAGCAACCAGCCAGTGTAAAACTATGGCAATGATACCGAATCGGCTTGTGCTGTTTTTCCACTGCATCGCAAGTCCTTTATATCTGCCCGACTTCAAGGGAACCGGAGGTGTTGTGCAGGTTGGTGAATCGGGACATGTTTTTCTCATGTTGTATAAATGAACTGTCAGCAAAGATGTTCCCGTTCATGGGGCGTCATAAAGTCAATATATGGACCTTTGGGTACAATCCCGCAGGGATTAATCGATCGATGACTGGCGAAATAGTGATACTTGATATGATCCATATTTACCGTCTCAGACACACCGGGAACCTGGTAAAGTTCGCGTGTGTAGGCCCACAGGTTCGGATATTCGATCAGACGTTTTTTGTTGGTTTTAAAATGGTTGTAATACACCGCATCAAAACGTACCAGGGTTGTAAACAGGCGCCAGTCCGCCTCGGTAATTTGATTGCCAACGAGATAACGCTTGCGGGACAGCTTTTCTTCAAGCTCGTCCATGGTGTTGAACAGGCGATCATAGGCATTATTATAGGCTTGCTGTGTTTGAGCAAAACCAGCACGATAAACCCCGTTGTTTACATTGTTGTAAACAGTTTCGTTGATTGCATCTATTTCATTTCGCAGTGCCTGCGGGTAAAAATCCACGTCGGCATTGCCGAACTCATCAAAGGCAGAATTAAACATACGAATAATTTCAGATGATTCGTTGTTCACGATTGTCTGCTGTTTTTTATCCCATAATACCGGTACCGTCACCAGCCCGTTAAAACCCGGGTCTGCCTTTAGATAGTTTTCATACAAATAGCGTGACTGGTTTATATGGTCTTCCGTTGCGCCCGGGTAGTTGCCGAACACCCAGCTTTCCGCCGGCATCAGGGGGTGTACAACGGATACGGAAATTACATCTTCCAGTCCTTTTAGTGTACGAAATATCAAGGTGCGATGTGCCCAGGGGCATGCATATGAAACATATAGGTGATAACGCCCGGGTTCGGCGGCAAAACCACCTTCACCAGTCGGTCCCGCATGGCCATCTTCAGTTACCCAGCTCCTGAAGCTCGATTCAGATCGAACAAATTCGCCTTTTACAGTTTTCAATTTTGTTTTCATTACTCGGGTTCTCTATTAATGACCAGGTTAAATTGAATTACCGGTTACTTGCGGTTAATCCATGCACGATCAGACACGAAACTGTTAGATTGATAATCTCGCATCGCCTGTTCAATCTCTTCGCGCGTATTCATTACAAACGGACCGTATTGAACGATGGATTCGTTAATCGGTTTGCCGCTAATAACAATAAACCTTGCTCCCTGTTCTCCTGCAGTAAAGTCGGGTGTATTATCATCTGTACCCAGGGCAATGAGAGTATTCAACGGAGCCTTCTGCCCGTTAAGTTGACCATCGCCTTCAAACACGTACAGAAAGCTGTTGTTTTCTGCCGGCAGTTCATGCTCAAACCGTTTGCCCGTTTTCAGCTGAACATCAAGAAAAGAAACATTGGTAATGTCATCTACGATGGGCGAGCTTTTACTGGCAAATTGACCAATGATTACCTTGATGATGCAGTCCGGTGTTTCTATCAGCGGAAAAGCATTCGAGCCATATTCCTGGTATTCAGGCGTATCCATCTTGTTTGCTGCCGGCAGGTTGATCCATAGCTGAAAACCACGCATCAAACCGTTGTCCTGCATGGGCATCTCTGAATGAATGACGCCGCTGCCGGCCTTCATCCACTGACCGCCACCGGGGCCCAGATTTCCGGTATTGCCCATGCTGTCCTGATGTTCCATGTGACCATCGATCATGTAGGTGAAAGTGTTGAAACCGCGGTGTGGATGAGACGGGAAACCCGCAATATACTCATCAGGATTATCACTGCTGAAATAATCCAGCATCAGGAAAGGATCATAATTGCGCAAAGCCGGCGTGCCGATAGTGCGATGCACCGTAACGCCTGCGCCTTCAGACGTCGCCATCGCCGGGATGAATCGTGTGGGGTTCAGCTGTGCGTTCATCATGTTCTCCTTTCTATTTTGCTGGGTACTTAAACCTCTGTATTGAGCGCATTATGCTTGTTGCCAATTAGTATATAAACACCTAAAATAAGAACTAATTGTTCCGAAATTGGCAACAATAATATTTCAGCAATTGAGCAAGACATGAACCGTTTCGAGAATATGGATACCTTTATCCGGGTTGTTGAAGCTGGCGGTATCAGCGCTGCAGCAGACCGCCTGGGCGTGGCTAAATCTGCTGTAAGCCGGCGCCTGAAGGAGCTGGAGAAGCATCTGGGTGTAGAGCTTTTTCATCGAACAACCCGGCAGATGAATCTAACCGATACCGGCCGGGCTTTTTATCATCAGGCTGTACGGATACTCGATGACGTTCTCGAAGCTGAAATTGCAACGTCGCAGGCCCATGGAACGTTAAAGGGTAGTTTGAAAATAGCCCTGCCATCCAGTTTTGGCCTGATGCACATGGGGCCTGTGATTAATGATTTTTTAAAACAGCATGCACAGATTGAATTTGATCTGGATTTTAATGATCGTGAAATAGATCTGATTCAGGAAGGGTTTGATCTTGCGATTCGCATTGCGAATCTACCGGATTCGAGCTTGATCGCACGTCGTTTTGCGCCCGTCAAGACGGTTATATGTGCCAGCCCGGATTATCTCAAACAGACGGGGACACCCCGGACACCGGATGATTTGATAGAGCACCAGTGTCTGGTTTACAGCCTGTTACGTGATTTTGAATACTGGCATCTAACCGATGCCAGCGGTAACGAGATCAAGACCAGGATACACCCTTACCTGAAAGCCAGCACGGGTGAATTTCTTAGAGATGCCGCTGTAGAAGGCCGGGGTATCATTCTCGTGCCAACATTTATCGCCTATAAGGAAATTGAAAGTGGCGCACTGGTTCCGTTACTCAATGAGTACAGCAGTTCACAGTTCAATGCTTATGCGATCTACCCGCAGACGCGCCATCTTTCACAGCGTGTCAGAACGTTTGTCGATTTTCTTGTAGAACGATTTGAAGGTACGCCTTATTGGGACTTGTGTCTCGATAAACCATGACCTTTATGAGCAGGTAACGGTTTTACCCCGTATTCCGCATACCCGCCGCGATGGCATTGATGCTTCGCAACAGCGGGTCGAGCCAGCTGTCCCGTTCTTCCTCGCTCAAAGACGTATCCCGGTAATGCTTCAGCAGTTTGATCTGGATATGGCTGAGTGGATCCAGGTAGGGGTCGCGGCGCATCAGTGATACGGACAATGCCGGGTTGTCATCAAGCAGGGTATTCATCTGCGCAACCTTGAGCGTGAGTTCCAGTGTGCGCTTGTATTCATCCCGTACCCTGTTGAACACGCGCTTGCGGGTATCTTCGGACAGGCACAGTTCCGAGTATTCCTCGGCAGTGATGATATCGGCCTTGTACATGGCCATTTCCGTATTACTGAGCAAGGCTCTGAAGTAGGGCCATTCCAGGTGCAGTTCCTGCAGCTTCTCCAGGCGCGATTCATCACCATCGATGTACTTTTGCAGGGCGGAGCCGATACCGTACCAGGCCGGCAGGGTGTGTCTGGCCTGCGCCCAGCCGAATACCCAGCCAATCGCGCGTACCGATGATTTGGAGCGGTCACCCTTCTTGCGGTGAGAGGGGCGCGAGCCGATGTTCATCTGCGCAATCTCGGAAACCGGTGTTGCCTCGTAGAAATAATCGAGGAAGCCTTCAGTGCGATCAGTGAGCTGGCGGTAACTTTCTTCGCCGGTCTTCATCAGCTCGCGCATGATCTCCATGCGTTCGGGTGTCGAAGTGCCGGGCTCGTCTATGACGGTGAAACGTGTTGCCAGCATCAGACCGGTGATGCCCATGGTGAGCTCGTATACGGCGGTTTCCGCGTTGCTGTACTTGTTCGACAGTACTTCGCCCTGCTCGGTGAACTTGATCTGTCCATGCACGGTACCTTCCGGCTGCGCGAGGATGGATTCATAGGTCGGGCCGCCGCCGCGGCCGATGGTGCCGCCACGCCCGTGGAACAGGCGACACTCGACCTGGTGTTTATCGGCGAGCGCTATCACTTTTTGCTGTGCTTCGAACAGCTGCCACGACGATGCCAGTATGCCGCCGTCTTTACATGAGTCGGAATATCCCAGCATGACTTCCTGCTGGTTGCCCGAAGCATGCAGCAGCTGTTTGTACACGGGATCATCGAACAGGTTGCCGAGCACGCTTTCGATATGTTGCAGGTCTTCGATGGTCTCGAACAGGGGTGAAATTTCGATGTGGCAATAGCATTCATCATCGTTGAAGCCGGCGAGACCAACCAGTGAACCCAGCCACATCACTTCCATGATATGGGATGCCTGGTGTGTCATGGAAATGACATAGTTGCCAAAGGCATGCTCACTGATTTCGTCATACATGCGCTCCATGGTCTCGAATACTTCAATGGTTTCGAGATTGGCTTCGCTGAGTTTGCTGCGATCAAGAACGAAGTCACTGTCGGGCTGTTTGATTTTTGCAGACAGCAGCGAAATGCGTTGCTGCTCGTCAAGGCTGATGTAGTCCGTTTCGGGATCCATCTGCTGCAAAATTTCGGCCACGGTTTCCGTGTGGCGCGTTGACTCCTGCCTGACATCAAGATGCATCAGGAAGAAGCCGAAAGACTCGACCAGGCGAATGAAATCCTGGAGTACCAGGCAGGCGATCTTCTGGTCACCGTGGCTGTACAGCGAATCGCGGATCACATAAAGGTCATGCAGGAAATCATTTTCATTTTTATACGCATGCGGCCAGGCTGATTCGTCGAACCCGTCCTGGTAAATGTGCGCACGGGTTTTGTCCAGGTTCTGTTGCAGGCGGTAGCGCATGAAGGAGATTTTGCGCTGATACGGTGCCTTGCTGTAAATCGTCGGCTTGGTGGTAAAGACTTCGAAGCGGATGTTTTCGTCAAAATTGAGACTGTCGGTAAATTCCCTGCTGGGCGTGCACAGCTGGCTGGAGTGGGTCAGCTGCTTGAATACATCGGCCAGGCGGCGAATATACTCTTCCAGCACCGCCTCGGACTGCAGCCTTAACGCGAGTTCCGTGGTTTCCGGTTTGACGTTGGGATTACCGTCGCGGTCGCCGCCGATCCAGGAGCCGAATTGCAGGAAACTGGGAACATGAAAATGCGCATCAGGGTAATGGTCCCGCAGCCTGAGTTCAAGGTTGCTGTAAATTTCGGGTATGGCCTTGAACAGGCTTTCCTTGAAATAGTACAGGCCGTTGTTGATTTCATCACGTACCTCGGGTCTTGATTCCCGCACTTCGTCAGTTCGCCACAGAATGTGGATCCGGGTTTCAAGCTCATCGATGATGGCTTTGCGCTGTTCCTTGCCAAGGCGCGTGTCGCTGAGTTTTTCATTGGTGAGGAAGATGCGGCGCAAGGCATGCATGATGCTGCGGCGCTTGGCTTCCGTGGGGTGGGCGGTAATCACCGGGATATAGGCCAGCTTGTCGAGCAGGGTTTGCACATGTTCGGCGCTCATACCCATGCGCTTGAGGTCGGCCAGCGCTGAATCGAACGAACCGCGCCAGAGTTCGCCTTTTTTCTGCCGCATCATGCGTCTGCGCTGTTGCAGTTGAGATGCTTCCTCGGCGATATTCACCAGGCTGAAGTAGGTGCTGAAGGCACGCACCACCTGGGCAATGGTGTTCTGGTCCAGCGACTCGATCAAATCCATCAGGCGGGCGCGTTTGGCGGCATTATCTACCTTGCGCAGGCTGATGAAGCCGGTGCGCAGTTTTTCCACGGCATCGTAGACTTTCGCCCCTGCCTGGCTGAGCAGGACGTTGCCCAGTAAATGTCCGAACAGCTTGACGCGGCTGCGCAGCTGTTTGTCGATTGACTGCGTATTCAGCAGACCGGCTATTTCTGGTTGTTTGTGATCGAGCATGGAGGACGATGAATTGCGCCCCGCTGGGGCAAAGCCGCGATATTATACCTGAATAAGTCCGGTCGCGTTTTGTTCCGAATCACAGTGACTGTAGCAGCGGCTTCAGCCGCGAATTGTTTTCGATGGGCAGGGTGTTAATTGCTGCAAATAACGCCAATGACGCCAATTTTTGATAATTAAGGAAGCTCTGAATAATTCATCCATGAATTATCAGGGCACGAACAAGATTAGTGCGATTTCATCTTGTTCTTCATTTTCAATGGCTTCTCAGCCACTGAAAATGGCAACACATCCATGTGTTGCGGAAACTCTGAATTAATCAGAGTTTCCTTAACATTGTTTGCGCATTTCGCGTTGTTCGCGGCTAAAGCCTGTCAAAAACCGAAACACTTGAGCCTTCATGTATGCTGATCCAGGGCCCAGTCAATATGCTCATCAAGCATTGCGTCCAGTCCGCGTCTCGAGTTCAATGCGCGAATAATCGCAGCTGACCGGGGGGCATTGCCCAGTGCGACTGCGATATTGCGCAGCCAGCGCCGGTGGCCGATGCGTCGTATCGCGGAACCTTCGGTTTTTTTGAGGAATGTCTGTTCATTCCACAGAAACAGCTCAATCAGGCCGGGGGCATCGAGCGAATGGCGGGTAATAAAGTCATTTTCCGGGCTCGGCTGTGAAAAACGGTTCCAGGGGCACACCAGCTGGCAGTCGTCACAGCCATAGATACGGTTGCCGATCGCTGGTCTGAACTCGACAGGGATGGGGCCGTGCAGTTCAATCGTCAGGTAGGAGATGCAGCGGCGCGCATCCAGCCTGTAGGGCTCGACAATGGCACTGGTCGGGCAGATATCGATACAGGCGCTACAGGTGCCGCAGTGTGATTCGACAGCAGGCGCATCGACGGGTAAGGGCAGGTCGGTATATATCTCGCCCAGAAAAAACCATGAACCGGCATGCTGGTTGATCAGATTGGTGTGCTTGCCGATCCAGCCCAGCCCGGCTTTTTCTGCCAGGGGTTTTTCCAGCACCGGCGCACTGTCGACGAATACGCGATAGCCGAAGTCACCCGTCACGGCTGAAATTTTATCGGCCAGCTGCTGCAGGCGCTTGCGCATCAGCTTGTGGTAATCACGCCCCAGCGCATAACGAGAGATAAAGCCACGTGTCGGATCGTTCAGTACGGTTTCGATAGACGCCGCGTCTGGCGGAAAATAATCCATTCGTACGGATATCACGCGCAAGGTGCCGCCAACCAGCTCGGCAGGCCGGCTGCGCTTTGTGCCATGCTTCTCCATGTAATCCATTTCGCCGTGAAAACCTTTTTGAAGCCACTCCATCAGGCGCTCTTCATGAGTATCCATCAATGTATCAGTGATACCAAGCTGCTGAAATCCTAAAGACTTGCTCCAGTCATTAATGTGCCGGGCAAGCTCCTTGTAGTCAAGATGTTGGTCAGGGGAATCCATTGATCAAGTTTAGCTTTGTGCCAGCTTATATTAATAGTTCTGGCCGCGAACAACGCAAAAAGCGCAAATAACTGATGTTATGTTGGCGTATTTCGCGTTGTTCGCGGCTAATACATTCAATTATTAGCGTTAATTCGCGTTCATTCGCGGACCAAAACAGCTAAAATACGCCCCTTTTTGATGGAAGCCGGCATGACAGTCAAGACCCGATTTGCTCCCAGCCCTACAGGGTTTCTTCATATTGGTGGTGCACGCACCGCGTTGTTTTCATGGCTATACGCCCGGAAAATGGGCGGGACCTTCGTGCTTCGCATTGAGGATACCGACCGTCAGCGCTCTACCCAGGAGGCCGTTGACGCCATCCTGGATGGTATGGAATGGCTGGGACTGGAGCATGACGAAGGTCCGTATTATCAAACCCGGCGCTTTGATCGATATAAAGAAGTCATCCAGCAATTGCTGGATGATGGCCATGCCTATTACTGCA
>Ga0209536_100005323_pt1 | contig 20030 bp, 15 predicted proteins | sample DeeMarSeWOR28_12_FD_187461 | JGI IMG/M metagenome (GOLD analysis project Ga0209536, IMG submission 187461) | Marine sediment microbial communities from White Oak River estuary, North Carolina - WOR-2-8_12 (SPAdes) (version 2) | ecosystem: Environmental > Aquatic > Marine > Intertidal zone >...
CCCCGGAGCAGATTTCCACCGCTGATGTCTTGCGGGCGCTTGGCGGCGAGCCTGCGCCTCACCACCATTGTATCAGTGAGCCTTCCTCGACGGCAGATTGTCCCCGGCAATCTGATTGTGGCCTGCGTTCAGTATGGCGGCACCTTCAGAGCCAGGTCACGCGTTTGCTAGAGGGTACGAGCTTAGCCGATTTGCTGACGGCTGAACAAAAAGTCAACGAGCATGTGGATGGCCTCTGGCCGAGAGAGTCGTCCCCCTCACCCGTCTTAGCCACTGCTGTGAATGCAGGTGAGTTGAACGAAGGAGCTGACCTCCGATGAAGCAGAAATATGAGCCACTCTTTTCCTGTCGGAATCTACGGGTTCGTATTGAGGACAAAGAGATCGTCAAGGGTGTCGACATGGATATACACGCCGGACAGAAGCACGCTCTCATGGGCCCGAACGGTTCCGGGAAATCCACTCTCGCCGCAGCACTCATGGGGCACCCATCCTACGCAGTGGAGGGTGAGATCTACCTGAATGGTTTACCCATGCACGATTTGGCCGCTGACGAACGAGCCAGGCAAGGCATGTTCCTGGGATTTCAATATCCCGTCGCTGTGCCTGGTGTTTCCGTGGCCAATTTTTTACGGGCGGCTTTGAAGGCACGACGCGGGCAAGAGATACCGGTGCGCGAGTTCCGCCGGGAATTGATGAATGCCTTCGACACTCTGGACATTCAAAAAGACTTCGCCGGCCGTTATTTAAACGATGGTTTCTCGGGGGGTGAGAAGAAGCGACTGGAAATTTTGCAGATGCTCTTGTTGAAACCGGATTTCGCACTGCTGGACGAGACCGACTCAGGACTCGATATCGACGCGTTGAAGATTGTTTCCCAAGGCGTCAACCAGGTAGCCGGTCCGGACAACGCGCTCCTCTTGGTGACTCACTACCAACGCATTCTCCAGTATGTTCGACCCGATGTGGTGCACGTTTTCATGGAAGGCAAACTGGTCCGCTCCGGAGGGCCCGAACTCGCCGAGGAATTGGAGCAGCGGGGATACGATTGGTTGGAAACCTCCACAACTGCCACCGCGAGGGGATAGCGATGAAAGCCAGCCCGATCACGGACTTGAACCAGGACTACAAAGCCAAATACGGCTTCCACGATCCTGAAGAATATATCCACAAGGCGCCCAAGGGATTGAGTCACGAAGTGGTGGAGATGATATCCCGCTACAAGCAGGAGCCCGACTGGATGCGGCGTTTCCGCCACGAAGCTTTGGATATTTTTCTGGCTAAACCGATGCCCAAATGGGGCAACCAGGAACTGTTGGGGAGCATCGATTTCGACAACATCCACTACTACCTCAAACCGCAAGGTGAACAGGCCAGCAGTTGGGACGATGTACCCGAAAATATCAAGCGTACGTTCGATAGGCTTGGCGTGCCAGAGGCAGAGCGTAAGTTCCTTGCCGGAGTGACGGCACAGTATGAGTCCGAAGTCGTTTATCACTCCATCCGCGAGGATCTGGCTAAACAAAATGTGTTATTCACTGACATGGACTCCGGCTTGCGGGAGCATCCGGAGATAGTACGCAAGTATTTTGCCACAATTATCCCACCCACGGACAACAAGTTCGCCGCCTTGAACAGCGCGGTATGGTCTGGTGGTTCTTTCATCTATGTACCACCCCACACAAAGGTGGAAATCCCTCTTCAGGCCTATTTCCGCATCAACGCCGAGAATATGGGCCAGTTCGAGCGCACGTTGATCATTGCAGATGAAGGTTCCTCGGTGCACTACATCGAGGGCTGCACAGCACCAGTTTACTCTTCCGATTCTTTGCATTCGGCGGTCGTGGAGTTAATTGCGCTCGATTCCGCCCATATTCGCTATACGACGATCCAAAACTGGTCAACGAACGTGTTCAACTTGGTGACCAAGCGTGCTTACGCTCACAAAGATGCGGTGGTGGAATGGGTCGATGGCAACTTGGGTTCGAAACTCACCATGAAGTACCCAGCCATCTATCTCATGGGTGAGCGGGCCCACGGAGAGGTGTTATCTGTGGCATTCGCCGGGGATGGCCAGCATCAAGATGCCGGCGCTAAAATGATCCACGCGGCACCCAACACAACCTCACGTATCATCTCCAAATCCATCTCGAAGGGGGAGGGGCGCTCATCTTACCGCGGGCTCGTCAAAGTGGCCAAGGGTGCGGAGAATTGCAAAACCAGTGTGGAATGTGACGCACTTTTGATCGGGGAAAAAGCACGCTCCGATACTTTCCCAACCATGGAAATCGCCGAGGATGACGTCAAGGTCGAGCACGAGGCCAGGGTGTCGAAGTTGGCCGAGGAACAACTGTTCTACTTGCAGAGTCGCGGTCTCGATATCGACCAGGCGCGGCTGATGATCGTCAATGGATTCATCGAGCCTTTTGTTAGGGAATTACCCATGGAATATGCGGTCGAATTGAACAGGTTGATCGAATTGGAAATGGAGGGCTCCATTGGCTGATCAAGCACTCCTGTCCTCACCGGGAAAACCTGTCGTGAGTGAAAAGGATATCCGCACTCTCGCTGAAGTATTACATGAACCGCCGGATGTATCGGAAAGCCGGCGTGAGTGCTTGTCTGCGTACCAATCGGCAGATTGGCCGGATCGTGTCCAACACCTCTGGCGGTACACGGATCCCAGACGGGTGATGCCGGAACAACTGAAGCCGGATCAACTGATGCCGAGCCAGCGGATGCCTTCCTCTGCGTCACAAATCGAGCAGGCCAAGGATTTGTTGCCTCAGGAGGGTCCCGCCGTTTTGATAACGCCAAATATGAAGCCCGAAGTCAACGCCTCCGCTCGAGAGGCCGGGGTCGTCCTGGAATCTCTGTCCGAAGCACGAGAGGATCTCGCCCAGCTCGGTCAGGCGGTTCGCACCGATCACGGCCTCTTCGAAGCCCTTAACGGAGCCGCCTGGAATGCTGGTCTCTTGGTCAAAATCCCACGCGGGAAACTGTTGGCCGAACCTCTCCGCGTCTTGATCCCGGCCATGGCCTCCACCAATCTGCCACGCTTGTTGGTCGTGGTTGAAGATGGAGCATCTGCCACTGTGGTGGAAGAGCATGTTGGTGGCAACGCAGGAACTCACTCTATCGGTGTGAGCGAGCTGTTCGTCGGTACTGCTGCGCAATTGCGCCATGTCATCGTGCAGCAATGGGGAGCTGGGGTTGTGGGGCATCTGACCACCCGAACCCACCTCGAAAGGGATGCCCAACTTTTCACTGTGTTGGCTTCTTTCGGTGGCTCGGTTGTCAAGTTGGACCTGGGTGCTGCTCTCACCGGTGAGGGTGCTCAAAGCGAGTTCATGGGTGTGGCTTTGGGCGAGGGACGCCAGCACTTCGACCATCATACCGAGCACCGGCACATAGCCGGTCACACCTGGTCCAACCTCGACTTCAAGGTTGCTCTCACTGGCCGTTCACGCTCGGTATACACAGGTCTGATCCGCATCGAGGAGAACGCTCCAGGCAGTGAAGCCTATCAGGAAAACCGCAATCTCATGTTATCGGAAAAGTGTCGCGCCGATACCATACCCGAGCTGGAAATCTTGACTGACGAGGTCAGTTGCAGCCACGGTGCTACCGTAGCTCCTGTCGATCCGGAACAGCTCTTCTATTTGGCCAGCCGAAGTATCTCTGGTCCTGACGCGCTGCGCTTGGTAGTGAGGGGATATCTCGAGAATACGTTACGGCGAATTCCCGCAGGTTTACGGGACGGTATCGAGAGTCTCGTCACTGAGCGCTTGACCCGGTTGGTGGGAGAGCATTGATGAAATGGTGCAAAGCATGTCGCCTGACAGAGCTGCCCACTGGCCACACCCGACCTGTGGAGTTGGCAGATGAGTTTATCCTTCTGTGTCGTGTGTCCGACGCTGAAATATATGCCATCGAGAATGTCTGCAGTCACGACGATGGCCCCCTGGGTGAGGGAAGCTTGACCGGAAAAGTTGTCGAGTGCCCTCGCCATGGTGCTCGCTTCGATGTGACCAACGGTACGGTGCTGCGACTGCCCGCCGCGACCCCTCTGGATACATTCCCGATCCGCATCAGTGATGGATGGATAGAAGTGGCCCTGGAGGACGTGTGATGGCTGAAACAAAACGGGCTATAAATGAACTGGCCGGATTGGAACGAGATCAGTTCCCCATCCTGCGACGAGACATACACGGTAAGCCGCTGGTTTATCTGGACAGCGCCGCCACGGCTCAAAAACCGTTGAGTGTTTTGGCTGCCGAAGAGTATTACTACCGGTTTCTGAATGCCAACGTGCACCGGGGAGTGCACACACTCGCCGATGAGGCTACCACCGCCTACGAGGAATGTCGGGCCAGGGTTGCCCGCTGGCTGGTATCTCCCAATCAGGAGTCGGTGATCATTACCCGTGGAGCTACCTCAGCCTTGAATTTGATCGCATATGGTTGGGAGCACCACTTGGCGCCGGGCGATGAGATCGTGTTGACGGAAATGGAACATCACGCCAATCATGTGCCCTGGATCATGCTGGCAAAACGTAAGAACCTAGTGTTGAAATACATACCACTCACCAACGACGGCCGTTTGGATCTCTCTGATCTGCCCGCCTTGCTCACTCCCCGCACCAAGATCGTCACTTTGACCCAGGTATCCAATGTGTTGGGCAGCATTAATCCCGTGGCTGAAGTGGCCGCGGCCGCTCACCAAATCGGCGCTATAGTTGTTGTGGATGCCGCTCAGGCTGTCGGGCATTTTCCGTTCACCTTCGAGGATTTGGGCGCCGACCTACTCGTATTTTCCGCTCACAAATGTTACGGGCCCATGGGTCTGGGTTTTCTGGTGGGCAAAAACGAAATGTTGAGCCAGTTGAATCCTTTAGAGGGTGGTGGCGAGATGATCGAAACTGTCGGTTGGCACGATGCCACCTGGGCGGAAATCCCTCACAGATTCGAGGCCGGGACTCCCAATGTAGCGGCCGCAGCGGCTTTCCCAGCGGCCATCGATCTGTTGGAAGAGATTGGTTTGCCACGAGTACGGGAACACGAGCAGTCCCTGGTTGCTTACGCCTGGGAGCAATTGTCGGCGATTGACGGTCTCGTGCTCTACGGGCCATCTGATTCGACTCAGAGAGGTGGTTTGATCAGCTTCCATGACCCGAGGATCCATCCCCATGACATGGCCCAATTGCTCGACCAGCAAGGTGTCGCTGTGAGGGCCGGGCACCATTGTGCCCAGCCATTGCACCGGCGGTTGGGAGTCGTTGCAACGACACGGGCTTCCTTCGGAGTGTATACCAATCAAGATGACATCGACGCGTTGATCGAGGGCATCCTCTTCGCGAGAAAGGTTTTTGACGCATGAGTTCGGGTTCATTGGATTCCCTTTATCGTGAAGTTGTTCTGGACCACCACCGCAGTCCTCGCGGCAACCGGCCACTGACGGAATTCGACGTGGAGGCATCCGGTAAGAATCCCTCGTGTGGAGACGAGGTTACCATGCAGTTGAAATTTGCTGGGGAAACGATCGCCGCCATCGGCGTACTTTCCCAAGGCTGCGCTATCTCCACTTCCTCCGGCTCCATGTTGGCCGAACTATTGACCGGCTTGAGTGTGGTTGAAGCCGAACGGATAGCTGATGTCTTCAAACAGATCTTGCACGGAGAAGAGATCCCACCAGACGTCGACTTGGGTGATTTGGAAGCCCTAGCTGGTGTGCGCCAGTTTCCCATGCGTGTCAAATGTGCTCTTCTGCCTTGGGTGACGCTTCTCGATGCTATCTTGGCTCAGCGGCAAGGTCGGCAGCCTGAACCGGTGAGTACGGAATCTTACAACCAAGATGGTAAACCGATGCAGGTTACCTTGAAGGAAACCGATCATGACCGTCACGCCTGAACAACTGCTCACGGGACTACAAACTGTGATCGATCCCGAATTGGACATTTCCATCGTGGAGCTGGGTTTGGTGCGTGGTATCGAAGTCGAAGACGACACTGGCCGGGTGAAGATCGAAATGACCTTGACCAGTCCGATGTGTCCCATGGGTCCAGAAATCGTCGCCGCCACCAAGAGCGCGGCCCAGCGTGTAAGCGGTGTCATGCAAGCCGAAGTCCAGCTGGTTTGGTCACCTCTGTGGGATCCTCACGTCGATGCCTCTGAAGAAGCCAAGGCCCAAATGGGCATTTGGGATTGATGTCCTACTGGATTCGGATTTTCCCCAGAAGAAAAGTGAAATATGCCAATCTTCACCCTCCTGACTGATCGGCAAGCCTCGTATGGGGGTTGGTTGACACCCTCAATAAACCGATGCTAGATTCGTCCTTCAATTTTCAGGGATTAGTCATAGGTGGCTCATAGCGTTTGTAATGGCACTGGCGTAAGCGAATGCGCAGTGAATCCGTGGAAATGATGTGAAAAAAATTGGACTCATTTTCCTTGGGGTCCTTTTACCCCTCCTACTGGTCGAGTTCCTCCTTCGTATCACTGGATACGGACAATTACGTCCCACTCTTCAGTTTGATATCAACACCCGTACCAATTTGGAAGCAGGTATTTTCATCAGGGATCAATACCTTTTCTGGCGCCATGGAGCAGCTGAACCGACTGAATTCGATCGCAAAATCAAGGCTGTTTTTCAAAACACATCATTGCCGGAAAAGAACGAAAAGTTCCGCATCATTTGCCTAGGTGACTCTTGCACCAGACTGACCATTCAAGGATGGCCTTACTCGTTTCTACTGGAAAGCATACTCGGGTCTAGGCGGGTCGAGGTCTTTAACGCTAGTGTGCCAGGATACACATCACATCAAGGTCTGACCTGGCTGCGTCGTCAATTGTTGGCTTACAATCCGGACCTGGTAGTGGTTTACTTGGGTTGGAACGACCACTGGCGTTCTACCCGCATGACAGATCGGGAGTATGCTGCATTTCTCTCACCGTGGCAGTTGCGCCTGCTCAGCCTCTTCAAACGCCGCACAGACTCACCACCTTTACGGGTTTCCCTGGAGGATTTCCAGGAGAACTTGTTGAAAATAGCGGATCTCGTCGAAAGCAGGGGTGGGCAAACCTTACTGGTGACCGGACCCGAACACATTACCGACGTGGGCAGGCAACGCCTCGTAAGCGATCGTTATCTCCAACCTATGGATGATCCCATACAGCTTCATCAAAATTATATGAACGTGGTTCGGGGCTTGTCCAACCGAACCAATATCAAGATCTTCGATGCAGAGGACATTTTCAAATTGTTGGGCGAACCGCAGTTGTTGTTGCACCTTGATGGCATACACCCAACGGATCTCGGCCACGCGGTGTTGGGAGCGCAGCTCGCCGATTATATTGCCTCACATTACTTGGGCTCTTCGCAACGACAAATTGCCCCCCTCGTCAGGGGATTGATTGTCTTGGCTCAAAACCAAGCCGCGGAAGGTGATTGGGAGGATGCCGTGAGTTATTACCGCCGTGCTGTTGAGCTCGATCCGGAAGAACGTGGCTCTCGTTTGGGTTTGGCCTGGTTACTGGCAACTTGTCCAGAATCGGAATGGCGCAATGGGCAAGAAGCCTTGGCGCTGTTACAACTCGACGAGGGCGCTCCCGATCCCTCACCTCAAATGCTGGATGTGCGAGCAGCAGCCCTCGCCGAAGTGGGGCGCTTCGGCGAAGCGGTGGACCTTGCACGGCAGGCACTCACGCTTTGTGAAATCCAAGGTCGCTTTCCGCAGGAATTCATTGCTGGGATACGTAAGAGATTGGCTCTTTACGAGGTAGGTCGACCCTACCGGTTAACCAGTTCCTCCGGGTCGTGAAGGAGCCACTGTCGAAGGAGCAAATGTTTTGGTCAAACGGCGTGGCGAGTCCTCTGGCGGTCGGCAACTGCGGCGTCATATTCGAGACGAGTCACCAGGACAACCGTATCCGCCGCTTGGGCAAGCGGGTATCGTGCTTGCTGCGGGCTTATCGGTCCGTGTGCTGTATTGGTTCCTTTACAGCCGGACTCCCTTCTTCCACTCACCCGTTGTCGACGCTTCGTTTTTCAACATCTGGGCTCAGAACATCGTCGCGGGGCAGAATTTCCAACCGGATGTCTTCTTCAAACCTCCACTCTATCCGTATGTGTTAGCGTTCATTTATCGAACGTTCGGAGAAACAATCACCTCCGTCTATGTCTTGCAAAGTTTGTTGGGGCTCGCAAATTGTCTCTTAGTGTTGATGCTCGGCCGTCTCGTGTTCACACCTCGGATCGCGTTGATCGGTGCGGTGGTTGCTGCCTTTATGCCCATTTTGCCATTCTTCGAACTCCAGCTTTTGGCCGAAACCTCGACTACCTTCTTATCGTTGCTGGCACTGCTGTTTGTTTTACAGGCTACCCGGAAAACCAGTTCACCTTCTTGGTGGCAGTTGGCTCTGGCCGGTCTCTTGTTCGGCGTTGCTGCCCTGGGCCGACCCAATCTACTGCTGCTTCCCCCGGTCATAGCTATTTGGTTGTGGTCTTGGGCCGGTTCCACGATCTCTGCCAACCGTGCCTGGTCACGCTGGCGGCCGGCAGTGGTTTTCTTGGTGTCTGCTGTGCTCGCAGTCAGTCCGGTGACTCTGCGCAACATGCGGGTTGGTGGGGTGTTCGTGCCGGTGTGTGCCAATCTTGGAGTGAATCTTTGGACTGGTCATCATGAGGGTGCCGACGGGACCTCGCCTATTCCGGTGGGGATTCAGTGGGACGACTTACAACTGCAATGCCAGCAATCCGGTGCAGGTTCGGCTGTGGCATCCTCTCGATTTCTGACGGGTGAAGCCGTGCAGTATATTTTGGCCCATCCAGAACGCAGTGCAGCATTGACTTTCAAGAAAGCCATGGTGATGATCTCTGCTGCCGAGGTTCGCAATAATATCGGAGCTGCTTTTTTGGCTCAGGAAATGAAAGTTTTTCTGCTGAGTAGGTGGTGGCCCGGTTTTTGGTTGTTGGGCCCCATGGCTGGATTGGGTCTTTGGGGAGCGCGCCGATGGGGACGACCAGGTCAAGTCCTGTGGCTATATCTTGCGACTCTTTTTCTTTCTGTACTACCTTTCTTTGCTAACGCCCGGTTCCGCATGCCGCTCGTTCCGATCCTGGCGTTGTGGGCTGCTGCCGGTTGGGATTCCTTGTGGTTGGCCTGGCGCAGCCAACGCTCAAGTGGTTCGTCTCGACCTCAGAATTCCCAACCCTCCTTCTGGTTCCTGGCGGGAATTCTGGCGATAGCTTTCCTGCTCGTGAATGTTGATTGGTACCATCTGAACCAGCCCTCTCAACATGCGAGAGATCATTTTTATTTGGGGACGATATATGCCAAGGGCTACGCTGACCATCCTCCGAACCATTCCGTTGCGCTGTCCCATTTCCATCGTGCCCAGGAGTTGAATCCCCGCGATCCGGATTTTCCCGAGCGGCGTGGGCAGCAATTGTTGACCATGGTTCAACCTTGGACCCAGAGGGCAGACATTATGGCGGAAAGAGGCCATTGGGAGTATGCAGTGGCCATGTCCGACTCAGCCAAACCCTTTCTCCAGGAGGCCTTGTCCTTGCATGAGCAGGCCGTGAGATTATACCCGCGCTCATTTCGTTCCCTTGCTAATCAGGGTTCTTGCCACCTGTGGCTTGGTGATGGAAATGCCAGCCGTGCCGCTCTCTACTTGAGTCTTGCGGATTCCTTGCTGTCCAGAGAGGAAGCGATGGCAGCCTTGGAGCGCTATGCCGCAGCTGGACGAGCCTATCAACAAGCTCTCGTCATTCAGCCGCGATATCCGGAAGCCCAAACGAATTTTTTGCTGTGCGTGGCGCGTATTCAAGCCCTGCCAGCACTGACACCAACGATCAGTGATTACCAACAACATCTGCTTCAGTCTGGACTTGACAATCATCAAAAATCACGTAAATAGGTTTTGATTCTCGTCTTCAGATCATCTGCGTTTTTGCCGGTTTTCCGGCTTAATTTGTGCCCCCATTCCCGAAGGGATGCCCATGATTGTCGGAGTTCCCCAGGAGACTTATCCCGGTGAGCGCCGGGTGGCTGTGATCCCGGCCGTGGTGCCCTCGCTGACCAAAGCAGGTCTGGAAGTCCTCGTGGAGGCTGGAGCCGGTACAGCGGCGGGTTTCCTCGACGCCGAGTTTCAGGAGAAAGGTGCACAGATTGCCACCTCCCGTTCCGAACTTTTTGCCAAAGCAGACATCATTTTGCAAGTGCGTGCACCAGGAGCCAATCCGGTTCGAGGTCAGGAAGACATCTCCGCATTTCGTAATGGTCAGGTGGTGATCGGCTACCAAGAACCGCTATCAGAATTGGATGTCGTCAAAGATTTAGCGAAAAAGGGCGTCACAGCCCTTGCCATGGAATTGATGCCAAGGATCACGCGTGCCCAGAGTATGGACAGCCTTTCGTCCATGGCCACCATTGCCGGGTACCGGTCGGTGTTGTTGGCTGCCGAGACTCTCCCTCGCTTGTTTCCCATGCTCATGACCGCCGCCGGCACCTTAGCGCCTGCCAAGGTCTTCGTCATAGGAGTGGGCGTGGCGGGACTTCAAGCCATTGCGACAGCACGGCGTTTGGGTGGGGTCGTCGAGGCTTATGACATCCGTCCCGCTGTGGCCGATCAGGTGCGGAGTTTGGGTGCCAAGTTCGTAGAGTTCGATCTGGAAACCGGAAAAGCCGAGGACAAGGGCGGTTACGCCAAAGAGCAGAGTGAAGAGTTTCTCCGTAAACAACAGGAAGAGATGGCCAAGACCATAGCTGCCAACGATGTTGTCATTACCACCGCCGCGGTACCAGGCAAGAAAGCTCCTATCTTGGTTACCGCCGAAATGGTCAAGGGTATGGCACCTGGTTCGGTGATCGTGGATATTGCAGCCGAGCGGGGTGGCAACTGTGAACTGACCCAACCCGGTGAGACAGTCCACGTCGGCGGTGTGACTATTCTCGGACCGTTGAACATGGCGTCCGACACTCCAGCTCATGCCAGCCAGATGTACGCCAAGAATATCACAACTTTTCTCCTCGCAATGGTCACAGAGGGTCAATTGAAACTCGATCTGGAGGACGAAGTCGTGACAGGAACCCTCATGTGCCAGGATGGAGAAGTGGTTCACCCCAGGATTCGCGAGTTACTCGGCCTGGGCTCTGCGACCACTGAAGACGAAGGAGAGGTTAACTAATGGAAATGTTCGTCGCCGCCTTGTCGGTATTCGTGTTGGCGGTCTTTGTCGGATTCGAAGTGATCACGAAAGTACCGCCAACCCTTCATACGCCACTCATGTCGGGATCGAATGCCATCTCCGGTATCACCATCATCGGCGCCATATTGGCGTTGCGTACTGACAACACGCAGCTGATCCAGATCCTCGGGGTGGCCGCCCTGATTTTCGCCACGATCAACGTGGTCGGCGGTTTCCTCGTAACCCACCGCATGCTAGGCATGTTCAAGAAAAAATAGGCTCAGCCAGAGGATGGGACCGTGAAAGAAGAATTTGTAATGCCCGAGGCTTACGTGAATCTGGTCTACCTGGTGGCGGCTTGTCTGTTCATCATTGGCTTGAAGGGATTGGGCCATCCCCGCAATGCGGTGCGCGGCAATCAGCTGGGCGCATTGGGTATGCTCATCGCCATCGTCGTGACGCTATTGGCCAAGGGTCTCAGTTTCCCCTTCATCATTGCCGGCTGTGTGATTGGTGCGCTGATCGGCGCCATTGCGGCTCTGCGGGTGCAGATGACTTCCATGCCCGAGATGGTGGCGTTGTTCAACGGATTCGGTGGCATCGCTTCGGTTCTGGTGGCCGGGGCGGTGTTCATGGCGACCGTCGCCAAGGGCATCGCGCCTGGTATGCAGATGTCCGTGGCAACGGCAGCCTCTGGCCTGATCGGCGGCGTGACCTTTTCCGGGAGCATCGTGGCGTTTCTGAAGTTGAGCGAGAAGATGAAGAGGAACGTGCATTTTTCTGGCAAGCAGCTTTTCAATGTCTTGCTTGGCTTGGCTGCCATCGCCTGTGGTGTTTGGTTGGTCACCGGCGGTGGTGGCGGAGCTTACTGGATCATCGTTGCCTTGGCATTGGTCCTCGGTATTCTCCTGACAGTAGGGATCGGGGGTGCCGATATGCCCGTAGTCATCGCTCTTTTGAACTCTTACTCCGGTTTGGCTGCTGCGGCGACGGGGTTCGTTCTGAACAACAACGTGCTCATCATAGCCGGCTCACTCGTGGGTGCCTCGGGTATCATCCTGACCAAAATCATGTGCGTGGCCATGAACCGATCTATCAACCATGTGCTGTTCGGGTCCTTGGGTCCCACCGCAGACACGGCCAGCGCTGATGACGTATACGCCGGCAAAGTGAAGGCTACCAGTCCTGAAGAGGTGGCCATGATCATAGACGGTGTTCAACGGGTGGTGGTTGTGCCAGGGTACGGCATGGCCGTTGCTCAAGCCCAGCACGCGGTGCGCGATATGGCCAACATTCTCGAGAGTCGCGGGGTCACCGTGGAATACGCCATCCACCCGGTGGCTGGGCGCATGCCGGGACACATGAACGTGCTGCTGGCCGAAGCAGACGTGCCATACGACAAGTTGATCGAGATGGACGAGATCAATCCGACTATGGATCAGGTCGATCTCTGCATGGTCATCGGAGCCAACGACGTGGTCAATCCGGTCGCACGCACCGATCCCAAGAGTCCTATCGCCGGCATGCCCATCATCGACGTGGACAAGGCGCGAACCGTGGTCGTAGTCAAGCGCAGCCTCAGTCCAGGCTTTGCCGGTATCCCCAATCCTTTGTTCGCCATGGACAACACGTTGATGATGTTTGGAGACGGGAAAAAAGCGCTCCTAGAATTGAATGCGGCTTTAAAAGAGGTTTGACGGCTGATCGTTCGGAACGAGGGCGGTGATCCAAAAATTGTTTTCCAAAAATTTCTAGGGGCTCCTTGATCCGAGGGGCCTCTTGCTTTTTCTTCTGAAGTGCTGATCTGCCGCTGCCCAAAGCAGGGTATGGAGTTTGCAATGGTCCCATCATCAGAATGGTTCCCGGACGGCGGCTTAGCCTACTTAAGGAGTTAACGCACACAAACACCGGAGGTTGCCAGCTATGATCAGAATCCTCAAGCTCCCCTCAACCGGCACGATCTGCTGGATGATAGTGAGCCTTGCGAGCCTCTCTCTCATTCTGACTCCCGCGGTGGTTCAGGCGGTGGCCCCGGGCGAGGAAATCAAAGCTATGGTTTACCAGGAGATTGACGAGTGCGCCAATCCAAGACCCGAGTGGGTGTTCTGTAACTGTTTCGAGGACGGGAATCTCGACATCTGGGATGATTACGACGGGAATCCGCCCGAGACCAATTTGATTATGGAGGAACCGGGGCCGTTGGACCTTGCGGGTAATCATGTGGTCCGCCTGCGTGTGCCGCCGGGGCGGGGGGGCGCCGATTTGGTTAAGGTTTTGCCGGAAACTTATGACCGCCTTTATGCCCGCTGGTACATGAAGTGGGAGCCGGGTTACGATTTCGGTGCCCGTAATCACGGCAGTGGTCTGTTTGCCGGTGACCGCAATCTCCTTGGAGCAGGGGCGGGTTATCGACCGGACGGAACGGACAAATTCACTGCAACCTTGGAACCTCGCAGAGATACCCGCCGCATGAACGCTTATGTCTACTATCCAGGCATGTACCAGGATTGTGTCGATCCCGAAGGAATGTGCTGGGGTGACGCGTTCCCCTGCATGATAGACGAGGGAGCAGTGTTTTGCACCAAGCCCCAGCACAGGGAAACGGTGCTGCCCCCGGTCATGCAAACAGGACGCTGGTACTGCATCGAGATGCTTTTGGACGGAGGCACGCCGACCAGCGATCCCGGCGCGGCAGATGGTATCTTGAACTTCTGGATCGACGGCCTGGAAATCGGTCCCTGGGACGATCTCTGGTTTCGTTCCACACCTGATCTGAAAATCACGGTGTTGTGGTTGGCATTGTTTCACCATGACGAGCACAGTGTGGAAGGCATCATGTTCGACAACGTGGTTGTCAGCACGAGCCGTATCGGAGCCATCGGCGAGGATCCGGGATCTCCGGCCGAACCATCCAGCTGGGGGAGCGTGAAATCCCTCTACCGTTAAAATCCCGTGGGACAGTGAGGTTGGTCTGAAATACGCCCCAGGCTTCAGGCTGGGGCGTATGTGATGGCCTCTGATTCGTGAACGACCTACCTCGAATCAACTTGTCACCGAGTGGATTGTAATTCATAGGGGATGAGACGAGTCAAAGGTATCGTCGGGAGGCATCAATTATGAGAATCAAGCGGAAGCAACGGGGTGAAGTGATGGTTCTTGCCCTGTCCGGTAAATTGACCGGAGGACCAGATCGTGACAAATTTCACTCCGAGATCAAAGCGCTCATCAATGAAGGATTTGTCGACATTGTCTTGGATTTCTCCGGTGTGCCTTGGATCAGCTCCAATGGCGTTGGCATCATCGTCGCCGCCTACCACACGTTGACCAAACATGGCGGTCGCATGAAGATATGCGGCCTTAACGACCGCTCACTCAGCGTACTGTATGTGACCCGACTGCATCTCGTTTTCGAAGTCTACAAGTCCGACAAAGAGGCAGTCGCATCTTTCATGAACAGCCAAGTTGCTTGAACATCGCCCGAATCTTTGAGCTCGGATTGAACAATCATCAGGTCTGTGATAGACTCCTAATGGTGAATCATAACGGGTTCTGAGAGGCCTTTCTTCACCCTTTTGGAACCACCCTTACCTCATACGCTCGTAAACATCGCTTGTACTGATGTGCTGTTTTTCGTGCAATGAATTTACTAGATAGATGCTTGAATATTCTTAGAGTGCCGGGGGTCATCATGAGTAGGGTGCATCTCGTTTCATCCGTTCTTTTCCTTTGCGTTTTTACTTTCACGGCTTGGAGTTCAGACCGGAATGCAGATCGGGGTGCAGACGCATGGCAGCACAAGCCGTCAGGAAGCACCGAGACTCCATACCTGTTATCCAGCGGCACTGCAATCCAGCACGGTCTGTCCGACGGCACCGAGCCCACGCATCTGGTGGGCCGGCCGATCCTCTCCGGCAAAGCCAGAACCGACACCATCTATATTCTGGGCGGCGACACCCAACCTAACCTGGGCGATTTCCAGGACCAGGCGGGTGATCCCGACTGGGACGGCTGGTACGGTGTCGATCTCACCGTGCAGGAATACTTTCACTGGCAGGTCGCCGGCTTCAATGCGGAGCTGCTGGATCCGACCGAGCCCGACAATCACGCCTGGTGGTGTGGCGGCAATTTCACCTCCTGCCACCCGGGCGATCCCGATGAAGGCTACGGGAACTTCTGGATCGAATGGCTCGACTGGTACGGGACGGTGGCCGATCCGTCCGAACCGGTGCAGGTTCGAGTCACCGGCAGGATGAATTACGACACCGAAGCAACGTATGATTTTTTGTACCTCCAGTCGAAGACCGTCGACGGCATGGAGGATCGGGCCGTCTTCGATGGCGACAATAGGGATGAAACGGGCGAGTTCGTCCCCGTCGACGTGGACATCGTATTTAGTGTCGCACCCGGTGACTTCGTGGGCGACAACCAGGACCAGGTGCACCTGCGCTGGGCCTTTGAATCGGATATTTACTATTCGGATCAGGACTGCAATTGGCCTACAGCCGGCGCGGCTCAGATCGATCTGCTGGCTGTCTACTTCGATCAGGGCGCGGGGGAGGTGCTCATCGGGGAGATCGAAACCTGTGAACCGGGCGATCCACTGCAATGGGCGCCGGAAACCGTGCCGGGGGAGGTGGGCAACTTCGCCAAGGTCTGGCCGATATTGAACGACATCGATCCCTGCCGGTACAACACCACCCCCCAGGTCGCGTTCGTGGATGACGGTGAGGTGGAGCCGTGTTCTGGCGGTTACTTCTGCACGACGTGGTGCTACGGCCCCTTCGGCTACGTGGTCAATCCCGAGGGCGGTTGCGCCGGGCCGGAGTACCATCTCAGAAACGCCATCTTCTCGCCGGTTCTCACTTGGCCGGAAGGGGACTACCCGGGTGCCATCCTGAGCTTCGATGTCTACCGGCACGTGGAATTCTACACCGTGGGGATGACTTATGAGTTTGGTGTGCGCTCGACAGTCGATCCCGGTGGCGAGACGGGGTGGACCGAGTGGAGAGATCTCGGCTTTGTTTATTTCGAGCCACAAGGTTTCCCCAGCTACATGCGCTGGGAAAATGAGATCACCTCTTTGCTGTTGCCCGGCCGCACGTACGCTCAGATCAGGCTGGGTGTCTTCGAAGCGGGATGGTTGTTTCCGGCGTGGGGTGGTACCGGAACCGACGCCGCGCCGGGGCCCTATTTCGACAACGTGGCCTTGAAAACATTCCAGTACGGTGGGCCCTATCTCGATGCTGGCGGCAATGATCTCACCTCTGACAATTTTCCCGAGATCGGAGTCCTGGACTACAGCGACCTCGGCACCAATCATGTCAGGTTCGATGCCATCTACGACGCGCGCGACGACCTGCGGGTGACCGCCAAGCCGGTGCGCACCGGTTCCGTGCTGGCGGAGCACCCCAAGATGCATTACAAGTTGCGTCCGAATCCTTTGTTCGATCCCTACCGCATCAGCTGGCCGCAGGAGGGGTACGTCCACGGTGATTCCGTCCGGAACAGTCTGGGTTTTGTCGTCGAAAACGAATGGAGTTTCGATCTGCCCGACACGGGATTTCTCTATCCCGGCGATGTGCTGGCGTATTGCTTCGAGGCCCAGGACGATGTGGCCGGCGATATCGGAACGACCCTGCTGCCGGCCGACACAACCGACTTCAGCCAGGCTACCTTTGACACCGCGAACGCCGTCAGCCTGTACCCCAGCCGGTTCGTCGTGCGTGCCCTGCCGTCGGTGCACTCGACCACGCCTGGAGATCAACCCTCCATCCTCCTATTCATTCACGATGGTTTGGAGATTGGGGAGGCCGAATGGCGCCTGGCGCTCGGTAACCTGGGTTTTCGCGTAGGAGTCGATTGCGATCTATTCATGGTGGGCAGTCTGGGAAGCTACGCTACCACGGCACTGCTGGACGGCTACGACACCATCGTCTGGCAGCATGGTACCTTCTTGGAAGACATCCTCCTGTTGGACAGCTGGCTGATGACCGGCGGCCGGAATTTTGTTTTGACTATGCCCAGAGCCGTCACGTCTCTCTACCAGAGCGGTCACCCCTTCCTGTTGGGCTTCTTGAACAACTGGTTGTCTATCAGCTGGGTGGCCGAGGACGTCGGCCCCTTGATCGGAATGCAGCGAACCCCGCATGTGCGGGCTACCCCCGACAATCCCATCTTCTACCAGGTTGACGAATGGATCGCTTACGGGGCCTGTCCCACCATGGTCCCGTTTGAGGCGGTCCTGGCTTCCGGCAGCTCCGAGCGCATCGCCGAGTGGCTGGGGCCCGGAGGTGAAACGGGTGGTTATCCGTACGCGGCTGGTGTCTACAACTACAATGCCGGTTTCGATGCAGAGGTCGTGTACTTGCCGTATGAATTCAACCAGATCTGGACCGCGGCCGGTGGTGGTAAGACACCCACACCGAGTGCGACACGGACTCAACTGCTCGATGACATCTTCACGGCCTTCGGGCACGCCGGTTCCTCCCCTGTCACTAATGTGCCGCAGGAACAAACATTCACAATCCGCAACCTTCCCAATCCGTTCAATCCGAGTACCAAGTTCGAGTACACCATGCCCAACAAGGGCCAGTTGACCCTCAAACTCTACAACGTGCGCGGTGAGCTGGTGCGGGTGCTCCTGGACGAGGTCGTCCCGGCGGGACCGGGCCGTGTGATATGGGACGGAAAGAACGATCACGGCCAGGCCGTGGCCTCGGGGGTCTATTTCTACCAGGTCCAGGTTACGGACAGGACGGAGGTGGGCAAGCTGGCACTCGTGAAGTGAGAGAGTAAGGCTAGCCCTTCGGCCGCATCAGTTCCTCGAAAGGCGGATAGCCGCGCAGGGATTCGAACGCAATCGAATGATAGAGACCAACGGTGTACCACTGCCCCTGGGCGAACGCTTCCCTTAACAGGGCGACGGCTTCCTCCTTGTCGCCCAGGATCGCCTGGATTTCAGCGCGGGATGTGAGATCGCCATCCTCTCCCTTGGCTTCGCTGCGTTGCCGGAGCTCCTCACAAATGCGGAGCGCTTCCTCGCGGTCCCCCCGTCTGGCGGCAAGGCAGCCCAGTTCCGACAGGTACCATCCCATCTGACGTTCGTCGGCCATCAATTCGGCCAGCACCTCGGTTGCTTCTTCCCAATGTTCGGCCCAGCAATGTGCGAAGTAGACGTTGACCTTGTGCCGCCAGGTTTCTTTCTCTTCCTCCGGACGGTTGGCCCGCCAGTCCAGAATGCGCTGGGCCAGAGCCAAAGATTCCTCGCGAAAACCGTGCCACCGCAAGGCTTCTATTGGAGCTTCGAGGGAATAGGCGTAGTCACCCCGGTGGGTCGGCATGCTGAACATCTCGTCCACGAGGCTGTTCATTTTGGCGAAGCGACCCAGGGCGGCCAGTGCTCTCGCTTCGAGGCCGAGGATACGGAGGTAGGAGGGGTAAAACTCGCGGACCTTGCGGATGAGAGCCAGCTCGTTTTCGAACTCTCCCAAAAGATGGTAAGCGTCGGCTACCTTACGGAGCATATACTCGATGAATTCGTTTGCGTAGAGAGCATCGGGCAGATCCATCGCGGCGAAGGTGTCCACGGCTTCCCGGGGATGATTCGCTCCCCGCGCGTAGTAGATGATCCTCTCCTTGCTGAGGATGCAGTCCGGCGCCTCGTTCACCATCAGCCGGGCGTAGCGCAACGCCTCCTCCCACCTTCTGGCGCGGTCGGCCACGATCATGTTCAGCGTGTGACGTTCGTAAAGCGTGAGTCGTTCGTTGCTGCGTTGGATCTGGGCAATGAGACTGTCCGCCAAGACGGGCTGATATGTCGCGAGGATCAGAGCTAGGAGCAGCTTGGGGCGCAGGAAAGTCGAATCCAAAGCCGCGGCGCGCTGGAGGTGACCGAGTCCCTTGGGATCAGGCGCGATTTCCATCCCCATAAGAAACGCCTGATAGGCTTCGAATTTGGGGGGGGTGGACGGCGGCGGTAGCCGGAGCGGATTGTTCAGCTTCATCGCCAGAGCACCCAGAATACGCTGACAGAGCGGCGCGATGGCTTGCTGAGGATCGGTGCGGGGGCCACCCATCTGCGGCACGGACTGCACGAGACTACCGGTGAGCACATCGGTGATCCGAGCCTGAAACTGCAGCGCTTCACTCGTGGCGTAATAGGCGCCGCTTACTACGAGGCGGGCGGCGGCTTCCTGCCCCAAGACGCGGGAATCCGTTTCGCGTGTTTCGCCCGCCGCACTGCTGGCCTGGGACACGCCAGACAACGTGACGACCTCGGCGAGATCGGCGGCGGCCAGCTCCTGAGCGATACGGTCCGCCGCCAGCTGGCCGAGATGATCCAGCTCGCTGTCACCGGTCCGGTTCGAAAAAGTCGCCACGACCGTGCGTGGCTTCGGCCCCAGCGGAGGTACCGCCTCCTCCGATTCCGGCGGAAACACTTTCGGACCGATGACCATCACAGCAGCGGCCACCACCACGGCAGCACCGCCCATCCCGGCGCGGCGGATCCACACCTTGTGTTGGGCTTTGACCTTCCGCTTGGCTCTGGGGAGCGTCGTGGTGGGCGACGGCAAGGCAGCTGTCTCGCCCTCACGCAGAGCTTTAAGATCGGCTGTTAAGTCATTGGCATTTTGATATCTGTCATCCACATTCTTGGTCAGGGCTGTTCGGATGATTCCTTCCAACCCAGCCGGCACATCACCCTTGCCGTCCACCAGCGGCTCCGGTTCCTCGTTGACGACGGCGTGGATTATAGCCGGCAAGCTGTCCCCGCTAAATGGCAAGCGGCCCGTGACCATCTCGTACAGCATTACCCCCAGGGACCAGAGATCGGCCCGG
>Ga0209536_100005324_pt1 | contig 20029 bp, 13 predicted proteins | sample DeeMarSeWOR28_12_FD_187461 | JGI IMG/M metagenome (GOLD analysis project Ga0209536, IMG submission 187461) | Marine sediment microbial communities from White Oak River estuary, North Carolina - WOR-2-8_12 (SPAdes) (version 2) | ecosystem: Environmental > Aquatic > Marine > Intertidal zone >...
TTCTGTGTGACCACGTCGGCGGGGAGTTTCTCGAGTGCGCGATCGTAGGTGAGTAGACCGTTCACTTCGATCTCGACATCGCTGGTCTGCGTGTACACGGCCGCGGCTAGGCCCTCTCCGATCAGCGGTCTCAGCTGGTACAGCAAGTCTGAGTAGGCCTCGCCGAGAGCTTCTCTCGTCGCATAAGCCCGGTAGCCCCAGTTGTCTCGGTCTACCCACAAGTGACCCTCTAGTGGCAGCCCGAGCCCACCGAACTCCCCCAACACGGCAACCCGCCGCGGTTCCAGCTGCGGCATGCCAGGTCCGGGATAGCGGTGAATGTCACTTACGTCTCCAACGCCGCGGTCACTCCAACCGCTCGCGTTGTTGACGAGTCGCGTCGGGTCATATTCCTTCAGCCAATCCACATATCGTTCTGTGTCGTGCTGGCCCCATCCCTCGTTGAACGGCACCCACATCACGATAGACGGATTGTTGTAGAGAGCGTCAACCACTTTCTGCAGCTCAAGGCCGAAGTTCTCTCTTCCCTCTTCGCTTTCGTTGTTCCCACTTGGCATGTCTTGCCACACCATGAGGCCGAGTCGATCGCAGTGGTAGTACCAGCGTGCCGGCTCCACCTTGACGTGCTTCCGTACCATGTTGAAGCCCAGCTGTTTGGTGACCTCGACATCGTTCCGCAGGGCTGCGTCCGTAGCCGCTGTGTAGAGACCATCCGGCCACCACCCCTGATCGAGCGGTCCGAACTGAAACAGCGGCTCGTTATTGAGGAACAGCCGCCGGTGACCGTCGGCAGCTCGAGCTACCGAGATCTTGCGCATCCCAAAATAGCTTTGGACCGAATCGCCGGTCTCGAGGCGAACATAGAGTCGATAAAGGTAGGGATCGTCGGGTGACCATTGGTGCGCGTTGGGGATGTTCAGCCTTAGTGGCTTTCCATTTGCGCTGTCAGCTCCCGCGACAACCCGATCATCTACGGCTGAGACCACTTGTACCCGAACGTTGGCGGACGTATTCGCTGTGCTCACTCTCACCGTGACGGTGCCAGCATCCACATCGGGCACGATCTTGAGAGCTGTAATATGCCCATGCGGGACCACCTCGAGCCACACGGTCTGCCAGATGCCGGTCACTGCCGTGTACCAAATCCCATGCGGCTCGAGCACCTGCTTTCCCCGGGGCTGATCGCTCTGATCGGTTGGATCCCACACGCTGACAACCAGCTCCTGCTCACCGTCCGGGAGCAAGACGTCGGTGATGTCGAAGCTGAACGGGTCATAGCCGCCGCGATGTTCGCCGACTTGCTCTCCGTTGACGTAGACTCGAGTGAGCCAATCGACCGCACCGAAGTGCAACAGCCATCGGTGATTGCCGGGTACATCCGGTAGCGCGAATGTACGACGGTACCAGACCCGCATATCAGGGGTCACCCATCGCATCACACCGCTGAGCTGTGATTCGACCGGGAAAGGAACCAAAATGCGTCCGTCGAAGTCGGTAGGTTGCGCTGCACCACTGTCCCGGATGGCGTAGTCCCACGCTCCATTCAGGTTCGTCCAAGCCGTGCGCACCATCTGAGGTCGGGGATACTCCCGGTGTACTCGGCTGGGCGTCACCTCGGAAGCCCAGCGGGTCTGCAGTCTAGCCGGTGGTACGGTCGCCCCCTGTTGCTTGTCGCAGCCGACAACCATGGTAACTAGGCCCAAGAGAGCGATGCGACGGTTGCGGACCTTCGTCCACCTAGTAATCTCGACACTCACGGCAGGACCTCAGTCGGAGATATTGGTTAGAAGATGCGCCTCACATGCGCCGCACAGCGAGCAGGCGACTAGGAGCCACGCACAGCGCAAAGATCTGAGTCCGTCGCAGAGGTTCTTCACGGGTGTGATAAGATGCGGCCTTTGAGACGAGTGCGCGAGACTTGCCGTGTTTGACACACCATGTGAAACGATTCCATCGAACGGTCTGACGGGTTTCAGCTCAGCATCGTTCCAGCAGACTGCGGGCTGGCGCACACCCCATCCATGACTTACAGTTGGCCGACCCCTACGGCTCAATCAAGTCGTCAAGCGAGATTACGATGCACTTCCAGGGATCAGCTTCAAGCATGCACATGACACCTCGACCACGAGTCCTCATCGCATGGTCACTTGCTCTTGCGACGATTACGACGCCACAGTTGCACGCGCAAGGCACGTGCTGTGATCTGATTGGAAGCTCCATTGCCGATCGCTATACGGTATCTGCCATCTCGCAGCGGCGGTTCACTCACTCCGAGCTGTGGCGGGCGCTCGCTCCCTTCCTGCAGACGGCAGGCGTGAGCGTCAGACAGGTTGGCAACTCCATTCAGGGCCGAGCCATCAACGCGGTGACATTTGGGACTGGACCAACCACGGTCCTGCTGTGGTCCCAGATGCACGGTGACGAATCCACAGCCACCATGGCGCTTGCCGACATCATCCGGTTCTATGCGGAGGACACTGGGGATCCGCTGCGACGACTCATAGAGGAGCGGCTCGAGGTTGTGATGGTTCCGATGTTGAACCCTGACGGTGCCGAACGCTTCCAGAGACAGAACGCGGTGGGGGTGGACGTGAATCGGGACGCCCGCCGCCTTGCTACCCCAGAAGCGCGGGCACTGAAGGCATTGCGAGACAGTATCCAGCCGCAGTTCGGGTTCAACCTGCACGATCAGGGTGCGAGGACGACCGCCGGCAGTGCAGGGCGACCTGTAGCGGTCGCGCTGCTGGCACCTCCGACGGACACGTCGCGTGCCTACGGGCCGGTACGGGACCGCGCCCGGCGGTTGGCGGCACTGCTGGCTACCGGTTTGGACCGCCACATCCCGGGGCGGACCGCCAAATACGACGACACCTTCAATCCGCGCGCGTTCGGGGACCTCATCCAACAGTGGGGCACGAGCACGGTCTTGATCGAGAGTGGTGCGCTCCCCGACGATCCCGACAAGCAGGAGCTGCGGCGCGTCAACGTCATGTTGCTCCTCACAGCGTTGGAGGCCATCGCCACCGAGCGGTATACGGCAGCGGAACCCGCAGCCTACGACAGCCTACCGTTCAACCGCAGGGTCGCAAGCGACATCCTGCTCACCGGCGGCTGGGTGGTCGTGCCGCACGCCGACCCGTCGCGCCTCGACATCGCCCTGGTGTACGACGATCCAGTGGCACAGCGGGGCCTTCGTCTGGGAGAGATCGGCGACTTGGAGGGAGCCGTCGCAATGGACACGGTCGACGTGAGCGGCCTGTACCTCCACTTGGCGACGCCTTCGACCCTCGAGCCGACGGATTGGTGGCTCATCGGAGGCGAGCCGGTAGCGGTAGTCGCGCGGCGGAGCGCAGCAGCAGACGGCGAAGTCGTGCTGCGAATTCCCGACCTGCCATAGCTGTGCAGTCGGCACTGCGCGGCAATAGCGGGAATACTGCTGGACCTCGGACTGCGGCAGCAGGCCAGCGTCTGCGCTCCCGCATGACCTCGGCGACAGAGCGTCGCCAGGCAAGCTTGTGAGTCCCCGGAGGATCCCGCGCTGGCGCGAGCACCTACGGGATCAGAGCCACTCGCGCCGTCCGCTCGATGAACGCATCCAGCGTCTCTTTCCACTGTGGCAGGAGACTCTCCTCGACGTACATCATGTGCCCCGCAGCAAAGTCAGCCCGATGGATGTTGTCACGCAGGTCGGGTGGCAGGCCCATGTTGTCCATCGTCCACACCGAGGCGAAATACGGGGTCGCAAGGTCGTAGATCCCGTTGACAAGCAACACCTCCAACCGTGGGTTGCGCTGCAGGGCGGTGGCAAGATCGGGCGCGACGTTGGGAATGCCCGCCAGCCCAAAACCGACGTTGTTACCACCGCGACTCCAATTCCACGGTCGTGCCATGCCGCTCGGCACGTACTCCCGATCGCCGTCATAGCCGAGCTCGTCGCGTAGATAGGCATTGAACGCAGACGTGTACGCGGAACTTATCGCGGTCGACTGCGGATCGTGCGCCGGTTGAGTTTCGAGCAGGTCACCCGTAGGACCAGTGAACCGCGCGTCAAGCCGCCCGATTACCAGACCCTGGTCTCGCAGCAGTTCCTTCTCGAACTCGGGAGCGGACACCCGCAGATTCGCCTTGTCGAGGAAGTCCCTGCTCAAGCCGGTATACAGGTGCATTTGTTCGAGGACGCGCGACCGTTGCGCGGGACCGACCGCACCACCAGCCAGGACGGTGGTAGCGTACTCCGTCAGTGCCCAGTTCTCGACCTCGGCCATGAAGGCAGCGAGATCGGCCGGTGCACCGCCAGGAAGTGCGTCGAGATACGCGGCGACAACCGCGTACGAGGGCAGGTTTACGATGTAGGGTACGACCGCCCCTTCCGGGAACAGAATCGTGTTGAAGTCGAGCACCGCCGAGACCAGCACGATGCCGTTGAGGTCGATATTCGCGCCCTGCAGGTGCCGAGCCAGAACCGCCGAGCGAGTAGTACCATAGCTCTCGCCGAGCAGGTAGCGCGGCGAGTTCCAGCGATCATAACTGCTGAGAAAACGGCGGATGAACTGCGTGAGTGATCGTGCGTCTTCGTCGAGCCCCCAGAAATCCTTGCCCTCCGCTTTCCCGGCCGGGCGACTGAATCCCGTACCTACCGGGTCGATCATTACGATGTCGGCCTTGTCGAGCAACGTGTATTGGTTATCGACCATCGGATACGGAGGTGGAGCTTGTTGACCGACGTACGGCGTCACCACTCGACGAGGCCCCATGATACCCATGTGCAGCCAAAACGACGCCGAACCGGGCCCACCGTTGTACGCAAAGATGACGGGACGCCTGGATGGGTCCTGCACGTTGGTCCGGAAATACGCTGTATAGAAGAGCTCTGCAGTGGCGTCTTCTTGATCGTCGCGCAGGATGAAACTGCCTACCACAGCGTCATACTCTACGGTCTCACCGCCGACCACGATCGAGTGGGAGCTTTCCCAGCGTGACGGAGTGGGTTCCGCGGTGGGGGCAGCTGGCTGCCCCTCATTTTGTGGCACCAGTGCACCGGGAACGGCTGCGATCAGCGCCAGACACGTGAGAACAAACGAATTCCTCATGGATCCCCCGCAAGGTCGTGGTGTTGCGTTTGTACCGCTCATGACGGCGGTGGAGTGTGCCGAGATGTCGGAACGTCGGCGCTAAAGATGGGCCATGGCACCACCACATACAAGAAAAGTGACCGGCCCGCTGGCACGCCAGAGCTGTTCCGGCGTGCACGGACCAATACGTTGTGATGTCAGACCGATTTCCGGCACCGGTATTCTTTACAGGATGCTTACGCGCTGCAAACCTGCCCCCAACGCAATCGCGTTGCTCGATGAGGCTACGATCGTTAGTGTGAGTGTCGGCTCGTCAGGGCTGGTCGTAGAAACTACCCTCGTCCTTTGGAAAGCCAGATGCCATCCGTGACCAGAGTCAGCCGCCGCATCTTGCCGGGATCCCTGCTACTGATCTCCCTCGTTGCAATCTTGGCGGTGTCTCTCGTGTTGGGATATCACGCGCTGACCACAACACGTTCCCATCGTGCGTCGGTAGAGAACGCACTGAGAGACTATGCGAGCATGGCCGCTTGGGAGTATTCGAGCGTGGTCCGCGAGGACTTGAACGCGGTTCTCAGGCATGTGTTTGACGAGGTAACACGGGAATGGCGTGGTGAAGGTGAGCTACCATCGCTGCGGATCGTTAGCGAGGAACTGAGCGAGGTTGCGCGTGAGTACCGCTGCGAATGCCGGGACCTGCGGAACCCCCTGTACTTCTTCCGGATCGACCTGCAAGACAGCACCACGATCTCGCTGACCGATACACTGGCCGCCGGCAACCTGACGTGGCTTGCCGACACAATGATCAGGCATCAGCAAGAGCACGCCGACGAACGAGCCGGTCTCGTGATGCTGCCAGCGGGATCACTGTTGGATTCAGCGGTGCTCGTCACATACTCGACGGCTTATAGTCGCCGCCGCAGTGCACGAGCGCTGTACGGATTCGTGACCAAGCCCAGCGCATACAAAGAGCTGCTGGCCAAGTGGTTTGCAGCACAGCCGCTGCTGCCGCCGGCCGTGACCGGCACTCACCGGAACGACTCGCTGCTATACATAACCGTTCACACCGTCAGCAACGACACTCTGTTCGAATCGGGCGCCCGGTATCCGACAACCTACACAGCTCGGGACACGATGGAGGCCGAATACGGTGGCCTGATTGTCGCGGCCGCCATTAGACCCGACAACGCGGAACACCTCATAATCGGCGGCCTCCCACGCTCTCGACTGCCACTCATCGTAGCTCTACTGCTGATAACGCTTGGATTGGGTACCGCAGCCCTATACCAACTTCGTCGTGAGCGGCAACTCGCACGGCTGCGCGACGATTTCGTATCTGGGGTGTCCCATGAACTCAGGACTCCACTTGCGCAGGTGCGAATGTTCGCCGAGTTGTTGGACTCCGGGAAGCTCCGCACCCAGGAGGAGCGCGATCGTTCACTGGGCGTGATCAATCGCGAGGCGCGACGACTCACTCAGCTGGTGGAGAACATTTTGCAGTTCTCGCGCTCGGCGCGTGCAACGGTGGACCTCAAGATCGAGCGGCTAGACGTGGCCGAAACCGTGGGCGAGGTGATCGAGGCGTTCAGGCCACTGGCATTGGCGAAGGCGGTATCGCTCGAGTCGGAGATACAAGACGGACTGCGATTGCACGCCGACCGCGACGCGGTCAGTCAGGTGCTACTGAACCTGCTCGATAACGCCGTGAAATACGGGCCGGAAGGACAGACCGTCACCGTGCGGGCCAACCGAGCAGACGACAAGGTCCATCTGTCGGTGGAGGACGCGGGGCCCGGCATACCCCGAACGGAGCGGCGGCTCATTTGGGAACCGCACCAGCGCCTGCAAAGAGACGCGAACCGGGCAGTAGCGGGTACGGGAATCGGACTCGCAGTGGTCGCTGAACTGGTGGGACTGCACGATGGACGCGCCTGGGTCGAAGATGCAGTCAGCGGAGGCGCTCGTTTCGTAGTGGAGTTGCCATGCGCCACCGGCAGCCTCGGCGCGAGCGCCAGACCAATCCCCGAGGCCAGTGGATGACCACGGTACTGGTGATAGAGGACAATGCCGATCTCGCGTTCGGTCTCAAGACTGCCCTCGAGATCGAAGGGTACGAAGTAGATGTCGCGTACGACGGCCGCACTGGTCTGGAGCGTGCCCGGCAGTCGAATCCTGACCTGGTCATACTGGACCTCATGCTCCCGGAACTGGATGGCTACAGCGTGCTCCGTGAGGTAAGACGTTCCGGGCTGGCAATGCCGGTCTTGATCCTAACAGCACGTGGTCAGGAGGCTGACAAGGTGTTGGGTCTGGATTGGGGTGCCGACGACTACGTGACCAAGCCGTTCGGCACGCTGGAATTGCTGGCTCGCGTCAGGGCTATGCTCCGTCGCAGACTGGCAGCTGACGGCGATGTGGCAGGCCAAGGCTCAATAGAACGTTTTGGAGACGTGGAAGTTGACCCTGCCTCGCATACGGTGCTCCGCAACGGAACAACTGTCCCGCTCACTCCCAAGGAGTTTGAGCTACTACTGGCCTTGATCAGCCGGCGGGGAGCGGTCGCCACACGACTCGAGCTCCTGAAGGAAGTGTGGGGTTACGAAGCCGAGATAATGACCAGGACCGTCGACGTACACGTGGCGGAACTGCGGCGCAAACTGGAGCGGAATCCAGCTGACCCCAACTATATTCTCACGGTTCGCAAGGTCGGGTATCGACTGCAAGCGTAGCATGGTTGCTTTACACAGACCTTACAGACTCCGAAAATCTCTCTTACGAGTCGTGTACCGACTTATCATCTGGCAACCACAACGAGGCGTTAGACTTCGCATCGATACGTGGCTGCCCGCTCTGGGACAGGGAGCCCGCTGCTGAAGCATTGGTGCAGGGAGTAGACGGTCCCGCTCTGCACCCTGATTTCCGATCACCTATGATCCTCGCAAATCACATGGAACTTCCCACGCCGACACTAGCATGTCTGCTCTTCATCCTCGGAGCGGCCCATCTCATAGCCCAAGAACCTGTAGCTGACACGACCGGGGAGGCTCTCTTCGTTTTTGAGGACTGCAACGCCCGAAACTGCGATTACGACCACTTGCGCCGCGAAATCACCTGGGTGAACTGGGTGCGTGACCGGGAGGATTCCGATGTGCACCTCCTGGTAACCGCGCAAGTTACGGGAGGTAACGGCTGGAACTACACAGTCGACTATATAGGCCGTCGGCAGTTCGAGGGTGTGACCAAGTCGTTGACCTACATCTCCGATCCTGACGACACGGATACCGAAGTGCGCGAGGGCCTGACTCAGACGATAGCGTTGGGATTGGTACAGTTCGTCGAGAGTACTCCGTTGGCTTCCCGACTCAGAGTTGTGTACCAGGAGCCTGAAGTGTCCGTTGTCCTGCGCGAGGAGCATGACCCGTGGAACCTCTGGGTGTTCCGAGTCGGAGCTGAGGGATCTCTGGACGGAGAGTCAGAGGAGAGAGCTTACAGCCTGGAAGGATCGGCCAGCGCCGACCGTGTCTCGGAGGATCTGAAGATCAACTTCAGGTTGTCAGCTGAGTACGATCGTGAGGAGTTCGACGAACTGGACGAAGGAACAACGTACGTCAACGTCTCGGAGGATTACTCTGCCAGGTTGCTCATGGTGTGGAGCCTGAACGACCGCTGGTCCGCCGGTGGCATGACCAGGGCAGACAGGTCAACGTACTTGAACCAGGATCTAGCCCTGGCGCTCGGTCCCACAGTCGAGTACCACGTGTTTCCCTATCAAGAGTCCACCCGTCGCTCGATAACGTTCCGCTACTCAGTGGAGGCGGTGGCCTTCGACTACGAGTTGCCGACCGTTGAGGGAGAGACGGCAGACTTTCTTCCACGTCACAGCTTGCTGATCGCGGCCAACCTCCAGCAGCCTTGGGGCGAGGTCTTCGGATCGATCGAGGGAATCCAGTACTTCCACGATCTGGCAACACATCGTATCAATACGCACGCCAACGTGGAATACCGCTTATTCCGCGGCTTTAGTCTCGACATCTTCACTTCGTTCTCGAGAATCAAAGACCAGTTCTTTCTGCCCGCCGAGGATCTTTCGCCAGAGGAGATCCTGCTGCGGCGGCGGCAACGTGAGACCGACTACCGATACGACTTTGGCGTAGGCTTCAGCTACCGGTTCGGCTCGAAGTTCGCCAACATCGTGAACCCCAGGATGGATGGGGGACATCACTAGCACCATTGATTCATAACCGCAAAGCAGCGCCGCTGCGGACGAAGGTGATGCAGGCAGCCGATCTCGCTCAGTGCGCTCCCCCGCTGCCGCACCAGCCACCAGGTGAACGGCGGTGGCCGGACAACGAGGCGATTCAATGCATGACGCCGATACCGACCTAGCAAGAACGCTAAGGCTGTTCCCGGCCACTAACATAGTCGTGGCCGACATGATCGGGGCCGGTATCTTCACGACTTCCGGACTGCTCCTGCTCGAGTTGGGAAGTCCCAAGCTCATGATCGCTCTCTGGGTGGGCGGCGGGATACTGGCCTTGAGCGGTGCGCTGTGCTACGGGGCACTGGGCGCGGCCATGCCGCGGGCCGGCGGCGAATACGCGTACCTGTCAGAGCTGTTCCACCCGGTACTGGGGTTCCTCAGCGGCTGGGTTTCGTTCTTTGCTGGCTTTTCCGCCCCACTGGCCGCGTCGTCGCTGGGGTTCAGCGAGTACCTGGCCAGTGCCTTCCCGTCACTCGGCGCGGCTGGAAATGCAGACCTCCTGAAGAAGACAATTGCCCTGACGGTGATTGCAGCACTCGCCCTCGTTCACCTGCGAGGCATTGTCTTTGGCGCGAGGATTCAGAACTACCTCACTGTGGGGAAGGTTCTGTTGATCGTCGCTTTGATCGCGGTGGGATTCACCGTGGGCCAGGGTGACCTTGGTAACTTCCGCGCACGCATTGCCGTCGACACCCCGGATGCGAGCTGGCGGGTGATCGGCTTGTCCCTGATGTGGATCATGTTTGCCTACAGCGGCTGGAACGCCTCGGGATACATCGGCTCGGAGATCCAGGCGCCGCGTCGCAACCTACCGCTGTCACTCATCCTCGGCACCGGGATCGTGCTCGTGCTCTACGTGTGCCTCAACGTGCTGTTCGTTTACGCCGTTTCACCAGGTGAAATGCAGGGGACAATCGCCGTGGGAGGGCTTGCTGCGTCGCACCTATTCGGCCCGGCTGCTGAACGGCTGATCTCGCTTGTCGTAGCCTTCGCGCTGCTATCGGCAGTGAGCGCGCTCATCATTCTGGGCCCCCGCGTGTACTACGCGATGGCCAAGGACGGGTACTTCTTCAAGAGCGTCGCGAACGTCCACCCGATACACAGAGTCCCTTCAACGGCAATCATGCTCCAGTGCCTCATCGCGGGGATCATGGTGCTGTCCGGAACGTTCGATCAGATCCTGACCTACATGGGTTTCTGTTTGGGGATCTTCCCGATCCTGGCCGTGCTGGGCGTGTTCAGACTATCTCTCGGTCATACCGGCCTGTTCCAATCGGCCCTCTACATCCTCGCCGCGCTCGTCTTCGCCTCAGTCAGCCTGGCGATTCTAGTACTTGCCTACCTCGAGCGACCAGTCGAATCGTCCATCGCTCTGGTGACCGTCGCAGTGGGAGTCCCGTTCTACCTGGTGTTTGCCAAGGCAAAACGCGAGGAGTCTGCACGGTGATACGATCGGCCAAATGCAGCAGGCAACCCAAGGTTGCCGCGTGGATCCGCGAACATAGAATGGAGATTGAATGATGAAGCCGACGCCACTCCTCATTTGCGCCTCTCTGCCAGCCATCCTGTTCACCTTGCCGGCTCAGCCGTGCCCCGCACAGGCGCAGCAAGCACAGGAAGACCTCGACACCCGGGTGCGGCGCTTTCTCGATGAGCACCGCAGATCCTGGCGCGACATGAACGTTCCAATGTCGGATGGGCAGGTGCTCTACGACCTTGTTGTCGAAAACGGCTACACCCAAGCGCTCGAGATCGGCACGTCCACCGGACACTCCGCCATCTGGATCGCATGGGCGCTCAGCAAGACCGCCGGGAAACTCATCACGATCGAGATCGACCAGCGGCGCTATCGCCAGGCAGTGGAGAATTTCGAGGCGGCGGGCCTCAGCGAGTACATCGATGCCCGGCTCGCAGATGCGCACGAGCTGGTGCCGGCCCTACCCGGCCCCTTCGACTTCGTATTCGTCGATGCCGACAAGAACTGGTACACCCAGTACTTCCGTGACGTGCTCCCCAAGCTCGAGGTTGGCGGTTGCTTCACGGCGCACAACGTGTCAAACCGGGCGAGTGGGAGACGCGGGCGGGGCGCCGGCGGGACCGGTCAGTTCGTCGACGTACTCACGAACACGCCCAACCTTGAGACCGAGTTCGTGATGAGTGGCGGTGGGCTCTCCGTGAGCTACAAACGCGCTCTACAGTAGCTGGACTTCGCTGGCTACGGTCGATCCACTGGCAGCTCTATCGTATAAGCTTGCGTCGCGTTCCGTTCCACCGTGATCACCGGATCGCCCTGATGGGTATCCGTGCCAACAACGGACGGCCTGTCCAGCGATTGCCACGCGAATTCAGTGCCCCGCTCTGATCAGCACCGAGGTTGGCAGCAAGCCGAACGTGCTCGCGGTGACCTCCCCGTTACAGACTGAGTTCCACCTCTAGCCGCGGCCCACCTCTAATCGTTGCCGGTACGCCGACCCTCGGCTTGCTCCCAGCGAATCCCCCACCGCCGGCTTGCCCGGACGCGATTAGAGCAGCATGAGAGTTCTCTCATATTACGGGTCCGGGCCGTGTCAGCCTCCTAGACTGTGCCATCGATTCGTCTGAACCACCACCCACAGCCCAATCAAGGGAGGCTCAGTAATGATGAAACAGATCACAACAGTGCTAGCCGCCGCTCTCGCCATGGCGTGCAGTGACTCGGATGGAATGTTCGATCCACCACAAGCCGATGAGTTGGCCGACGTCGAAGCCACCGCAGACAGCGCCGCAGTGCTGCAGTTCGGACGCTCACACGGTGGCCATGCCAATGTGCGTCGCAACTACGGCAGGTGGCACGACAGGGGACGAGCCCGCGAGTACGAGATTACCATCACCAACCTCGCGACCGGTCAGCCACTGTCGCCGGGAGTGATCGTCACGCACAACAAGTGGGCATCTTTCTTCAGCGTGGGTGATGCCGCTTCCGACGGTCTGCGGTTCATCGCCGAGAGCGGTGATCCGAGCACTGCGGAGACCGAGTTGATGGACACTCGTGGGGTCGACGGCATTGTAGCGACCATGGCACCGATTCATCGAGTTGGTGGCCCCGGACCAACTTCGCTGACCACCACGATCACGGCACGAGGCAGCGCCAACAGGTTGTCTCTGGCCGTGATGCTGATCTGCACCAACGATGGGTTCGTCGGGCTCGACGGCGTGCGGTTACCCAACGGGTTCAAGCCGCGCACGTACTACGCGCCCGGCTACGACGCCGGCACGGAACTGAACGACGAGACGTCCCTCAATGTCGTGGACGGGTGCGCGGCGATCGGCCCCGTGGGCGGTGATGCCGACGGTAACGGACACGTCGCGGAAGGAGGAGTGGTTCGGCTGCACCCCGGCATCCAGGGTGGTGCTTTTCTGGATCCAGCGTTGCATGACTGGATCGACCCGGTGGCGCGTGTCACCGTCCGTCGAATCAAGTAACTTCTTTCCAATCCGGGGAGGCGCCGTGCGCCTCCCCACAGCTCCAACTTCACACTAAGCCCTCGCATGCGGATCCTGCTAGTCGAAGACGACAACAACCTGCGCGCCTTCCTACGGAAGGCCTTCCGGGAGGAGGGCTACGCAGTGGACCAGGCCGCTGCCGGTGATGCGGGACTCGCCGCGGCACTCGACTCCAAGTACGACTGTATAGTGTTGGATCTCATGCTGCCCGGTATGGGTGGGTTCGAGATCGTGCGTGAACTGCGCGACCGCGGGTTGCACACGCCGGTTTTGATGTTGACAGCGCGCGGGGAACTCACCGACAAGGTCAAAGGTCTAGAGGGCGGCGCCGACGACTATTTGACCAAGCCGTTCGATCTGGCCGAACTGTTGGCCCGGGTGCAGGCGGTGATCCGGCGGGCCCAATTCAAGCGGGAAGATTCCGCTCTCAAGCTGGGTGTACTCAAGCTCGATGTTGCTGCCAGAACGCTGACCGTCGCGGGCCGCAGCATTGATCTGTCACCTCGCGAGTTCACTTTGCTTGAGTTCCTGATACGCAACGCAGGCCGCACCATGTCACGCTCCCGCATAGCCGAGGCCGTTTGGAACTACCAATTTGACAGCGGCACCAACGTGGTGGATGTCTATATCAACTACCTGCGCAAGAAGCTGGGGGAGGTTCCGGATGGGACCGAGATACTCACGGTGCGCGGCGTGGGCTATCGGCTAGAGGGCCCGTGAGCGAGCGCCTGCTGGCCGGCGAGCTCGTGACGCGATTCTCCCGGCTCATCTGGATTGCTCTCTCCGGCTATGCCGCTGTCGTGATCACTGCGTTCATCGTGCTGGGGGAGGTATCGCTGGGCCGCACGCTGGGCCAGACCGCGACAGTCATCGAGTCACTGCTCGGCCTCTACGCCGATCCTGGCGGCGAGCGCACGACTGTGGCTTCCGACAGCCTGGCGGAGCAGCTGGTGGGAATGGGAGCCCGCTTCCTCATCACCCGGACGGCGGCGACTGAGGAGGGAGGTCGATCGGTGTACTTCCTGTCTCCCACGATGCCGGCCAAACGAATCGCGGCACTCGGTCCGGACGCTACTCCCGAGGACGTCAACGCGGAGATCATCCGCGCCGTCGCTGAACGAGGCCGCTGGCGCTACCGCGTGCTGCATCAGCGGGCCGGCGAGTTCGACGTGTTCGTTGCCGGCAGCCGGCAGCCACAGCTGGTGGCCCTGGCAGGGATAGCAGCAATAGCGCTGCTACTGCTCCCACTTGCCGCCCTCCTCGCCCGCCGCGCGACACGCACGGCAGTGGCAGCGGCCTTGGCACCGGTCGACAGGGTGTTGTCGGAGACCCAGGACATCAGGCCCGACGATCTGAGCCGGCGAGTGACCCAACCTACCGGCGTAGTCGAGATCACCCAGATCGCCGACGCGATCAACCGACTGATAACCCGTGTCGAAGCCTCGCATCGGGCGCTCGAAGCGTTCACCGCCGACGCGAGTCACGAACTGCGCACGCCGCTCACCTATCTCCGTGCGCAGGCCCAGTGGGCACTCGACGAGCGTCGTTCGGGCGACGAGATGGGAGAAGCGCTGGCGGCTATCGTTACCGAAGTCGAGCGCACAAGCAAGTTGGTGGATGATCTACTTCTCCTGGCTCGCAGTGACAACGCGGCGATTGTCACCGAGCGAAAGCGGTTCGATGTGAGCGCAATCGCGTGTGAGGCAACGGAGATTGCCGAGGCCATGGCCACCGGCCGAGACATCGAGATCAGGAACGAGATCCGAGCGCCCGCGCACGCCTGGGGCGATGCACACTATGCCCGTCAGGCCGTGCTGAACGTCGTGACCAATGCGGTGCACCACACCGAGCGAGGATCGGTGACAATCGCGCTCGAACGAGACGGCGACGCAGTTGGCATCGCAGTTCGGGACACGGGATTGGGAATCCCGCCCCAAGATCTACCTCACATATTCGACCGCTTCTACCGGGTGGAGAAATCCCGCAGCCGCGCACACGGTGGCGTGGGACTTGGCTTGGCCATCGCACGCACGCTCATTGAGCTGCAAGGCGGCAAGATCACCGTGACGAGCACTGCTGGTGCGGGTAGCGTCTTTGTCTTGTGGTTGCCTGCCGGCGGCGCTGAGCCAGTGGCATCCGCCTCCCCGAAATCGCCGACCGACATCCTGAGATAATGCTGGAGGCTGTCAGACATGCTTCCGCAGTGACCAAGGCCCCGACATCACAACGAGAGGGGGGCCCTGGACCTAACAATCCGCGTCGATCCGCCTGAATCAGCGAAAATCAGCAACCGTAATCCGCGTCAATCCGCGCCATGCGCGGCAATCAGCGGCCCTAATACAGGAGTGCGTTGAACAACAGCTTCGTCGTCGACCGCGCCTGCGCCCGGTTGTGCACGTTGAATCCGAACAGAACGATCTTTCCTGCACCGAAGGAGACGTCGAGCGCTGCAGCCTTCTCGCGAATCAGCTCGTCACCAATCATCCAGCCGCTCAACAGGAGCGGTTCGCCGGGATAGGTGGCGACCACTTCGATGGCGATCTCGTCCTCCGCTTCGGTTACCTCGCCCTCTTGTTGACCCTCTTCCTCGCCCTCGTCGTCCTCGATCTCGAACACGCTGCCGCGCGAAAAGAATATCATGCCGCGCTCAGGCATGCCGTAGGCGAGCGGATGGTCTGTATTGAATTCCCCCTTCAACAGTGCGCCGGGACAGTTGAAGCTGTCGGACGGGACACCTTCCAGGATGTTCTTTACCGGGAGATCGAACTGTTCTATCGCAAGGTCACTCGACCCGTTGTTGGCGACTAGCGTCCCACCGCTCGTTACGAATTCGCGCAGCGCGATAACACCCTCGTCGCCAATACCACCCACGTAGTCGGGCGGGATCGTTCCTTTGCGGTGTCCGTTCATTATCTGGGATGCACCCTGGTCGGCAAAGATGATAACGTCGAACCTCTCGTTGAGTCTTCCCGCCCTTATCTCTGCGTTGGTGACCGACTCGTAGGCAATGCCATAGGTGTCAAAGAGGTAGGTGATCCAACCTGCATCCATGCTGGCCACCCAAGCTTGATGCAGACCGATGCGCGGTTTCCTGAGTGCAGTAGCTGCACCGCGCGGACTACCAGCCGTGAATCGGACACCAGTGGACGTAGCTATCTCACGCAGCCTCGCGCCTGACACGGCTCCGGTTTCCACTACATACGCTCCGGCACGGTATTGTCGCCCGCCGAACGCGAGCGGCTCGTGCATCCACTTGACTCGCGCGCCCGCATCGAGCAGCTGCGTCAAGGCTGTTATGCTGTTGTTGTCAGCGTGATCGAACACATAGGAACCACCGCCGCCGGAGACGCTGCCCAGCAGTGCGATGCTCTCGACTGCCGTCATCTGAACGGTGAGCGGCGACGTCATTTCCCAGTGTTCCACACCCATCTGGAGCGGCAGCGTCCACCCGACACCGTCGTACGGACGCAGGGGACCGCCCTCCCAATCTTCCGGGTTCACCAATCCCTCCCACAGATGGGAGTACTCCCTGAGGTCGGGATACGACTGCCGCTCGAAGATGTTCTTCAGGAACAGCCCGAACGGTTGGCTCGTGGGCAAGATGAAGGTCCCTGCGGGATACGATATACCGTTGTGCTCGAATGGCTCGTCGGCAGTGTAGACTTCGATTCCGTTGATCATCATCCGTTCCATCAGCAACGCCGCGCTGCTCCTGGCGGGCTGGTCTGCCGGCACGATCCAGCCGTAGGGCGGTTCACTGCTGAAGCGCTCCATCACATCGGAACCGACCTTGTACTTGTCGTAGAGCAGCTCATACTTGTACCGCGCGGCGACCTCGAGCACGGCCTTGGACGCGGTGCTGTTGTAGGCGACCGCGTCACCGATGCGCCACCACCCGCCTGGCCACGGGCTCGGATAGAAGGCGCCTACGGTCAGGTCGCGGTGCGCCTCCGGGAAATCGTTCACCGTGAAGTGCTGCGGCGTGGCATAGCGGTACAGCTGTGTCTCGGTGAGTATCGATGCCACGTTGTGACCGTCCACGACCTGAGTCGCGTAGCCGGGGTACCAGGTGTCGTACCTGATCCGCGATATCGCACCCGGCTGTTCGTGCTCCTCGAACGCCTTCCCCATTGCAGTACCGATGAGGTTCTTCCAGCGGACGATCAGTGGATGCACGTTCGGGTTGGTCGGCTCGGCGTCGGGTGGAATCCAAATGCGCGCCGGGAACGGGCCGGTCTGATGCTGATTGTAGAGGATCTCCGGATACCACTCGCGCGAGTGCGCCTGGTTCATGTTCTGAGTCTCTTTGAGATTGGACATGAACGAGTCGCGGTTGTTGTCGTGGCCGACGTATTTGTGATACAGCCAGGGGATCGGGCTCACTTCGTAGGGCGTGCCGACGTTCCCCATGTACCAGTCGGAAACGATGGTCATGCCGTCCGGATTCGCGAACACCAGCAGCGCGATGACGCTGTCTCTGATGGCCGTTGTCTGTTTATCGGTCCCAGTTACCAGATCGTACGCTAGTTGTGGCAGCAACTGTGCGGGGGCCACCTCGGTACCGTGCAGGCCGCCGTCGATCCAGACGATCGTTCTCCCCTGCTCCGCCAGGCGCCGCGCCTCGGCATCGTCGATGCCACGGACGAGGCTGATCCTCCGGCTGATGTCTTTTAACTCATCGAGCCGCCCGAGGTTGGCGGGAGAGGAGATGACTCCGTATTTCATTCTCCTCCCGGCCGAAGTCTCGCCCATGTCGAGGACCAGCATCCGGTCGGTCTGGGCGGCGATATGCTCGAAATAGCCGATCGCCTCTTCGTACGTCATGAGGTGGAAATCCGCTCCGGGCTTGAAGCCCAAATACTCCTCCGGCGGAGTGACCTGCGCCGCAGCTACGGATATCTCGAACGGCATCGTAACCAACAGCGAGAACACCAACCCAAGGAAGACCCGCCGCGGTGATGGCATGATACCTCCTCCAGATACAGTGATGTTGATTGGGATCTTAAGGATAATGAAAAGGACAGGCCTCCAATACATATGCTCGTGCTGGAGGCGGTACGCGGCGTGCCGGCGGCCGCTGATGCAGAACCGGCGCCGGGCTGCGGCGGCCAGTGGTTCATGCGGAGGCCGGACTCGGCACGGCGATCGTGAGTTGAGGGGGCCTGTGTACCACTTTCTGGCTACGTCGGCATAGCGTGGAATAGTTCAGTAGGTGCCGCAGTAATGTACGATCTCAACTGGTTCCATCCTGTTCTGCGGGATTTCGCTCCGCTGTGCGATCCTTTCGTCCCCCTCTCCCTTGCTAATGGCACAGGTTAGGGATATGCGGCGTGGGAGGTTGCTGACTCAGGTTCGTCGCTCCATTCGCTTGCGGCATTACAGTCGGCGCACGGAACAGGCATACGCTCGCTGGGTGCGTCGATTCGTGCGGTTTCACGGTGATCGGCATCCCACCGAGCTTGGTCGGGCCGAGGTGACGGAGTTCCTCTCGAGTCTCGCGGTACGTGACCGGGTGAGTGCGTCTACGCAGAATCAGGCGTTGTGTGCGTTGGTGTTCTTGTATCGCGAGGTGTTGGGTGAGCCATGTGACTGGCTGGACGGTCTGGTGCGCGCGAAACGACCATCTCGGTTGCCGGTGGTGTTGAGTCAGGCCGAGGTGAGGGCAGTCTTGGGGCAGCTGGATGGGATTCCCCGGTTAGTGGCTGGGCTTCTGTACGGGTCCGGGATCCGGCTGCTCGAGGGCCTCAGGCTTCGTGTGAAAGACGTTGAATTCGGCTTCAACCGAATCGTGATTCGTGATGGGAAGGGTGGCAATTCCCGGGTGACCGTCTTGCCGCAGATCTTGCGCTCGGATCTGCGCCGTCACTTGGGCAATGTGGAGCGGCTGTACCAGCGCGATGTAGCCGATCCACAGTGGTCAGTGGCGGTCCCCGGGGCGCTCGACCGCAAGTATCCCGGCGCCGGTCGGGAGTGGGTATGGCAGTGGGTCTTTCCTGCCACGCGCACGTATGTTGATGCACGCAGTCACGCCCGACGCCGTCATCATCTTCATCCAACCGTAGTCCAGCGTGCGTTCCGGGTCGCGGTTCGTGCTGCCGAGCTCGCTAAGCGTGCTACCTGTCACACATTGCGTCACTCGTTTGCGACCCATCTCCTGTCAGCGGGCTACGACATCCGCACCGTGCAGGAGTTGTTGGGTCATCGTGACGTTCGCACCACGATGATCTACACCCATGTGCTCAACCGTCCCGGGTTCAGCATCCGCAGTCCAGCCGATTCCCTCTAGCGGCGTTGCTGGCGGCGCGTCGATCTCAGAACCAAGCACCTTCTGGCATGGGGCTGAAACAGGTTGGCATGTTATCCAGCACATCCCGCGCAGGATAACACCCCGCGAGAGCCCTGCGGTCGACGTGTAACTCGAAGTGGCGAGGGCGTTTGCGCGCGTATCCGGCTTAGGCCTTTGGCGCTAGATTGCAGAAATGAAGAGTGGTAACCGCATATGCTGGTCAGTAGAATATTAGTTAGCCAGACGGGCCCGAAAGGCCCATGTAGAGGAGCGAGTTCGGCGCCATGAATGCCGATGAGGTTGCAGCGATCGCAATGGAGATAGTCGAGGCGTGGAACGCCCGAGATCTTGATCGAGTTCTTGGGTTTTTGACTGACGATGTGGAGTGGAACGATCCTGCCATGCAATCGCCGGCGAAAGGCAAGATCGCTGTTGAGAGCTTCACTCAGAGCTTGCTTCGTGCCTTTCCCGACTTTGTATACACGATCCGCGACCCTGTCTGTGTTGCAGCCGACTGCAGCCTGTGCGCCGTCCCGTGGCGGATATCCGGCACGCACAGCGACTATTTCGATCCACCGGGATTTGCTCCTACGAATAGGCAGGCTGTGTTTGAGGGCGTGGATCTGCTCGAGTTCCGGGGATCGCAGGTCAGCAGGATTGAGACGCTGTTCGACGTAATCCCACCAGCGGAGCAGCTACTGGGCATTTCGTTGCGCCCGCCTGCTGGCGGTTTTCGGGAGAAGTGTGTGGTTGCCATTCAACGGCTTTTCGCATTGGTGGCTCGTACTGCGCAGCGGTCTTCTTCAAGGAAGGGAACAGGTGAACCGCTGAGCAGCCGGGAACATAGTTGACAGAATGTCCGGGGACATGGTTAACACTTTTTCTTGAGGGACGGAGCCCCGGTGATGGTGTGGGTGTGTTCGTCGA
>Ga0209536_100005326_pt1 | contig 20019 bp, 18 predicted proteins | sample DeeMarSeWOR28_12_FD_187461 | JGI IMG/M metagenome (GOLD analysis project Ga0209536, IMG submission 187461) | Marine sediment microbial communities from White Oak River estuary, North Carolina - WOR-2-8_12 (SPAdes) (version 2) | ecosystem: Environmental > Aquatic > Marine > Intertidal zone >...
TCACTGGAAAAGGCAGATTGCTCCGCGCCCGCTTGCTGTGCGAGATGGGTCATTTGAATGATGCGGTTGTTGAACTGGATGAATCAACCGCTGAATCACCTGAGATTGCTGGCGCGGCCCACTATCTGCTTGCCGCTATTTACGCAGGCAGTGATTCCGATAAGGCTAAAGAACATCAAGGACAGGCGGAGTCATTACGTCCTGAGAAGGCAGAGGCTTATTGTTTTCGAGCCATGACTGCCGGTACCCCAGAGGAAACACTCCAGCTACTGACAACAGCTATCCAGATTGAACCTGATCATTACTCCTCTCGTAAGGCACGAGCGCTGATGTACTATGGGCTAAGGAATTACCAGATGATGGCGCAGGATGTGGAAGTAATGATCGCAATGCGGCCGAGAGATTGTCTGGGCTATGCTATGCGCGCGATCGTTAGGCGGGAAATGTCACTCCTTGAAGAAGCCATCAACGACCATAATCATGCCATCGGAATCTGTGATTTGGACACTGAGCTTGCCGAACTATACGACCAGCGCCGCAAGACACACTACCAGATGGGTAATTATAGACAGGCACTCGCAGATGCTCGTCACTGCTTCGGACTTCGTCCGGATCAGATTGTCTATCGCTTCCATGTTTTTGTTACGCTTGTGGCTCTAGGCCACTATGAACAGGCAAAAGCCGAATATACAAAGATTGTGGAGTCCGACCCGGAGGCGGAAACACGTTTCAATCAGTTGATGGCCAAACACGTCTTCAACACTTTAGGGACCGGACAGCCCTTGAATCTTCCTGACCGCAGCGCTGGCGGTCCTGCTTTCCGTGCTATGCACGATGCAGTCGATTTCTATCGGCGATTGGATGCCAAGGCCGATCGCCTGATTACGGATGGAATTTCACCCAGCTGGTCCCCAGAAGGGAAAGAGCTTGCATATGGACGGAGTGATGAGTTACTACGGGAAGCCGTCTCCGAACAAGTAACAGGCTCCGGGCTTTCCAACATCCGTGACATTGAGATACTGAATGTTAGCTCGAGAGGAATTGAGATACTGGATTTGGATTCCGGCTCAAAGCGTTTGTTGGTTAGTTCCGGCATTAATCCACTCTGGTCCCCAGACGGTGAATCCATTGCCTTTACACGCTGTCCAAAGCTGTATGCCTGGCTCGAAGAGGAAGTGTGGATTACGCCGACTGAGGGCGGCCAGGCAGACTCCATCTCAAACGGCGGGGCGGTAGCCTGGACAAATGACTCGAAGAGCCTTTACCTTACGCAGTACCGACATCCCGTACTCGGTTCGTGTCTTTACAGAATCTCAGCGGACGAAGCTGGTGTCGAACCCGAACAACTCACCACATTTCCGAGCACTGAATGGGCTATATCTCCTGATGATAGATACGTTGCTTATGTAGACCACGGCGAGTTGCGGATTATGGAGCTATACTCTGGTGCGCTTGTTGCAAAATGGAAGGCTCCTATGGGCCAATCACGCATGAACATTAGCTGGTCACCTTATGGACACGAGGTCAGTGTCGCCGGTCGGTATAAGTCCCATCTTGGCCTGTGGATCTATGAAGTGGATACACGACAGGCGTTCAAAGTCTTTGATGGTCCGGTAACAAGGGCTTGCTGGTCACCCAATGGAAAATGGATGACCCTTGAGCTGGGATCACCTTACTTCGAAATATGGGTCGCTGACCTTAAAGAGGGCATTCCAACATCCGAGGCACTCGGACCGGGCCGAAGTATCGAGAACCATTATGAAGACCTCGTGAACCATTACATACATTCTATTGAGGTCGGCGCTCTCGGTATGGATAAATACCAGAGTTTGGCCAGGCTCATCGGAGACCTCGCTCAACGAGGTATCGAGCAGTACCGAGGTGGCGAATATAAGCAAGCTTTGGTTACGCTAAGGCACATCGACGACCTTCGTAGTATGCTAAACGAGGAAACACACGCAACTATGGTGGCGTTCATAGCCATGGTCCTTCACAAGCTCGGTCAAAATCAGGAAGCGCAAAATGCCTTTGATCGATTTCGTAATCTGATTGACGGTCGTGCGAGGATAGCCGCGGAATTCATATTCGCTACTCCGACGAATCTGGGCCCGCCGTTCAACAGCCCGTATTACGAGGCCACGCAATGGCTATCAAGCGACGGCTTAGAATCTTTCTTCCACTCCACGCGTCCCCCATCCCAGGGTCAGGACTTGTGGGTCGCGACACGATCCACAACGGAAAGGCAATGGGGGGATGCTGTTCACCTCGGTTCAATCATCAACTCGCCCTTGCTTGACTGGGGACCTAGCATTTCAGCCGATGGCTTAGAACTTTTTTTCTGCTCCTCGCGAGAGGGCGGAATTGCTGGTGAAAATCCCTTCGACATCTGGAAGACCAGCCGTACGACCAAAGATGACGCTTGGGGCGAACCAGTTAATATCGGCCCAATGATTAACACCACGTTCGGTGAGGCCTCGCCATGCATATCGAGTGATAACCTACTGCTATTCTTTACGTCTGATCGACCCGGTGGATATGGTGGTGCCGACATATGGGTATCGACACGTACGAGCAAAGACTATTCCTGGAACGAGTCGGTAAACCTGGGATCGACAGTCAATAGTCCGGCCTTCGAGATGTTCCCAAGCATTTCATCTGACGGATTGACACTCTTCTTCACTTCCGGCTTCTTGAGTTATCCTGCTCGGACGGGCGGATTTGGAGGCCCCGATCTCTGGGTGACAAGGCGAGCAAACAAAGACGATCAGTGGAGCGAACCGGTGAACTTGGGCCCGCTGATCAACACCCCGGCCGAAGAAGCCTGCCCATATATTCCGCCTGATTCTTCGACTCTCTATTTTTCATCCGACAGGCCCGGTGGCTTAGGCAATTTCGATTTGTGGCAGGTGTCATTGGTACCGATTGTTGACACCAATGGAAATGGAAAGATAGACGTGGAGGATCTCTGCAATTTGGCACAAAAGCAGTTCCACAATGAATGATCTATAAACAATCCCTTCTATCAGCTTTCTGGGAAAGCCATGCCTGGGATTAGATGTGAGCTGCTCGGTGACGAGCATCCGGACACATTGGAGACAACAAAAAGCCTGATCGACCTCTACGAAGCCTGGAACAAGTCGGAAAAAGCCAACGAGTGGCGAGAAAAGAGCCAAGGCTTTGTTATTGACAATTGACTATTGATTATTTTGTTTCTTCATAGTTTTCAGTGTACTCTGTGCCCTCGGTGGCCAGAAGAATCTGTTCCTTTTCTTTCTTTTAATTTTGGTATAAACTTCAAAGAAAATTTTCTCGTTTAATTCCCATTACCTGTGTCACCGACAAGCCAGCTAAGAATATTGCCAATTAATGTCCGGCGAATATTTTCATCGGCAATAATATAAGGAGATATTCCGAGTAGGACCGTTCTGCTATTGTTCCTTGTGGCCCTGATGCCCAAAATTGCTTCATCAGCAGTGACAAAAATATCTCTGCCATTAAACCTTCTAAACCCATTATTCTGAAAATGCATAATCGGCAATACATTGTCAACATCGATAATTCCGACCATATTTATATAATACATCATCAGGTGACCTTCGATATTTCCTCCGAGGTTACCTGTAATCACATCATCCTGCTGACCTGAAAACCAAACAGTGCCGGCAGTTTCCCGTCCTTCCCAATTCCAGCCGATCCATTCCAGGCCGAAATAGAAAAGATTGTCGGGATTGACCAGGCTGCCTATAACACCGTCACCACATATGAAATGATTCACATCTTCAGTATTCTCAATAATATCAATCTCATTAGCAGAAAGACCGTCAGAGGGACCTTTGTTCCAGATAACAAGCTTGAGGTTTGTCATTTGATCGGCGAAAGCCATATAGTCACCTGTCTCGATAATTATAATATCGTTATGGTCGGTATGGCCGATATAGGGCCACATTGAATAATCCGACCCGGTTTCGAGCAGCAGCTTTTCAATCTCAGTCGTAATCCCGGTAATCATTCTCGACCGTTTAATTGTGGGTGTCCCTTCCAGTTCGAATACTACTTTGGCATCTCCCAGCCCTAAAGTCGTTCCGACTTTTAATGTCAGCAACAATTCCACAGTTGAATTTGCAGGAACAATAACTCGGCCGACCGTATTATTAACGTCAGTCGTCGTAAGTTCTGTCATCCAGCTTGAGAATTCCGCAGACCAGTCCGCAGGAGTTCTCTCGGTCGTTGATATTGTCACCGTATATGTTTGATCCTGTTCGGTAGTATTTTCCAATGTATAAACATTGTTAAAATCAGACACCGGCGGCACAGCTTTCATCGTCGGAGCGTTAGAATCGATAATCCTATTTAAAAGCGAGCCGTCTTCAATCGCTACGGCGCTGTTGATAATTTCCTTATTATCTTCGGCATCCGCCTGCAGCATTCCGACAAAAAACAAATCATCAATTTTCCACGCCTGGTCAATTTCCGCTTCGAACTCATAAGTATAAAATTCGCCCGCCTGGACCGTTTCGGGAAGATCTGCCACAACTCCCCAGGCGCCGCCGAGCATCTTGCGAACGACTTTCATATGATGGTATCCGTATAATGTCGAAGGCAGATCAAAATACGGATTGTCCTCATAACCTGGACGGTTCGAAAGATAATTCGACTGGTTGTAGCCGGAGCCAATTCCTGTCACATTATCTTCAACGATATAAGCGTTAAACCTGAGGGGAAAGTCCATTGCTTCGGCAATATTTGCCATGACCTGTATCTTTACAATGCGAGTGTCTCTGTCCAGCGTATAAAAACAATCGACCTCAGCCTTTGCTTTCTTTTGCAATTGAGATTCGCACGAAGCCTTCCATGAAGTCCGGCTTAAAAACACCGCCCCCCCAAAATCCTTCCTATCAATTGAACCGGTCGGGTACCCGCCCAATCCTAAAGCTCCGCCGATTACCGACTGTTCGGGTATTTCCATGGCGTCGCCGCTGTGGATTTTCACGCCGATGACCTGATCGCCGTATAATTCGAGAATCTCATCCATGACAACGGTCCCGTCAACGCACCAGCCGCACCACGCCCCCGTGTGCTGCTCCAGAAGAACATTTTTTATTTGCGCATTCGTCCCTGCAGTAATTAAAGTGACAATAGCAATCGCGGAAAAAAGGGTTGATAGCTTTTTCATGACTGACCTCCTTTATATGTCCAGTGCGGTTTATTGCATACGCATTACAACCGTGCCATCTCGGCTGCTAATTAGAATCTACAACTTTGGGGAGATATTTTCAAGAAAAAAACAGGGAATTCACCCAATAACATCAATTCGATTCATGACACCCCCTTTCGCGAGCACAAGCTTACGATTTACGCGAAAAATCAATCAAAAGCGATGGTAGTTGAAAACAAAAATCGGAAAAATGAAAAAATTTTTTATTCCATGTCCAGCAAGAAGTTACGTCAAAAACCCCGCCTACAATTTTGTAGATTTTCGCATCAAAAGCGCAGGTAGCTCCAATTATAGAGGGCCTTCTTTGGGCCAGAGCCAAAGGACGGAAACTCTAAACAATACCGAAACTCAAATTTCGAATACCTAAAACGTTTTGAATTTTAGATTTCTTCCATTTGTGCTTGCTTAGAAATTAGAGTTTAGGATTTAGGATTTCTCCTGATCAATCAGGAGTGGGGTGACAAATAAAAGCGGGTATCCACATTTTCGATTGGCTTAAACACTCGGCCGTCCGGCTTTTGCTCATATATCGCCGGGCGCGCTACGGCTACGCTTTCAGGCGCATCCGCATGGCCCAGCCGAGGTACGCCATCGTGGATCCCGAAAATTACGAACGCCTCGGCAAATACGAATGGGAAGCGCGGAGATCGAGAAACAGCCCGTTTTATGCTGCAAGACAAGTCGTGAATCCAACGACAAGAAAGTACACACTCATATTCATGCACAAGGAGATCATCGAAGTCGGCGAAGGATTATTCGCCGACCATATAAATCACAACACCTTCGACAATCGCAAGGCAAACCTCCGGCCGGCAACTCAAACACAGAACAACCGCAACAGGAGAAAATTCTCCGGGCCAAGCAAATCAAAATACAAAGGAGTTTACCGAAAGAAATACCTAAAAAAATGGGTGGCCCAGATAGGGGTCAACAAAAAGGTGATACATCTCGGCTGTTTCAAGAAGGAAAAAGACGCCGCAAAGGCCTACGACGAAGCAGCAAAAAAATACCACGAAGAGTTTGCCTCTCTTAACTTTGAAAAATAATCATGGCGAAAGCCAGTTTCAATTAACGATATACGAAATACGAGCGACGAGTCACGAATGCATCACGGCGAATTCGCATCATTGAACTTCCCGGATTAATCCAACCACAGACACCGTCCTGAGCAACGCCGAAGGAGGACACCGAGAATACCGGAAAACTCGAAATCCTAATCTCTAAATACTAAACAATATTAAAATCTCAATTTAAAATGTTCAAAACATTACGTTTGGTGCTTTGAATTTCAAGTATTCGGATTTGTTTAGGATTTAGAAATTCGTGCTTAGGGTTTGATTGAGTACCCCGTACTCAATTTCTGCTTTGTTTTTTCCCCAAAATCTGTTATTACTAATCATCTGCACTGTGTAGAGATTTTTTGAGTAAATAGTTTAATGACACGATTTTAAGCTGATATGAAAGCAGCAATCTGGGATCTCAAATCTCATATTTAACAGGAGGCGAAAAAATGAAATACGAGCGGTTCGATGATTTACCCGTTTGGCAGGCAGCTATTAAACTGGCTGAGGGCGTATATGAGCTGACAAAAGACCGGTTCTTTAATCAGCCGGGCGACCTTCGAAGCCAGCTCCGCCGGGCGTCTTTGTCGGTCTCCAACAATATTGCAGAAGGCTTCGAACGCGGCACAACCGCTGAACTGCTGGCCTTTCTGTATATTTCCCGGGGCTCATGCGGCGAGACCCGTTCAATGCTCCTTTTCACCGAACGCTTTAAGGAAGCTGCTCATCTCAAATCTCAAATTTCAAATCTGAAATCCCTGGCCGAATCGTGCTCCCGCCAGATCAGGGCCTGGGCGAACAACCTCCAGAACAGTGACATAAAAGGCCAGCGGCATCTGACGGATGCATCGAAAGCACAGTATGAGTTTCAGCGAAGTGCTGAAGTATTTTCGCGTCAAATAGATGAAATAGTACGTCGCGCCCGCCCACAGGATTATCCCGAAGAGGAAGAAGAATAAAAAAAGAATCTGAGATCTTAAACTTGTCCTGAGCAACGTCGAACGGATCTCAAGCTTGTGCCCGCAAAAGCGGGTATCTGAAATTTATCCTCTGCCCTTTGAGATCTGAAATCTACCTTCTGAGATTAAATCTGAAATCTTTATTCCGCCTTCTGAAATCTCAAATCTTAAAACAGATATTTCCATCTCAATTTTTTCTGAAATCTTATATCTCAAATCTGCTATTCTTAATCCCAAATCCCCAGTCCTTCTCAATCATCCACACAATACACAACCTCACCCTGTCCTGATTTAGCCTTTAGCCCCGAGCAGCAGGATATGGCGGGACTGGAGGTGATTTTTATTGACACTCAAACTCACCATATCTATAAATCTCATGTACGCGAGGTCTTGGGATGTACAGTTAAATGCGTAAGCACTTTTTAGAAAGGGAGATATTATGGCAAAAGAAATTCGAGCTAACCGGTTCATCTTTGAAGACGAGAATGGCAATCCCCGCGCTTCGCTGGAATTATCCAGGGACAGCCGTGCTTTGTTTCTGAGGGACTCGAAAGGCAAGCACCGTATCGGACTGGTGCTATCCGAGTACGGCACGTGTCTGGCGCTCAACGAAGGTCATGCCCAAGTTTCACTGCAGGTGGGCAAGGAAGGACCGAGCTTGTTCCTGATAGACGAGAACGGTAAGCCTCGTGTTACACTAAGGGTTGCCGAGGAAGGGCCAGAGAAAGGCCCGGGTATGATGGAGCTCCTAGACGAGAACGGCAGGCCCCGCGTTAGACTATGGGTTGCCAAAGAAGGCCCAGAGAAAGGCCCAGGTATGGAACTACGAGACGAGAACGGTTGGAATATTTGGTCGGCTCCGTAACGAGCCGGCGTAATCCCCATCAAATAGACAATCTCAGCCGGGGCCGGAGCGGAGTATATATGGGAAATACCCCTCGACCTACCGGCCTATCTCCCCGGAGGAGCAGCGAGAACACGCCGAAAATCGACGAACTAAGTAGAGGCCGTACCTAACTAAGCCCAATCTTGCCCTTATTTTATTTAAAATAGCCCAACTTTCGAACAAATTTGGACTATTTTTATCTTTTATATGGAACATTTTACCTGGATTTCGCGTCTTATAATTGGAACAACAAATAAGGTAGTATTATGTACTCTTTAAGACATACATTGAATGGGTGGGAAAATCTTACGTAAATCAAATCTTACTTTCAGGCTGGGGAGTGTGAAAGGTAATTCGTATGGTAACATTGTCTGCACGAACCAGTGCGAAATCTAACGAACGATTGAAAATCACGAGTGCCGCCTTGCCGCCGTTCCAGTACGAGGACGGCTATACGCTTTCAGCAAGCGATTGGGGTAAGGTTGGTGTAAAAATAGAACTGAATAATGAGTATGAGCACGGAATGGCCATTATTCTGCCGCCGGGACAGGTCGGAAAGTACGGCAGGTGGCTTCTTGGAACATTGGAGCAGGACAGCAATGGCCTGCCGAAACAATTATACGAAATCCTGGAAAGGCTCAGCGGCCAGAAAGGAATGAAGCTGAATCTTCGCCGGGGCGACAAAAAGAAATTAAAGGAAGCTCTTAAGGCTCTCAGAAGCCATAAATCTAAAGCAAGGCCTCCGGAACCGGTCTTAAGGTCTTATTCCACAAAAGCCTAACGGAAAATTTTTATAGGTAAAATCAGTATTTCCCTGCAACAACCTTCTAAAAACACCGAACACGCTGCTCGATATAATCCATCCATCGAAAACCTGCCCTGATTTAGCCTTTAGCCCCATTAAGCAGGATATGGCAGGACTTGAGGTGATTTTTATTGACACTCAAACCTACTATATCTATAAATCTAAAGTACGCGAGGTCTTGTAACGTGAAGTTAAATGTGTAAGTACTTTTTAGAAAGGGAGATATTATGACAACCGACGAAAGAATGGAAAAGATGGAAAAAGAATTGGCCCGTGTAAGATGGTCTAACCGTTGTCTCATAGGCTGCATAGTCCTGTCTTTAGGTGTCTGCTTTATTTGGAGGACCTTTGGCCCAGAGACAGCATGGGCACAGTCCGGGGCAAAAGAAATTCGAGCCAACAAATTCGTTCTTGAGGACCCAAACGGCAAGCCCTGTGCCACGCTCGGTTATATCGAGAACAACGGACCGGCGTTGTTGCTGCTCGACAAGAATGACGTCGTTCGTGCTTCTCTGGGCCTAACGCCGGACGGTCCGGGTTTGGAGCTGATGGATGAGAACCACAACACACGGGTTGGGTTGCGGACGCACGCGGGTGGTGGGCCGGGGCTGATGCTAAGCGACGAGGATGACAGGCCCCGTGCTATACTGAACATTCTGGGTCGCCAAGGCTCACAATTGGTGCTGATAGACCAGAACAAAAGGCCTCGTGCAGGGGTCGCCGCGCTGAAGGGTGAGTCGAGAGTCTGGCTGCGAGACCAGAACGGCAAGCCTCGCGCCGCACTGACGATAACCGAGGACGGGCCGAACCTATCGCTGACAGATGAGAACGGCAAGACCACCTGGTCAACACCATAGCGTGACTTGTCCTTTTCGAGGATGTCGGGATTCCATATATGCCCTGCTCCTTATCGAACACCAGTAATCCCCATCAAATAGACAATCTCTGCCGGTGCCGGAGCGGATAATGGATTATTGTTGGATTTTTATCAGGAAATATGATATTATCCATAAAGTTAAATATTTTTGCGAGGATTATGCATGGCTATTCCGGATTACGAAACATTAATGTTGCCAATTCTAAAACTTGCTGATGACGGAAATGAGCACTCATTACGAGAAGCGACCGAGTTTGCCATTAACAAGTTTGACTTGACTGAGCAGGAACAAAAACAGCTTTTGCCAAGCGGAGCTACCAGAGTAATTGTCAATCGAGTTGGATGGGCGGCTACCTACCTGAAAAAGTGCAATCTTCTGAAAGCTACAAAACGGGGATACTTCGAGATTACCGAAAGAGGAATGGAGGTCTTAGGCCCGAATCCAGCCAAGATTGATATTCACTATCTTCAGAGATTCCCTGAGTTTGACGAATTCAAAAAGAAGAAAAAAAAGCCCAAAAAGAAAAAAGAAAAAAGTCCCTATGAAGTGGATAAAAGCCGAACGCCCGAAGAAATTTTAGGGCAGGTGTATGAGGAATTGAATCAGAGTTTGGCAGAAGAATTGTTAGGCAAGATTAAAGACAGTTCACCTTCTTTCTTCGAAATTTTAGTCATCGACCTGTTAGTAAAAATGGGATATGGAGGTTCAAGGAAAGATGCTGGACAAGCGGTTGGCAAAAGCGGTGATGAAGGTATAGACGGGATAATAAAAGAGGACAAGTTGGGACTTGATGCAATTTATATACAGGCTAAAAAATGGGAGGGTAATGTCAGTCGTCCGGAGGTTCAGAAATTTGCAGGTGCTTTGCAGGGTAAAAGAGCCAAAAAAGGTATTTTTATAACGACTTCGGCATTTTCTAAAGAAGCTCAGGAGTATGCTTCAAGCATTGATAGTAAACTTATCTTAATAGATGGCGAGAGATTAGCCCAATTGATGATAGAGCATAATGTAGGCGTTTCAATAACGACTTCATATGAGGTAAAGAAAATCGACATTGATTATTTTGATGAATAATAAGATTGTTTTATAGTGAAACTGAAAAAGAAACAGCAGAGCAAATAAGGAACCATGGATTTGGAAAGCGTTTTAACTTGGTTATCATCAATCCCTGATGTAATTTGGGCTGCAATCGTTGCATCCGGACTAACATTTTTAGGAGTGAATATATCAAATAGTTCTAATAGAAAATATTTGTTAATTCAATTAGAACATGCCTCCAAACAACAAGACAAAGAACGTGAACAGCGAGTTAGAAAACAGGTTTACATGGAGGCCGCAGAAGCAATTGCAGAATCAATCAAAGATATTACCCTTTTACCGAATAGAGTTATTTATACGGACAACTTAGAGATTTGCGATAAATTATTACAGGCACTGGCAAAGGTCCACATGGTTGGAACACTTGAAACAGTAAAAAATACAAGTCAATTTATGGAAAAATTCAATCAAACAACTTTACCGATTATACCTGAAATACATAAATTTGTAAATATCAAAAATGAAATAGCACGCTTGACTAAATATAGTGAAATCAAATTAGATTTAATGAATCGAGTTAATAAAAATTTTGAGCAACTGGATGATAATGCTAAACAAAATCCCGACGTTTTGAATGTTTATACAAATACAATTGATGCAGTGGGAAAAGAACATGAAGCAATATGTAATGAGATGGAAAGTAAAGTAGCTGAACAAAAAGCTGCCCATACAAAACTTTTATCTATGTGCTTAAATGCTGGAATGTATTTGCAAAAAGAATCGCTTAACGTTTTACTCTCAATCAGAAAAGAATTAAATCTCGAAATGGACACTGAGGAATATTTATCTTACATGGAAGCATTTTTTAAGAAATCCGAGGGTTTTTATACTCAAGAGAATATTAAAAAGCTAACACAGGGTTGAGCTTCTTGTATAAATACTAAGAGAGCTATCTGACTTTCTTACAAGCTGTAAATACTCTCACACACCCACTCCCGTCACCGTCCTACCTGCTAAAACATCGAACACGCTGCTCGATATAATCCATCCAAAGCAAACTGCTAACCATTCTTAGAAATTAGCTGTGATACTGATCGGACTATTCGCTTGAAAACTGTAAAGTTTAACGGTCTGACGGAAATCACTCCTGAATCGCTGTTTTGAGCGAGATAACAGCTAAAAAATTGCCGCTAATTTTGAGGTACATTCATGCTTTTATTCATTTGATTTCTTCTCTTTTACCCTTGTGACTTTTTCATTTACTATTTTCTTTTTACTATTTACTATTGTTGTTAATAAGTGTTTATTAGTGTTAATTCGTGGCTATTATCATTTACTATACCTAAGGCATAAATTTCTTATTGATTATTGACTATTTCCTTTTGTTCGGTATCCTCTGTACTTAAAATCAGGATTAAGGACTTAGTGTATATGAAATATGCAGGACTTGGCGATGAGCCGAAAAAAATAAAGGCCGCACGCGGCAACCCGGGTGACTTTCGGATTATTCAGCAATTCACATCCGAGGCGGCCGCCAGGGCATGGGTCAAAAGAATGCTCAACCAGGGATATGAGACCGATACGACCGGCAAAGGATGGAAATACGGCTATACATATACGGTCCGAAGATAGAATAAGGGAATTTAGAATTAAGAATGTAGAATTTTGAAGAAACTCTCCCGACGATTTGCTAATATTAACGAGGTAGTAAAGCATGAAGAACATTAAGATTATTCTGATCACTGTGGCTGTGTCACTGTCTGTGGTAGTTGCTCTTCAGAATACGCAACAGGTGGAAACGAAATTTCTTTTCACGTCTATAACTATGCCGCGAGTGCTGCTTCTTCTGGCAACTTTGGCACTCGGATTTATTATAGGCTTCATAACAGCAGGCTTACTAAGAAGAAAACCCGGCAAATCATAGGGATAAGGCAAAAGGCCTTGCGATTTACTATTTTTTTTCTCCGCGTTCATCAGCGTTTATCCGCGGTTGATAAAAAAACTTATGCTTCAAGAAACTGATATAATCTATCAGGAAGAGCAAAAATTCGGTTTGTGGCTGCGCTGGTTAGTTTATCTTTCCATGGGCCTGTCGGTGGTGATTAGCGTTTTTGCATTGGTAAAAGAATCCACGCCTGATGGCTCATTGCCTAATAGGGAGATTATTCTGGCCGTGATTGTCGGGATCGGTGTGCCGATTGCTATCACTGCCCTTTTTCTGCTTTTGAAGCTTCAAACCGAGGTCCGGCCGGATGGCATATACGTTCGTTTTTTTCCTTTCCACATCCATTTCAAGCGCTTCGCCCGTGAAGATTTGAGCGAATATTACGCCCGGCAGTACAAACCGATACGGGAATACGGCGGCTGGGGGATTAAATGCAGCATCAGAAATGGCAAGGCGTATAACGTAAGCGGCAATAAAGGCGTCCAACTTGTTTTCAGCACCGGCAAAAAACTGCTCATAGGCTCGCAAAACCCAGAGCAGCTCGAAGCCGCAATCCGCTCGATTATCCTGTCAAATACTTAGCCACAGAGCACACCGAGGCCACCGAGAAATAAAATTCAACTACAATCATAAATCGACAATTCATGCCAAAGGTATCATAAATCATAAATGGGCTTTGGCACGCCCCAACGGAAAAAGTTATGTTTGTTGAAGCAGTTCTTTTGCCTGATCAAGAAGGAGTGCAATCTTCGTTTCAACTACGTTCCAGACCGTATCGGGATCGAGGCTGTCATAGCCATGGACAAGGACATGCCTGAATCCAATTATGCTGCGATGCTCCGAAATCTCTTCGACCGTTTCGGGATTAACGCGGTCGAGTTGCAGCATGGCTTCACCGATTATCTGAAGCTCTCTTTCCAAAGCTGAGCGAAAAGCTCTGTCATTTTTATAATCTTCAACGGTTTTGTTTTTGGTCAACTCAAGTACGAACTCAGAGCAATTTATAATGTCGTAGAGATATTTTTTGGGATCACGAAGCGGCATAAAGTCTTTTCCGTGTCTTTTCGACCGAATCGATAAAGTATGGATTCTTCAACCCCCCCGGCTCAACAAGGTCCACCGGCCGTTGTAGAAGCCTCTGAAGCTCATCGTGCAGAGCAAAAAAGTTGTCGAAGCGATTGGCCTTGACCGAACTGTCGAATTCGACCAGAAGGTCAACGTCACTGCACTGCTCATCAAATCCTTCGGACGCCGCGGAGCCAAAGACGTCAAGTGCGGCCACGTGATATTTCCTGCAAAGCTCGATAAGCCTGTCGAAGTTTTGTTCTATTATCGTCGTCATACAGCCTCTTTTCGGCTATAGATTAAAGCAATCTAATAAACAATTCAACTATCAAGGCACAAAAAAATAATAAATCGTCAACCATGAACCACGTTGGGTTCACGGTCATGTACCCAGTGTGGTACATGATAGTAAATTAAAAGGGCCACGAAGAACTAATCAACCGCAGACGCCGTCCCGAATAACGCTGAGGGATCTACGCTGAGGACACCGAGAAATAAAATTCAACTGCAATCGTAAATCGACAATTCACACAGAAGCCCTTGAAAAATTCTAAATTCTAAGCTCTAAACTCTAAACAATATTAAAATCTCAATAATAAATGCTCTAAACACTATGTTTAGTACTTTGAATTTACGTTAACGGTGGAAATGACACGAATAAGCGCATCGATTATGTACAATTAGTATAATGACACGCAGCACGAGCAAGCATGAGATTGCCACGCGGTGTTCGCAATGACAAAACGTGGTCCTCGGGACTCCTTACGGATAACGAAAAATCAGGAGCGAAGAATCGGGCCCAAATCCTCCATCTGCTGCTGGGCTTCTTTCTTCTTGTGCCTTTGCTTTCCTCTAAGGGCCTCGATTTTTGCCGTGGCCTTGTCCTGCAAGGCGCCCGGCTGGCGGCCCTTGTCGAGCATCTCTTCCAGGGAAATTTTGCCGATATCATAAAGCTGCCAGAGATGCTCGTCGAGAAGCTGCATTCCGAGCTTCTTGCCGGTCTGAATGCTGGAATCGATACGGTAAGTTTTGTTCTCGCGGATAAGGTTGGAGATAGCAGGAGTTACAACCATAAACTCATAAGCGGCGATCCTTCCGCGACTATGGGCCAGAGGACAAAGGGCCTGGCTGAGTACGGCGATCAAATTACTGCTTAGCTGGATTCGAATCTGCTCCTGCTGGCTCACGGGAAACACGTCAATGAGTCTTGTGATGGTACCGGCTGCACTTGTGGTATGAACAGTGCTGAATACAAGGTGGCCGGTTTCGGCGGCTCGGACGGCCGCTTCGATTGTTTCGAGGTCTCGCAATTCGCCAACCAGAATCACGTCGGGGTCCATTCTCAAGACGCGCCTTAATGCCTCGGCGAAGCTCGGGACATCGACGCCGACAGAGCGCTGGTTGATAATCGATTTTTTGTGGTTGTGGTAATATTCGATAGGCTCTTCGACGGTGACGATGTGGCGGTCGAAGTTTTCGTTGATGTAGTTGATCATCGTAGCAAGAGTTGTTGTCTTGCCGCTGCCGGTCGGGCCGGTAACCAGGAACATTCCTCGCGGCCTGCGGCACAAAGCCTGGCAAATCTTCGGCAGGCCTATTTCTTCGAACGTCAGAATCTTCGAGGGGATAAGACGAAGAACCAGCGCGAGATTGCCCTTCTGGCGAAAGACCGAGACACGAAATCGACCCTGATCACCAAAGGCAAAGCCAAAGTCCGTGCCGCCCTCTTCCTGAAGCTCCTGCTGGTTCCGGTCGGGCGTTATGCTTCTCATTAAAGCCGCAGTGTCATCGGGCTCGAGAACCTTGGTCTCCAAAGACCTAAGCGAGCCGTCTATTCTCAATACCGGAGGCCGCCCGGTAGTAAGATGTATATCTGAGCCCCCTTGCGTTACACAGGCCTGTAGTAACCTATCCATATTTACCGTTGACATAGAAATTCCTCAATAACTACATTTGGTTTAATCTACTGCTGCTCCCTCGGTCTGGGTAATTCTCACCACTTCAGCAGGTGTTGTTGTCCCTTTGAATATTTTTATCCTTCCATCTTCCATTAATGTCCTCATACCGCTGGCTTTCGCAGCCTTTCTCAGTTCGGTCGTTGGTGCTTTCGCGAAGGCCAGCTCTCTTATTTCATTGTTCATTTCAAACATTTCAAAGATAGCGATTCGGCCTTTGTAGCCGGTGTTCTGACACTGACTGCACCCGGCACCCTTTTGAGGCGGATGTTTTTTCATTTGCTCCGGCGTAATACCAAGAGCTCGCATATGTTTAGGATTCGGATTTTCATCGATTGTTCTGCATTTTTTACAGATGACTCTCACAAGCCGCTGCGCCATAATAGCCTGAATCGAGCTTGCCACGAGGAACGGCTTAACACCCATATCTATCAAACGTGTAATAGCACTCGGGGCATCATTCGTATGCAGCGTGCTGAAAACAAGGTGTCCGGTAAGCGCCGCCTGGATTGCGATATCCGCCACGACGCCGTCTCGAATTTCGCCGACCAGGATAATATTAGGCGCCTGCCTGAGCATTGATCTAAGAATCTTGTCAAATGAAAGTCCGATTTCATCTTTAACCTGGCATTGATTCATCCCGGCAAAGTTGTATTCCACCGGGTCCTCAGCGGTAATGATTTTCTTGTCCGGCTTATTAAGCTCCTGCAGCGCGGCGTACAACGTTGTGGTTTTTCCGCTACCCGTCGGGCCCGTAACCAGAAAGATGCCGTTCGGTCTCTTGATAATACGCTGGAATTGCTCATAGTTCTCCTGCTCGAATCCCAGCGACTCGATACCGATATTGACCGCGTCCGGACGCAAAATTCGAAGCACCACACTCGGCCCGTGGACACCCGGCAGAGACGACACACGAAAATCGATGTCCTGGCCTCCGATCTCACGCTTGATACGGCCATCCTGCGGCAACCGCTTTTCAGCAATATCCATGCCGGAAAGAATTTTGAAACGCGTAACCAGCGGCGCCTGCATGTTCTTGGGAATATTATCCCGTTCCAAACAAACACCATCGACACGATACCTTACCCGCACCCGGTCCTCCATCGGCTCAATGTGGATATCGCTGGCCCGCATATAGTAAGCATTATCTATTATCAGGTTTACCAGCCTGATAATCGGGGCATCATCATCGGGCCCGGCAGCCTGAGCACGAAGCGTTTCCGCCTGCAGCTCATGGCCTACTTCGGCAAGCTCGGCGGCGGTTGCATCAATACTATGTCTTAGCCTGTCATCCTCTTCGTCTATTTCCTCGGATAAGGAATCCTCCAGATAGGCACGAATCTTCGTAGGGCTTGCAAGATAGCACTCGGGATCTGTGTTAAGGCGAAAACGAATAGCATCCATCATCTCCAGGTCAGTCGGATCGCTGATAATCAACTTCAACCTGCCGTTACTCATATCCATGGGGATGATATTGTGCTTTTTGATAAGTTCTTCAGGAATAGCTTTCGCTGCCTCGGGTGAGATGGTAGCCTTTTCCGGATTGATATATTCCAATCCGAATTGCTTGGCTATCGCCTTGGTAAGATTTTCTTCGTCTATCAGGCCTTTATCGAGCAGAATCTCACCGAGCCGCTTATGATTGCTCTTAGAAGCCTTAATGGCCTCTATAAGAGCCTCCTTCTTTACCAGGCCGGCCTTATAAAGGATTTCTCCCAAATGCCTGCGTTTCTTTGCCATATTCTCCTCAAATTACTGCGTACCCCAGGAAATTCCATTATAACATTTCCGATGCAGTTAGTCAATCAATTGTTCAATTTTAATCGGAGGATGTTAAGCACAGTCTGTGCTGCTCGAAGTCGTATGAACTGCCTGCCATGATAGAAAAAACAACGTTGGGTATCACATCCATTATCTGAATCCACACTAATATATACAAGCCCTACGGGCTTTTGTTCGGTTCCACCCGCCGGACCGGCTATGCCGGTTATGCTAATTGCATAATCTGTACCGGCTTTTTTTCTGGCGCCAACGGCCATAGATTGAGCAACCTGTTCGCTGACAGCACCGTATTGCTTAATCAATTCGGCAGGTACGTCGAGTTCGCTGATCTTGGCTTCATTGCTGTAAGTAATCCAGCCGTAAGTGAAGTATTTACTCGATCCGGGAACGTCTGTCAAGAGTTTTGCCAATAATCCTCCGGTGCAGGATTCCGCCACAGCGATGGTTTTGCCATGTCGGGTGAGTTCTTCGCCCACCACCTCGGCCAAAGATTGATCCCCAACGCCGTAAATCAGTTCTCCAAGCGTGCTTTTAAGCAATTTTTCGTCCTTTTCAGCCATCTGCTCGGCCTTTTTTTTATTTTCTGCCGTCGCGATGATGTGCAGGGTAATTATGCCGGACGAAGCTGTGCAGTTAATCAAAGGATTCCTGCCGCGCTGCATCATCGTACCGAGCATCTCGGCGATTGTCGATTCCCCCGCCCCGAAGCATTTTAATTTCTTCACCACTACGGCTTGCCCCCCTGCTAACCGCTCAATCTCCGGCAAAACCGATTCGGCGAACATCCGCTCCATTTCCATCGGCACGCCGGGCAGAGCAAAAAATAACTTCCCCTTCGACGACGCCATAATTCCCGGGGCCGTACCGATATTCGTCAGCGCCTTCGCCCCAGCGGGAATATAGGCCTGAATCTTATTTCGCTCAGGCATTTGCCTATTCAGGCCGGCAAAAAATCCCTCTATTTTTTCCAGCAGCTCTTTCCGCAATTCCAATTCGACGCTGAGAAATTTTGCCAATGCCTGTCTGGTTAAATCATCATCGGTAGGCCCCAGACCACCAGTCGTCAGAACTATATCGGCATCACCACTCGCCAATTCCAATCCCCGCACAATCGAATCTATTTCATCGCGAACGGTATAAGAGCTGACAACAGGAACACCAATCGAAAGCAACACTGTGCTCAAGTGCGCAGCATTAGTATCTACCGTCTGTCCGGATAGAATCTCATTACCAATAGTTACAATACTGGCCTTTATCATAAGAGCGGGATTCTAATATTCTAAGTGCACGCAAGCAAGTTAAAACCAAGATCGGTATATGAGCAATGGACAGCTATTCCGCAGGCCAAATCGGTTTTTTCATATTTCTTACGCGAAGTGAACGTTTTTTCTCTATACCTTTCAGAGCGTCAGTTTGGGTTACTCGAGGATCCATCGATCCTTATTTTAGCCATATTCTTGTTGTGCAGCTTATCACAATTTTTCGCTTTCCGGCACATTTTTTCTCTTGCATGTCCGGCTGCTGTGTGTATATTGATTGCAGATTGGGAGAACAACACTCATGGTGTGCCAAAATAGTGGGAAAATACGGATTCTTGACGTGAGTGCTTGGCTTTCTTGGTGTTTTTTTCCGACAAGCTGCTGGAACATTGTTGAAACTGAGATGGAACTTTGTTATTACGAGACTTGAAGTTTGCAGAAGTGTTTCAGCGAAGTGTATATGGGAAATCCCGAATGAAAAGAATAGCATGTTTAATGTTTGTTCTTTCGATTGCGTGCGCGGGTTGTCAAGTTAACGAATCTACCACAACCAGAATAATAGAGCCCAAGGTACCAAAAGATTTGCTAGCCAGGATAGATAACCTTGAGACTGTTTTAAAATCACAGATAGCGGAGTTGAGAGAAAATATTACGAAGTTGGAGGGGGAGCTCTCCCAAACCAAAGAAACTTTGTTAGCCAGGATAAATAAGCTTGAGACTGATTTAGAATCACAGATAACGGAGTTGAGAGAAAATATTACGAAGTTGGAGGTGGAACTCTCCCAAACCAAAGAAACTTTATTAGCCAGGATAAATAAGCTTGAGGCTGCTTTAGAATCACAGATAGCGGAGTTAAGAGAAAATATTTTAAAGTTGGAAGGGGAACTCTCCCAAGTCAAAACTGCATTGGAAGCTTCACAGGATAAGATAATTGAGCTTGAAACTGCTTTAGAATCACAGATAACGCAGTTAAGAGCAGATATTACGAAGTTGACGGAAGAACTGTCCGGGTCAGAAGGAAGCTCTGGAGGTAACTGGTTGATCTCGGCTGCTATAGCGGCAATCATCAGTGCCCTTATTGCTGGTGGTGTTGCAGTACATAGATCTCGTAAGGATACAAAAAATCGAAAACAGAATCAGGGTTCGATATCCGAGCATGAATACACAGGCT
>Ga0209536_100005327_pt1 | contig 20016 bp, 14 predicted proteins | sample DeeMarSeWOR28_12_FD_187461 | JGI IMG/M metagenome (GOLD analysis project Ga0209536, IMG submission 187461) | Marine sediment microbial communities from White Oak River estuary, North Carolina - WOR-2-8_12 (SPAdes) (version 2) | ecosystem: Environmental > Aquatic > Marine > Intertidal zone >...
CTCGGCGGAGCAACGTTCGTATCCCCTTCGAGCTGTTCTTCGAGGAGTACCGAGACAGGTTGGACCGGGTAGTCGTCTCGGACTTCGGCGCTGACACTCTCTATTACTACTTCTTCAAGGCCGAATATTTGGCCTTCGAGGGCGACGACCGCGCAGCGCAGATCTACTACGATTCCGCGCGTGCTGTGTTGGAGTCGCTGAGCATCGCCAGGCCTGACGACCCGCAGATCCACACTCGCCTCGGCAGAGCGTACGCGGGTTCGGGCCGACGCGATGAGGCGATGCGAGCGGGGAGACGGGCGGTCGAGCTATTGCCGGTCACCAGAGAAGCGCTGATCGGGCCTTATTATGTGCTGAACCTGGCCGAGATCAGCGTGATTGTAGGTGACTATGACACTGCGATCGAAGCGCTCGAGCAGGCACTGTCGGTACCGTCATTCATATCGGTACCGCTCCTTCGAGTTGACCCCCTCTACGACCCCCTCCGCGATAATCCCAGGTTCCAAGCTCTACTCGCCAAGTACGATCAGCCTGCCGAATAGCCATGAGCAAGCTCAAGAAACTGATCACCGAGATCCACCACCGCTCCTTGTGGCAGGTGCTGCTGATCTACCTTGGCGGTTCGTGGATCGTCTTCGAGATCGTCCAGACCGTGACGGAGGGATTGGGGCTACCCCAGTGGTTCCCCGCGTTTGCTGCCCTTCTACTCCTGATCGGCTTGCCTGTGGTTTTGGCGACGGCGTTCGTGCGGGAGCGTGAGCCCACAGCAACCGTCTCCGATCCGACGCCTGTGCCCGTTGTCGAAGAAGATTCCGAAGCGCAGCGTGCTCAGCTGCATGATGGTGGGGAAGTACCGGCCTCTGCTAGATCCGTCGCTGTTCTACCTTTTGCCAATCTCAGTGGCGATCCTGAGAACGAGTACTTCAGCGACGGCATTACTTGCGACATCATCAACCACCTCGCCAAGATCGCTGATCTTAATGTCATATCCCGCACGTCGGCGATGTACTACAAGAACACGGACAAGAACCTTCGCCAGATTGGTCAAGAGCTGGGCGTGGCAGGTATCGTCGAGGGTGAGGTGCAGCGGCGTGGGGATCGGGTGCGGATCAACGCGCAACTCGTAGACGCCAGTACAGATGGTCACCTCTGGGCCGAACAGTACGACCGCGAGCTTACCGATGTCTTTGCGATTCAGAGCGAGGTCGCGCTGAGTGTCGCCCATGCTCTCGCTGCTACGCTCACGGAAGATGAAGAGCAACGTATTGAGCGGACCCCAACGGAGAACATGGAGGCATACAACCTCTACCTATTGGGACGGCACTGGCTAATTAAGCGCGTTAATCTAGAGAAGGCTCTTGAGTATTTTCAACAAGCGGTTGGCCAAGACGACGCTCTTGGCCTGGCTTACGTTGGGCTTTCTGATACTTACTTGATGCTAGTGTACTATGCAGGTTGGACCCAGACCGAAGCCGTGCCCAAAGCTAGGACTGCCGCTCTCAGGGCGCTGGACATCGACAGTACATTGGGCGAGGCATACGCCTCTCTTGGTGCCGTCGAACACTGGTTGGAGTGGAAGTGGGACGAGGCCAAGAGGAACTACGAACGTGCGATTGCATTTAACCCAGGATACGCCGAGGCTCATTCGTGGTATGGCCAGCTCCTCGGCCACATGGGGGATTCCCAAACGTGCCTCCTAGAGCTTGAACGGGCTTTACAGCTTGATCCAGTGTCACCCATTGTCATCACCAACCTCGGATTCGTCTTGTATAAGTTGGGGCGATATGACGATGCGATCCGGTTGTATCGTAGAGTGGCAGTGTTGATGCCCGACTTCCCTGCTTATCGAGAATGGCTCGGCTTGGTTCGCAGGTACCACACAGGTACCGCGAGAATGGCTTTGCGTTGTACCAATGGGTGATGGGCCGTCGAAGAGACTACAGAATGGACACACTCTCACCCGAGCGCATAGCCGCGCTGGAGGCCCTGCCCGGCTGGACTTGGGGGGAGCCGCGCCGGAAGGGCAAGTAGGCGGGGAAGGGGCCACTCAGCGCGATTCGGGAGCTTGTGATCCTCCCCAGACGCCTGCTTCACAAGGGGCCGTTTTTCTGGCGACAAGCTCCCCCCATTTTTTGAGCGGGACTCCTGCCTGTCACCAAGCAGGGGGTGGGGGGCCTTCCGTGCTGGGACGGGCGTTCCTTTCAAGCCTGAGGGGGTAGGCATCTGCCTCACCCCGGGGTGGATATGAAAGAAGGGGGGGGTAAACAGCCTAATCCGTTGAGAGGGAAGGAGTTACGGCGCTTTGAGCCTTTCTGGGTAACGTAAAATGCCATTACGTGCCATCCAGCCTAAGTGTATATGCTGCAATAACTTAGAAACAGCAAACAGAACAGTGTCTCGCGTGCGCGAGGGGTGTCACGGTCGGAGACAGCTATAGACAGTGGTTTGGCAAGCCACAGCGGTTTTGGGCTCGCGTGTTGTTGTTTTTGCCTGTTCGTCTCCGCACGTTGCACTATCTTCGTTGTAACCATCCCTTTGACCTATGAGCGACCAACACTCACCCGAGGAGAAGACCATCTACCCCGATAATGTTCCGGGCGGGTGGACTGTTGAGGAACAGGAAGCGACGTGGTACGCGCAGAGCTACGCCGCCGAGTGGTACGACGACGCTCTCCGCGAATCCAAGTCCGAGGCCGAGACGGAGGAGGACGAGCGACAATCTAAGAGGCGCGAGGTCGTGTTCTCCGTGTGTTTCGTTGAGAGTTTTCTGTACGAGCAAGTCAGCCACATTCTACATTTCGACATTGTGAAGCTCGCCAAGTATTTTCCGCGTGGCGTGCGTATCCCGATCAAGGAGCGTTGGAAGAACATCTGGAACGAACTTCACCGCGACGGCCTGTTGCTGAAGAAACCAAATTTCGAGACAAAGGTGTGGCAGGGCTTCCGCCAGCTTGTCGTATTCCGCGACGGATACGTTCACGGAGGCGCGAGTCTTCCGGAGCCATCGTCGGGTGATTCGCGGTTGGACAAGCCAAAGCCGGGTCCTTGGGAGGTGGACGAACTCCAACGTGGATTCGCGGTGAAGCGAGTGTGGGATCTCGTGCAGGAAGCCTACACTTGGATCGACCCCGAGTACCACAACATACCGCTGTCGCCGCCCGAGTAATCCAGCGCCGACTACTTGACTAGACCGTAAACTAGACCCGAACGTGCGCATACCCTTGATGTCGGGTGCTACGAGAAGTAAGTGTTTAGGCGGGTTTGCGGTTGCATGTGTCGGCGGGTGATTCAATAAGTGCGGGTGTCGGCGATCTTCAAAACCAGCTAGGCGGCTCAAAAACCGCTGGGTGGGTTCGATTCCCACACGCTCCCGCCATCTACTTCACGCTCTGGACTGGGCCAAAGGCTCAGCGGAGGCTCAAGAAGACTCCCAACCGCTCCCGCAACTGAGCCTCGTCGGCGGCTCCCGAGACACCGAACATTCCTGCGTCCGTGCGAGTCACACCCACCAACCCGCTGTAAGGAACCTCCCGGAAGAGGACCGTGAGCCCGTCTTGCTCGAAGGACTCCCACTGGTCGGCCAGCGCGTCCCAGACGTCAGAGGCAGCCGACGGCAGCACGACGAACCCTTCCCACGACTCGCCCTCGCTTCCCTCATACTGGGCATAGAGGCAATCCTCGAGTTCCGCTAAGCTCAGGAACGAGCCGGGCTGGTAGCCTTCCGAGCCGGCCACCTTCCTTTCTTCGGGTAAGAGCGAGAACTCCGGGGGCATGACGGCCTCGCCGGGAATGGAGGCGGCCAGTCCCTGCAAGAGTTGGCGGCCCTCGGATTCGGTGAGTTCGCCTTCGTAGACGTTCACCTTCACGTATGTGCTTCCCTTTACCATGAGCGCCTGATAAGGGGGCGAGAGGGCCGCTATGGTGGCGCCAGTGAGATCGACGCCTCGACCGGCGCTCTCTCTCTTGAACACCCCTACCGCTCGCAACGGGGACGCCATGTCATAAAGATCCACGGTCACTGACACTCCCGCCGCCGACAGGTCCGCCGTCTGGCACGTCCGGACCCCGTATTCCACGAAGAGCACGGCGGCACCGTTGATGAACTCCCACAGATTCTCAGCCGTGTAGACTCGTACCTCCCCGGCCTGTGTCCAGCCCTCCGCTTTGGGAAAACCAGACTGCTCTGCGACGCAGGCCGATGCGGCAAGACAGGTCAGTAGTAGTGCAATCCGGTGTGTCGATTTCGATCCCACGTCGTCGCCCCTCCGGTCTAGGTCAGGGTCAGAAGGTCATGGACCTGTAGCATCTTGAGCTGGATGGCCAGGCCAAACGGACACGCGCTGGCACAAAGTCCCGCACAGTCCTTGCAGGGTGCCGCGCCCGAGCCGCCGAGGGCCGCGTATTCGGACATGGCGTGCCGCTCCCGACCCTGAGCCTCAAAATAGTACGCGTAGCGCATGATGTTGCTGACCGGGACACTGAACGGACAGCTGTCCATGCACTCCACACACCCGTGGCGGCAGTACTGTGCGTCCAGTTCCGAGCGGGACTCCTCGAGCAGTCCCTCCGCGGGGGCGGTCATCTGAGTGCCGGAGAGTGCGACGATCTTGTCGATGAAATCGAAGTTCCAGACCGAAATGGACGCGGTGTGCATGTCCGGGTTCTGAAGCACCCATTGGATGCTCGCCAGTTGAAGGGCTTCCTCGTTCTCTATCCCGTAACGCTCCGCGAAACGCTGGGTCTTCTCCACGAACTCGTTCTGCTTATCCGAATAGTCGCGGAGATCCCGCAGCGCGGACTCACGGCTCTGTCCGCCCCGTACCATGAGGTCGAGGTATTGCTGGTAGAGCTCGCTGAGGTTCTCGGGATCGAACGGCTCGGCCCTGAGCTTCCCGGGGGCGGTCTTCATCGCCGTCGTCCCCACGTGGTTCGCCTTGGACGTGGCGATGATCCGGTCGCCTTCGGAGTGGTTCAAGAAGTTGTAAACCAGGAGCAAAACGTCAAACCGGCCGTCCTCCGCCGCAGCGCAGAGGACGTCGGCCATGCCCGTCTGATCGGTCGCCTCGGGACCGTGATAAGTCGCCCCAGTGAACCTCACTTTCCCTTCCGCTTTGAGCTGGTCCATAGCGGCGTGGTAACCCGGGTGATTCAACCACTCCACTGTGCTGACGCTACTCATCATGTAAGCGTCGATGTACTCGGTGTTCAGCCGCTCCAAGCTCCCGCGGACCTTCCTGAGCACCGCTTCTTTGTCGTCCCTTGGCCTGATGTAGGCCTTCGTCGAGATGAAGACCTTCTCTCGGTCGACGTGCTGAAGGGCGTCCCGTATGGCGCGTTCGGAGGATCCGTTCTCGTAGCCCTCCGCCGTATCGATGTAATTGATCCCTTTGTCGAAGGCGTACCGCACCACGTTGGCCTCTTTGATGAAGGCCGCGCCAATGCTGATGTCGGACACCTCGAACCCGGTGCGCCCCAGCGTGCGGTAGCTTTGAATGCGGCCGTCCTGGCTCGGCGCCACGGGGAAGAGGGACGATGGCCCGTAGGATTCCGAGAGCGCTTTGCCTTTCCGGATTGGGGCAAGTCCCAACACCGCGCCTCCCGCTAGTGCCGCACCGCCTGACTTGACGAAATCCCTGCGTTTGATCCGACTCCGATCACGGTCCGCCCCGTTCTTCCCCTTCATGGCACGGCTCCTGGGTATGGTCCAGTTATCAGGCTTGTTACAAGATGGTACGCTGGTTGATAGGAAGCAAATACGAGTAGGGCCTGCCCGCTGTTCGCTCGCTAGCGTCGTGGCAAGAACCGCTTGATGTGCTTTAGCGCCCGCGAGACCACTCGTCGGTACAACGGCCGCCGTCGCTTCGGCCTGAAGCGTGGCTCGTAGTTTCCGCCATGGAACTCGAAGACTAGATACGACGCCGGCGTCGGGCCTACGTTCGCCATCCCGTGCGGTTCGTCCGCGGCGTAGAAGACCACCCCGTGGCGACCCACTCTTCGGCCGAGCGTCTCGAGCGTGCCTTCCAGCACGAGGATTGCCACATCGTAGGGGTCCGGATGTGGGCGATAGCCGGCGCCGGGCGCGAGCACGCTCAAATGACAGTGCAGCTTGCGCAGGTAGCGTGTGGGGGAGTTGAGCAACCGTCTGCGGGTCCACCCATTCGTGCGCTTCGTGCCACTGCTCGCGCCGTCGTCGTCGTAGCGAACGATCGATGACTCGAGTTCCGGTGCACCGTTCGCTCCGGACTCGTTCTTCCACTTGAAGATGAGGTAGGTCGCCGGACCGGGGCCGACGGCGCGAATCGTGTGGCACTGGTAGGCCGCATGGTACACGAACGCCCCTGGACCTATCGTCACGCTGGTGCTCTCATCAGAGGCGGGGTCGTCGATCCGCACGATCTCGGCCTGGCCCGACAACATGATGATCAGCTCTTCCTCAACGTGCGCGTGCGGAGCGTGCGGCGTCGTGCCCGCGCTCAACACGGAGACGTGGCTGCCCAGCTTCTGCATGGCCTGGGTCGAGCCATTGAAGATGCGGTAGATGTTCCAGCCGCGCGCGCTCTCCTCGAGCGGCTCATCAAACGATCGGATCCAGCAGGGCCAGATCGGGTCGGCGTCGAGGGCTGGGTTGTCGGGCGGTTTCGCAGTCATCACACCAGGTCTTGTCGGCAACGAGCGTCCGTTCGCGGGTGTTGCGGACGCGCACCACGTCTGGCGCACGCTGCCTGACTCGGGGGCGAAAAGCTCGGCGGCTTCGCCCGCTTGCCGCACGTGAGCGGGTCGTTCCGGAGTATACTTTCTGGCAAGAAGCCTGCCGAGGGATTGGCAAGGGCCTTGCAACTCGACAGCCGGCGGGGGCCTCTCATCGGTCGTGTCACCTCAGCGTCGGAGACAGCTCTGTCACACGTCAGACCTCGGAAGATCGGTCTCGAGGCATCATCTTTCTGCCAACTGCGCTGCCCGTCATGTCCAACGGCCAGCAGGGCCATACATCCGGCGGTGGGAAGCGGATTCCTCAAGTTCGACGACTACCGAAAGATCGTCGAGGAGAACCGGCGGATCACCGAGATAGAGCTCTCGAACTACGGAGAGATCCTCCTCAACCCCGATCTCCCGAGGATCGCCGAACACGCCTACAGACGCGGCGTCCGCCTGACTGCCAAGAATGGGGTTAACCTCAACCATGCCAAGGAAGAAGTGCTCGAAGCGCTGGTCCGTTACCGCTTCCGTGCACTCTACTGTTCCATCGATGGCGCAAGCCAGGAGACGTACGAGCGCTACAGAGTGCGGGGCGACTTCGAGAGGGTGATCGAGAACGTCAAAAAGATCAACTCATACAAACAGCGCCACAACACCCGGTACCCGACTCTGATGTGGCGCTTCATCATCTTCGGCCACAACGAGCACGAGATCCCGAAGGCCAGGGAAATGGCCCGCGAGCTGGGGATGGGTTTTGTCACCAAGCTCTCATGGGACCCCGATTTCTCACCCATCCGCGATGAGGAATTCGTGAAGCGCGAGCTGGGCATCGATGTGGCCTCGCGAGAGGAGTACAGGCAGGCTCGCGGCGCCGACTATATGCAGCACCTCTGCCAGGGGCTCTGGGGTAAGCCACAGATCAACTGGGACGGAAAAGTGCTCGGCTGTTCGCGAAACTTCTGGGGCGAGTTCGGCGGGAACGCCTTCGCCGACGGGCTCGACGCGGCCGTCAACGGCGAGCGAATCAGCTATGCGCGGCAGATGCTGCAGGGCCGCATGCCGGAGCGTGAAGACTTGCCGTGTGCGACCTGCGATATCTATCTGGACATGAAGGCGAAGGGGCAATGGCTGAAGCGCGATACTTCGCAGTCCCTAGGGTCCCGGGTGCGCTCGATCGCGCGCGCTCTGGGAGTGACGCGCCACATACTTAAAGTCGGCAATCGCCTACCTACGCGCGGCCCCCAATGACGCCGACGCTCCGGCAGCTGGTCTTCTGACCTCAGTCGCAGGCCGATCCATAGCTCAAGCGATACATGCTGGGGCCGTTGGGCCAATTCAGGTGGACGCAATCGCCCATGTTGTGCCAGACTCCCGAAGTGCTGCCCCAGTAGAGCTCAGTGGTCGTGTTCTGTCCGGATCCCGAGTAGACGCGCAAGGGCTGGCCTTCTCGGACTACGGTGTTGCCTGGGAAGATGTAGTAGTGCCCCTCGTTGTTCGCTAGCCGGAAGACTGTCAGGTTGAACTCACTCCCATCACTGAAACGTGGGTCGAGCGCGAACTCGACATATTCGTTGTTGGGGTTCTCGTCGTCCTTGTATCCCATCCAGCGCACCCTGGTTATCGCCACCGGTGCGCTGTCCGCCGGTTGTGGGTTGGGTGGCAGGTATACTTCTCGATAGATGCTCGGAGCTTCACCTTCCGCCCATAGCCATACGCTCTCTACGCCGGCGTGCTCGGTCCACGGGTCCGGGCCCGGGCCTTCCCAGCCATAAGGATCGATCTGTTGCCTGTCCCCCTCTGTCCAACGGTACGTGTTGAAGTGCAGATGTGGCTCGGTACTACACCCCGTGTTGCCCGAGATCCCGATCTGTTGCCTGGCGGTGACATATTCGCCGACTCCGACGTCGAGTCGATCGAGGTGCACGTAGCCGGTCGCGAACCGCTCACCATCCGTCGCCACATGCTCGATTCTGATGCGGAGCTGCCCGCTAACCGTTGTGCCGAGCGGTGGGCAGTAGAAGGGTGCATCGGCACCGGCCACGACGACTTCTCCGCCGGCGACGGCGCGCACGGGCGTGCCGCTGGGCGTGAGCCAGTCGTAACCGCTGTGGCCATCGATCCCACGCGTCTTCTCACCCCAATAAGTCAACTGGTAACCGTTGTTGTCGCTGAACTGGAAGGGCAGGTCGTGGTCGAAGAAGTTCGACAGCTTGTAGCTGCCGGCGAACGGTCTCACGAAGCGTAAGAGGCCGTCGGGTTCCCTTACGGTGATCGCGACGGTGTCGCTGACCCCCTCACATTCCGCTGCTATGCTCGCCGCGCCGCCGGAAAGGCCCTCGACCAGCCCGCTCGAGCTCACAGTGGCAACGCCATTCTCTGTGCTTGACCAGTCTACAGTGCGGTCTGTTAGCGTATCGCTCTTAGCATCCAATACCACTGCTCGTAGCTGTACCTCTTCTCCCACCTCGATCGACGCCCCCTCGGGCTCGATCTCGACCGATGCGACGGAAGGACGCGTGACCGCGATCTCGGCTGTGTCCTGGACCCCCTCGCTGAGAGCCGTGATCCTCGCGGAGCCTTGAGCGATCCCCGTAACCAGGCCTGTGCTATCGACCGATGCCACCTCAGCGTCCGAGCTGGACCATGTCAACTTCCGTTCGCTCAGGCGATTCCCTTGGGCGTCCAGCCTCTCAGCGCTCAGCCGTAGGGTTTCGCCTTCGACGATCGTAGCGTTCACCGGCGTGATCGTGACGGCGGCCACCGGCGCTCCCAAGATGCCATAAACGCTGAAGCCGCCGATCATGCCGGTCACGCTCTGGCGAGCTGTGTTGACAGTGCAGCCTGTCACCTCTTGCCAGCCCGCGCTAGCCGCCTCGAAGATCCTCAGCTCCGCTCCTCTGACGCCCGGGGGTAGCCCGGCAGGATCGTACGCGATCGTCAGTTCGACCGGCAGGGCGAACCGAGTCCCGTGCGGTTTGAACTCGTAGGTGGTTCCCTCAGCTATCGTAGCACTGGGAGGAAAGGTGGCCGTCGCTGTCACCGCGATCGCGACAGGCTCGGATAGTGCACCGGCTGGTATGGTGAGTGTCACCTTACCCTGGGCGAAGCTCAACGTACCGCCATCGGGACCGATCGTATTTGGAGGCGGTTCTGTTGGCCTTTCGTCACCGCACGAGATGACGCAGAACGCCACAGCGAAGATGATGCCGATTCTCGGCAGAGGGATGGAAGGGTAGGCGGTCCTTAGAGCGTTCATCGGAACCCTTTCCCAGGGCTGACTCCATCTTGTGGCAATCGATCTGTTTCTGCAACCGAACGTCATCGTTGCCCAGCCCGTGCTCGGATCGCATGTTGTAACTGGCCTGGCCATCGATCCTCTAGCCGCTGGTAGTAGGTGTGTCCTGTCGAGTACATCATCCGCTGGCGTATGGACGGGCGGATGCCGGACGATACCCAAGCCGTGTCACCTGAGACCTAGCATGTTGCCGGTCTCGCGGGCACTGCGGCAGGCGGTGGGTCTGGTAACCGCCTCGGCTATTGCCGTCGCCTGCGGCGACGCCACCGGCCCGCAGGGACTGGACCTTCCCTCGGCCATAGCTTTCGACTCCGACCGCTCAGGCAACCGCGACATTTTCGTGCTCTGGCCCGACGGCGCCATCACTCAGGTCACGGCCCACGCAGCCTTCGACGGTTGGGCCGACTGGTCGCCCGACGGAGCGCGGCTGGCCTTCTACAGCCTGAGGGACGGCAATCCGGAGGTCTACGTCATCTCGGTGGACGGAACTGGTCCCGCCAACCTGAGCAACAACTCGGCTCAGGATGCACATCCCGATTGGTCGCCTGACGGCGGCCGCATTCTCTTCCACTCCGACCGCGATGGGACGTTCGACCTTTGGGTAATGAACGCCGATGGTTCGCAACCGACGAACCTGACGCCGTCGGCGCCTGGCGACCAGGGATTTGCCGTCTGGTCGCCGGACGGGACCCGCATCGCCTACCACTCGGCCGAAGGTGGGGCGACCAACGTGTTCGTGGCCAACGCGGATGGTAGTGAACCGCTGCAGCTCACGAGCACCGCGGGGTTCAACGGTCGGCCCGGCTGGTCTCCCCACGGCGACCTCATCGCCTTCCAATCCGATCGCGGTGGAACGCTCGACATCTACGTCATGAGGCCCGATGGCTCGGACGTGCGCAGGCTGACGCAGGACGCGGCGCAGAACGGTGTGCCGGCCTGGTCGCCCGACGGCGAATTGATCGCCTATGCTTCCGTGCTGGCGGGCGCCGACTCGGAGGTCTTCGTCATGCGTCCCGATGGAAGCGGGCGGGCCAACCTCACGCAACACCCGGCGTTCGATGCTTGGCCCGACTGGCGAGCTCTCGACTAGCCGACGTTCGCTGCAGCTCCCTTTCGCAGTCAAATCTGGCCGTCGCCAGCGACCTGCTGAGACACTATGTTTCCTCCCTGCGGGCGCCCCGGTGAAGCAGCACTAGATCTTGTTCTGCCATTAGCAGGAAAGCAGAGGAACATGTCTGAGCTGATGCACGACCTTCGCTCGTCCGTTCGCACCCTCCGCCGTCGCCCGTTTTATCCCCTCGTAGCCGTGATCATCCTGGCCCTCGGTCTTTCGACCGCCATCGCAGTGTTCACTTACATCAACGGGTTCTACCAGCCGTTCCCGGGCGTGGACGCGAAGCGTCTGGTCCGGGTCTTCGGCTTCGAGAGCGAACAGCCGTACCAGAACATCTCGTATCTAGACTTCTTGGACTACGCCGCCGCGGAGGGCGCTTTCGAGGGGATCGCCGCTACGCAACCGTTCTACGCGGCCAGCGTCCGCCACGAGACGATGACGGAGGTCGCGTTCCTCGAGGCAGTCTCGGGTGGCTACTTCTCCGTGCTTGGCATCGAGACGGCGGTCGGTCGCGGTTTGACGATCGATGACGACCGTCCCGGCGCCGATGCCGCGGCCGTTATCTCGTACGCCTGGTGGCAGCGCAGCTTCAACGCCGACCCTTCGGTCGTCGGCTCCACCATCTATCTCAACTTCCGGCCCTTCACCCTCGTCGGCGTCGCATCGCCGGACTATCTGGGCACGAACGCCAGCTTCCGACCCGACGTTTGGATTCCCATAGCGCCCTTCCGGGACAGGTACGTCAGTTGGGCGCGACTGGCGGAGAACCGCGACGTGCCTCTCGTACAGGTCTACGGGCGGCTAAGTGACGGTGTCGGCGCGGAGCAGGGACTGGCCCAGTTGAAGACGGTGGCGGAGGGGCTCGACGAGCTCTATCCAAGGGAGACGGAGCCTCGGCAAGTCCGCATCGAACCGGCCACCTGGATCGATCCCCAGGCTCGTCTGGCCGAGTGGTCCACGGTGCGCCTGATGATGGTCACCGCCGGCGTGCTCTTGCTTCTGGTCTGCGCCAACGTGGCCAACCTGCTGCTGTCGGTAGCCGTGGGGCGCCAGCGCGAGGTATCGATGCGCGCGGCGTTGGGCGCCTCTCCCGCCCGGCTGATTCGGCAAGTCTTGTTCGAGAACGTCCTGCTCTCTGGTGCAGCCGGCGTCGTCGCACTTCTTCTGGCCGCTCCGGCCAGCGCGCGCCTGGGCTCGTACTTCGCCCGGCCCAGTGTGTGGGGGGGCAACGTGGCCCGCGAGGCGACTATCGACTGGCGCGTCGTGGTCTTTGCCATTGCCGTCTCCGTAGTGACCGGTGTGATCGCCGGGCTTCTGCCGGCGCTCCGCGCTTCGCGCCGTAACCTGGTGGACACGCTGCGGCCGGGTGCGGACCTCTCCATAGGCAGCCCGCGGCGAATCTTGGGCTGGCGTGTGCCTGGCGTGCATGACACGCTGGTCGTAGCACAGGTCACGCTCTCCGTGGTGCTTCTCGTCGTCGCCGGCCTCGTACTTCGGACCTTCGTCACCGTGGGCCGACTCGACCCCGGGTTCTCATATGACCGGCTGATGGTCACCCACATCTCGACCAGCAGTACCACGTTGGAAGCAGACGAGCGCGAGGGGTTCTTCCGCGAGGTGGCGGCGCGCGTCGCTGACGAGCCGTGGGCCCGTTCGGCCACCGTGGCCGACTATCCGCTGCTGTCGCCACACCGGTCGGCGGAATTGCGGCTGGACGGACAGAGCGATCCCGTATCACTGGTCTTTTCCAATGTGATACCGGGGTTCTTCGAGGCTCTGGACATCGACGTGGTTGAGGGCCGGAGCTTGTTGCCCGGCGATACGACCGGTGCCACCGATGTCGCGCTGGTCAACCAGATGCTGGCGGCTCGCTTCTTCCCCGGCGAGCAGCCGCTGGGCCGTCGCATCTGGTTGCCCCGTGGGGACGACCAGCCGGATCGCGTCTATGAGATCGTCGGCGTGGTGCGCGACACCAAGACCCGAGACTTCATCGCCGAGCCGGAACCGACGGTCTATTTCTCTTACCCACAGCACAGATACCCCACGGGCAGCGCGCTACTCGTAGTCGCGAACAGCGATCCCAGCGCGTTGGTGCCGCAGCTGTATCGCTGGCTGCGCGACTTCGAGCCGCACCTCGCCATCGTCAACGTCGTCACCTACAACGATGTCGTGAGCGGGTTTCTCTACACCCAGCGCATGAACGCCGAGCTGTTCTCGGTACTGGCTTTCCTCGGGTTGGGACTGGCCACCGTCGGGATCTTCAGCGTCATGAGCCTGGCCGTGAGCCGCAGGACGCGCGAGATCGGCATCCGCATGTCTGTCGGTGCCGAGCGGAGCGACATCGGCCGCCTGGTCATCCGGCGGGCGCTGGGTCCCGTGGTCGTCGGCCTCGGTCTGGGCCTGGCGGCATCGTTCGCCGTGACCGGACTGGTGCGGAGCCTGCTCTACGGGGTCGAGCCCGGCGATCCGCTCACCCTGGCCGCCGGCGCGGGCGTGCTGGTCCTGGCGGCGCTGTCCGCCGCGTACGTGCCGGCCCACCGGGCGGCGACGGTCGACCCGGTGGCCGCGCTGCGCCGCGAGTGATGGGCCGCAGCCGGGTGTCGGCGGCGTGAAGACCGACGTCAAGACGGTCGGAGAAGATGTCCCCTTTGTTGTCATCTTCAACAAGCGGGCGTTGGCGGCGCGCTTCCTTCGCCAGTCGGGCATGGAGGAGGCTATGCGCGAGCGGAAGCTGGACTTTCAGATCGTCGATGCCACGACCACCGAGGAGGCGCGCTGCGCGGCTGAGAAAGCTGCTCGCGCCGGACACATCGCCGTGGCGGCGGGTGGCGATGGCACCGTTCGTGATGTGGTCGCAGGCGTGCTGGCCGCGGATAACCCCGAGGCCGTCGTCGGGCACGTGCCACTCGGCACGGGGAACGATCTCGGCCGGGCGCTGGGCAGGGTAGGGCACGGCATCGAACGAGCCCTCGACGCCCTGCGCGAGCGCCGCTACATCCTCATCGATGTGGGTCAAGTCAACAGCGAGTACTTCGTCAACGTCCTCGGTATCGGCTTCGATGCGGAAGTCGCCTTACGCCAGGTGAGCCGGAAGATCAGACTCCCCACGTATTCTCTCGATGTCGTTCACGCGATGTTCGGATACGAGTCCCGGACCTATCGCGCGCACTGGCCGGGCGGCGAGCGGACGGGCGCAGCGATGATGATCACTGCGATGAACGGCATCTTCGAGGGCGGTGGGGTGAAGCTCGCTCCCAAAGCCAGCCTCGAGGATGGCCTCCTCGATGTCTACTGGATCGACCCGGTCAGCCGCTGGCAGTTCGCGCGCTACATCTGGGCGGTGCGTTGGGGTACCCACGGAAAGCTCCCCATGGTGCAGTACATCCGAACTCCTAGGATTACGGTCGAGTCGGACTCGCGCCTGCAGTACCACCTCGACGGCGAGTACCGAGAGATGACGGCGGGTGGTTCCCTGGAGATCATCCTGCATCACCGCCGCCTGCCTCTGATCATCTAGCCACCTCGCACGGCGTCTTTGCCCCACGGCCCTACTCTAAGAAGTCTGATGTAGGCGATGTAAAGGCTTGTCATATAGGGTGTTACGCTGTGGCAGCTACAAAGGAATCGAGAGCCCCCCGCCGCCCACCGACTTCACGGCTTCCAATACATCCTCGACCAGCGCTCTCGGAGGGCCAGCCTGCTCGCCGGCGCGCTTCACGGCGCGGTACGCCCCCCAGTCTCCGTAGGGGAACCAGACGTCCTCGAGCGTGGGTCCAAAGATCCCCACGGTGGGCACTCGTAAGGCCACCGCAGTGTGGAGTATTCCGCCGTCATTGCCGATGTAGAGCGATGCCTTGGTGAGGAGGGCCATGAGCGGGCGAAGGTCTAGCGCGGGAAGTCGTTCGACATCACCAGAAGCCCGATCCACGATCCGTTGGGCGGCACTCTCCCACCCAGGCTGGGTGATGACGCGCACCTGAGCTCCCAGCGCCAGGCTCTGCAGTTCGGCGATGAGCGCGGGCCAGCGATCGCTGGGCCACGCCCGTTCCGGCCTAGTCGCTCCCGGATGGAGGATCACCAACTCGGCGCCGCGTTCGATGCCGAGTCGCTCCGACACCGCCTGCCGTTCTTCCTCCGCGACAAAGAGCGATGTGGGTCGCACTTCGACCCTACCCAGCAGCGGAGTGAGCATGTCCAGCTGATGGCGAACCGCGGAGCGTTCTCCCGGCCTGTGCTGCTGCTGATGTTCGTAGAGCCGCGTACGCAGGCCCCGATCGGGAGCGACGGAGTGGCGGGGGTGGCTCAGGGCCACGAGCACCGCGCTGCGTGGATTGCCCAGCGTGTCGAACACCCAATCGATGCGGGGACTCCGCAGCCGGCGAACCACGGCGAGCGTGGTGCGAACGCCTGGTTTCAGCGGCAGCGTGTGGATCCGATCGCAGCCCGGGTGTCCCTGTAAGGCGGGCGCGAAGGCGGGAGCCGTAAGGTACTCGATCTGCGCCTGTGGCAGCGCCTCGCGCAAAACCTCGAGCATCGGAGTGGACATGACCACGTCGCCCAGCCAACGCAGACGCGTGACCAGAACGCGGCGAATCGAGTCGAGGTCGTGCAGTGTACTGTCCAAGAGACTACCGTTTTAGCAAAGCCTGGACGGCGGCGCCAGAGCGACCTGCTGCGGCTCCCTTCGCGGGCTGAGGTGTATACCCGTCGGGAGCTTTCGGCCGCGCTTCCGATCGTGCATACTGCTGTACGCCGGATCTGAAGTCCGGCGGAGAGGGGCAGGGTGTGAGGCACTTTGATCACAGAGGTCCGGCGCTCTTGTGGCGCCCAGGCAGTAGGCTTCGAGCCGTTCTCCTGGTCATGGCGTTCGGCCTCTTCCTGCCCAGCGCCTTGCTGGCGCAAGATGAAGCCCCGGCCGAAGCCGCGGCCCGGCCCGACTCCTTCTTCCCGCAGCCTCCGCTGTCGCCCGGTGGCGCCTTTCTCCGCTCACTGGTGGTTCCGGGGTGGGGGCAGGCCGAGCTGGGACACCAAACCCGCGGTGCCCTCTACTTCTTCATCGAGGCTTTCGCGATCTTCATGGTCGCGCGCACGAAGATCCGCCTCGACCAGGCAAAGGCCAACGAGCCCTACAATCCGTCACTGGTCGACTCGCGCGATCAACAACTCGAGGACTGGGCCGCCATCGCGGTGTTCACGGCGCTCTTCAGCGGAGCCGATGCCTGGGTGTCGGTCCAGCTCCACGGCTTTGATGAACGGACCCGTTTGGGACCTGAGGGGGTGGCGCTGGGGTTGGCTTTCAAGTTGCCGCTTGGGCCGTAGGTGTTTAAGGCAGAAGTCAATAACGGGCCATCTGTGATCAGTAATAAGTGATTAGTGGGCGTCCCGTCCCCAGGCCCACTAATCACCAATCACCATCCACTAATCACTTCTCCGCAGGGTACCCGGGCCACTCGCGCTGCACGACCTCAGCCTCAGAAACGACCGTGTAAGTCCGATGCGTGACCCAATCGCCACTGTTCACGTAGAATCTACCAACCCCAACAGCCCTGACCGCCGGAGTATGGCTGTGACCGAAGATCACCAGATCGAGATCGGGGCGCTCCTCCAGTAGCTGAGTCCCGTACGCCTCCAGGATACCGGCCCTTTCCCGGGCGTGCGCGAAGCCGTGATCCAGCCGCTCACTCGTCCGCGATACCCGCCGGGCGATCCCGGATGCGACGTCGGGGTGGATCCAGCGTATGAAGCCGCAGAACGCCCGGCTTCGTATCACACGACGCAGCATCTTGTAGCCGTGATCACCGGGCCCGAGACCATCGCCGTGAGCCACCAGGACGCGGCGACCTGCGATCTCCAGCTCCTTGGGGCCGTCGACCAGCTCGATACCGATCTGCTCCTCCAAGAAGGGCCCGCCCCAGGCGTCGTGGTTGCCGCCTACCAGGACGATCTTGACTCCCGACTCCCGTAAATCGGCCAACGCTCGCAGGGTGTGGAAGTGTTGGTTGGGGACGACCGTGCGGAACTCGAAGTAGTAGTCGAACAGGTCGCCGTTGATGAGCAGGGTGTCCGCCGCGCCATGCCAGTGCTGGGTGAAGAGCACGAAATCCCGCTGTACGGTCTCGGGGACCGCGCCCAAATGGAGGTCGGATACGATGACGATCGGCTTGGTCATTTGCACCGCAAAATAGATCTTTGACCGGAGGCGCCGAAAGCCCTAATGTATAAATGTGTGAGTATTGTGCGGTCCGGAAGGGATCGCGCCGCTGGGGCGCTGCTGAACGGAGGAGGGTTGCTCGAGGGTACCATAGAATTCAGGGCCCGCTACTCCGAGACCGATCAGATGGGTGTGATCCATCACAGGATCTATCTGGTCTGGTGCGAGATGGGGCGCACCGAACTGCTGCGCCAGCTCGGAGCCAGTTATGCCGACCTCGAGCGCCGGGGCATCAAGCTGGCGGTCTCGGGCCTTCGATTCAGCTACCGCGCTTCGGCGCGTTACGACGATCTGGTTCGTGTGCGGACCACGCTCAAGCGCCTGCAGAGTCGGGCCGTGAGCTTCGCCTACGTCGTGGAAGACGCCGCGAGCTCGGCGCTTCTGGTGGAGGCCGAGACCGATCATGTCTGCATCGGCAGTGATGGGGCGGTCCGAACGCTGCCGACGGAGACTTACAGACTATTGAAGCGGGCGCAGCAGTTGGCGTCCGAGGAGGGAACAACCGACGCCCCTTCCGGTGTCTGATACACATGTGAGATGATTTATTCTTCCTCCCTCGGTGCGGCAGTTGGAGGGAGCTGCCGAGCGCCTGGTCTGTGGACCGTCCGTGCCCTGGCCATCGCGTGGGCGTGCGTGTTCGCAGTCGCGGGGCCGCTGGCGGCGCAGTACGTCCCCTTCGGCAAGAACAAGGTCCAGTATACTCCCTTCAAGTGGCACGTCCTTTCCGGTCCGCACGTCGACGTCTACTACTACCCGGAGGAAGAAGAGCTCGCCAAGCTGGCGCTCAGCTACGCCGAGGAGAGCTACGACTCTTTGACGGCGCTGTTCCGACATCGGCCGTTCCGGCGTGTCCCGATGATCATCTACTCGTCCCACTCGCACTTCGAGCAGACGAATGTGACGGCGGGCTTCTTGCCCGAAGGCGTGGCCGGGTTCACGGAGTACTTGAAGAAGAGGATCGCGCTTCCGTTCAACGGTAGCTACTTCGATTTCCGGCACACGCTTCGCCACGAGCTGGTCCACTTCTTCCAGATCTCCAAGCTGAGCCGGATCTACGATCAGTTCCCGCGGTTCCGCACGCCGTACATACCGCTCTGGTGGTCTGAGGGGTTGGCGGAACGCTGGAGCTCCGAGCAAGACACTGAAGACGAGATGTACGTCCGCGACCTCGTCCTGAACGGCAATCTGCCCACGCTCCCTCAGCTCACATACATGTACGGGTTCATCGCCTACCCGCTGGGCGGCAAGATCCATCAGTACCTGGGCGAGCGATTCGGCTACGGGCGCGTCGCGGATCTCTACGAGAACATCTGGAGGTTCTCCGGCTTCGAGGAGGCCTTCGCCGTCACTTACGGCATCACGCTGGAGCAACTGGATGCCGAGTGGCGCTACTCCCTAGATCGGGAGTACTACCCGGACTACGAGGACCGAAAGCCGGTGGCCGTCGACGCGCGGAAGGTCCTGGAGAGCACGCTCAACTTCAAGCCCGCGCTGTATGGCACGCCCGACGGGTCCGTCCAACTCTTCTACATGTCGCCCCGCACCGGCTACACTTCGATCTATAGCGTCTACCTGCGGGGTGGCGATCCCGACGAGCGACCCGTTCTACAGGGTGCCAAGTCGGAGGAGTTCGAGTCACTTCACTTCTTCTGGTCGGCGCTCGACGTCTCGTCCACGGGCAAGCTCGTCTTCGTCTCCAAGTATTTGGAGAAGGACGCGATTCACATTTACGACCTCAATCGCAGACGGATCGTCGGCCGCTACCAGTTCCCCGACCTGGTGGCGATGACATCGCCGGCGTGGTCGCCGGACGGAAAGAAGGTCGTGTTTACGGCACTTAGTGAGGCCGGGCCATCCGACCTCTACATACTCGATTTCACCACGCAGGAACACTACGCGATCACCGACGATCACTACCTGGAAAACGACCCCGATTGGTCGCCGGACGGCCGCTATATCGTCTTCTCGTCGGACCGTACCACGTCAGGCGATGAAGGAGACGAGAACCTCTTCATCTACGACCTTGAGAATAGCTCCATACGATACTTGACTTACGGGCCCTGGAAGGACCTCGATCCCGCCTGGTCGCCCGACGGCCGTTGGATCGTCTTCAGCTCGGACCGTACCGGCTTCTTCGATCTCTTCCTGGTCGACCGCGAAGGGCGCGGTGGCCGGCTGACGAGTTATTCGGGGGCAGCGACCGACGCGGAGTGGATGCCCGATGCCAGCGGGTTGGTCTTCGCTGCCTACGAGGAAGGCACGTACAACCTCCACTACATGCCGCTGAAGCTGGAGGAGGATCAACCCGAAGTGCTGGTGGCCGATGGCACCGCGGATGGTTTCGAGCCGCCGGAACCGAGACTCGCCGTGCGCCTGGCCGACAGGTTCGAGCCGCCGGAGGAAGAGATCGGCAGTTCCGGGGGCTGGTCCTGGGTGGAGAACGAACTCGTCGCCGAGGCCGGGGTCAGAGCCTACCAAACCAAGTTCGGACTAGATTTCGCGGCTGGGCAAGCCACGTTCGCGCCTGGGTTCGGATCCGCTCAGGGGGCACAGTTCCTGGCGTCCGACATGCTGGGCAATCACATGCTGTACTTCGCCATCGTCGCCCAAAACTTCAGCGGAATCAGCGACATCTTCGACTCGTTCGCCGGGCAGGCGATGTACCTGAACCTCTCGAGGCGCGTCAATTGGGGCGTGGGC
>Ga0209536_100005328_pt1 | contig 20013 bp, 13 predicted proteins | sample DeeMarSeWOR28_12_FD_187461 | JGI IMG/M metagenome (GOLD analysis project Ga0209536, IMG submission 187461) | Marine sediment microbial communities from White Oak River estuary, North Carolina - WOR-2-8_12 (SPAdes) (version 2) | ecosystem: Environmental > Aquatic > Marine > Intertidal zone >...
GTTAAATTCCATGTTTCACCCATTGGGTGACAGCGGTCAATCCAAAAAACGGGTATAACGTTCTGAAAATAAGCATATTATAACCGTTGAACCCTGAACCTGGAACCGATCAGTTTAGGTTAGAATATCCCCGTAAAGTATTTTCGTATTATTCGCGATTGCATCAATCACTTGCCTCTCGTCTATATTTTTTAACTCAGCGATAGCTTTTATCGGAACGGTAACATTCGCCGGCTCATTGCGTTTCTGCGGATCAGGGCCTAAAACCGGACTGTCGGTTTCAACCAACAGCTGCGCGAGAGGCAAGTTTTTGACCAGCTTCTGCTTCTGACGAGAGCGCATTACCGATGGGGGGATCGAAAAATAGAAACCGGCCTCTGCAGCCGGCATGGCGGCAGAGGCTTTCCCGTCAAATGCGTGCATTTGGACTTTCGCAGCACCGCATTCAAGCAACATTGCCACCGCATGTCGGCCCGCTGAACGGGAATGAACATTGAGCGGCAATTCCAACTCCTTGGCTAATTTGATGAAACCCCTAAATATTTCTTTTTGTATGTCTTTTTCTGGTTCTTCCTGAACGGCCCAAAAATCAAGGCCTACCTCGCCGATAGCGCACAGTTTTGCACGCTCGGTCCGAATGAAGGCTCGCATCTCCCTTGCCTTCTCTGGATCAAGAATCGTCGGATAAAGACCTGCCGCAGGCCTGAGCATCGGATACATTTCGGCCATTTGAATATTTCGCCGGGCATCGGATAGATCTTCGCCGACAGCAATTATCGCTCCGACTCCGACGTCTTCGGCTTTTTGAAGCACTTCCGAGCGATCCGCATCAAAAGCCGCATCGCATATGTGTGCGTGTGTATCAACGATCATCCTGGTCAGCATGTGAACCCACCTTCAACCGAGAGTTGCAGCGATAAATCGATCTCATTTTCCCTCTCGCTGGGCTAAGCTCCTTCTCAAGTGTATTTGGGTTTTTTTTCGATTTTAATATCGGCCGTTGAATCGCTCTTCGATTTGGCTCCCATTTTTCCGCCTTATTTATGACTGGGCAGCCAATACCAGCTCACGCAGCTGTTGAATGATGGATACGCTTATGTGTATCGGGAATCCGTCTTCGCTGGATTCGTGCAGGGCCGTTACTCCGTCCACACACCCATTCTGCACCAGAAACGCGGCGATGGATTCCGGATCGATGAGCTCAAATAAATCCTGTTTCAAAATATAGCAGAGTGCGGCGATGACGCCGTATACTCCCCAATTTGACACCGAGGCAATTACCAGTTCATCGCAGGTTGTAACTGCCGGAATAATATCCATATCCGCAAGGGCATCTCTGACGTTGCCCATCCCAATTTCATTGCCACCATCACCGAACGCGATACTGGGACACGCACATTCATGCAGAAAAAGATCAAATTTGGCTGTGGCTGCGCTGATATCCTGTTTATGCATATTGTAATAATGACCGTCCTCTGCAACACCTGGGCGTTCAATAGAGATAATCAGACTGGGATTCAAATCCTTTAAGGCCTGCTTTACCGCCCGCCTGCTTATTTTCCAATTCTCCAGTGGTAATTCATATGTCGTAAATCCGCGAGACAAAATTTTTGAAATCGGCGGAGCGCATACGAATACCGGTTCAAAATTTAAATGAATGAGCACACGATAAAGCGCTATGGCTCCAATGGGGCCGTCGCTTTCGAAGCTGCCCGATACCGGAAAGCCGGTACCGATCAGCACAACCCCTTTGTGATCCAGTATCATCTGAGCAGCCCGTTGGCAATAACCGGGGGTTAGACGTTCGCGTACCTGGTGCATCCCGCGGTTTCCGTGCTTGAGGATAATCGTTTCAATTTTATCGGATACCGTGTCCATGGGTTTTAATTGATGAAGAATCGGGGTGGGTTGTGGCGTATTTCAACTCGTGCTCTTTTTTTTCTTCTTTTTTCGAGGACGGTGAGCACCGTAAGATTTGTTAGATATTTTCCCGCGCTTAGTGCGCTTGTCTCCTTTTCCCATGCGCAAATCCTCCTTTCGTGAAGTAAGACGCTACATTCTAATCCATCATTAAAGGTCGTAATATACAGATAAGGAACATAAGTAATTCTTCGCCATGTTGTCTATGCAGCATTGGGGGAAACTCAATGACTGCTGTGCTTAAACCTAATCTCGACACGGCGGTTAAGCCGCCTTCCAGCCGCTGTTTGATTACTTCCAAGGGGGTTCTTGGATCCCATCCCACGGGCATGTATTTTCGAGGGATGAATCCCTTTGCCAATAAAATAATTTTTAATCGTCGTTGCCCGAAGCTCCGAAAGTTTCACATTGTGCTTGGAATCACCGGCAGCATCCGTGTAGCCGACAATAACAATTTCAACTTCCGGAGACTTTGAAGCTGTGTCGGCAATATCGCCCAACAAACCTTCATACTTTTCAAAGACTCTGCCTGAATTAAACCCAAAGAAAACAAAATATGCCTTATCTGATAAGGACCCCTCTCGGGCAAGCTGATTTTTTCCCATACGACGCATCTCCCCGGCAGCAAATTCCTCTTCGCTGGTTGGAGCCGGAGCCGCTTTTTTTGATAATAAAATATCATCAGGGCCTTCTTGCTGAGATTCCGTTTGTGGGATTTGAATGAGTTGAGTGTCGTTGCTTTCACCGTTCTGCAATTCTGCTTGCTGTTTAAGTGCGATTTGAGCCGGTGGCTTCTCTAATGCAACGGGTTGTACCTTTTCTGATTCTCGTGTTGATGGTGTTGTAAAGCTATTTTGGCTGGCGGCTTGATGTTGCATGTCCGGCACGATTGGCGACGCGGCGTTTTCAGAGGAACCCGCGGTTGTTCCCTCCGGTCCTTTTGCTGACGTTGATATGGTGTCGATTTGATTGGCCGTTTCCTTTTGGGTATCCGGTTCGACTCGGGGAATTACGTTTTTAGCTGCTACCGGCGTTGAACGGTTTGAATCTTTTACCGACTCGCTTGTGTTACCGGCCTGATCGGCTGCTGGTGTTTGCTCCGATGACTTTGCTAATAATTCAGAATTCTTACCAGGTTTTACATTTTGTTTTGACGGCGGGCTGCGCTGAATTCTAATTTTAGATGCGAAATCTTCCTTTTCCGGCAGGATATCATCAGGTTTCCAGCGCGTGGATTTTGAGTTAAATGAATCGAAGAAAAAGTACACAGCTGATCCAAATACCAGCAACAAAAGAATCGCCCCCAATTTGATCCATTTCCCTCCCGGTGTGGAAGGGCGTTCGCTTGCCTCCGCATCGAAAATTTCTTTTTTGGGCATCTGCACGACATTTGCGGGCCGGTCTTCCATCTGCCGTGACTCAACAGTCGGCTCTTTCTCGGGTTCCGCTTCGATATCATCTATGACCGGCAGCTCTTTGGATCGCAACATATCATCAGCAACCGGTTGCGCCTTATCTATAGGAGCTTCGGCCGACGTTTTATCCGGTGGTTCATGTACATTATTCTCCGCAATTGGTTGTGCCTTCGCTCGGGAGGCCGCACGCGGCTTTTGAATCGATCCATTTACGATGCTATCTGCTGCCGGCAGCTCTTTGGTTCCGGATATTGCATCTTCAACCGGCTGTTTTTTTGCTCGGGGAACACCGCGCGGCTTTTTGCGTGGTTTATGCACCGCATCATCCGCAAAAGGAAGATCGTTGGCAGCACTTATGACCATATCCGCAGTTACTGTTTTTGATTCGAATCCGTATCCGATCATCAACGCATTGTCACAGATAATATTAATGGCGCGTGGAAATCCTTTCGAATAATCATGGATAGCCTCTATTGCGTCGGGATCAAATATGTCGCTTTCAGCACCGGCGACGTTCAAGCGGTGGTGAATGTATTCTGCAGTTTCATCTTGCGTGAAGGGTTCAAGCTGGTATCGTGTCGTTACTCGTTGCTTTGTGGCCATGCTGCGATCATCTTCAAGCATATCATTAAACTCGTTCTGGCCGACAAAAAATATGTTTATAAGTGTTTTATCAGATTTTTCGATGTTGGACAGAAGTCGAATTTGCTCGAGGGTCTCAAAACTGAGCCTCTGGGCTTCATCGAGGATCAGTAATACTTTTTTTTCGACATTATAGGCTTGAAGAATAAACTGTTTGAACCGGATCAGGAATCCTGCTTTTCCCGAGAATTTTTTTTCCATACCCGACTCTGCGGCCAGAAAACGGTATAATTCCATAGGCTTCATTCCCGGATCCGGGATCGTCACGATTATGGTCGGAACGGGACAATCGCCGATAAGTTTGTTTATCAACAGCGTTTTTCCTGTCCCAATTTCCCCCGTAAGAACTAAAAATCCTTTGTCTTCCAAAATTCCATACTTTAAAACAGAATATGCTTCCCTATGCTTCAAACTAAGCCATAAGAAATTAGGATCCGGACTAATGCTGAAAGGAGGAATTTTTAGTTTATAATGTGGAAGATACATTTAATATAATTAGCCATTTATGGATATGCTCGGTTTTCTGTACCATGCAATCTGCACAATCTATAACTATTTTAAGTATATACCACATTTTTTTCTAAGGTGTCAAAGATTGTTCCATATGTGGGTTGCGTAAAGAGTCGGGACGTGATTGATGATCGGCTCCAGAAGTATTTCAGCCAGACTTTTTCTCTTCTGACCGATAGCGTTAAAAATATCGTTTAGTTTATCCTGGATATCATCCGACCTGCGTTCCCCGCGATTGGTGGTGTCACGGATTATTCCATCGCCGTCAATAAACTTAAGCTCGCCGACATGATAATACATTCCCGACGGTGGCACCTTAGTGACGATGTCGCTGTTGTTAACGAATCGATAGGCATTCACGTGACAGCTCTTTTTAAATTCCTCATCGCCTAATCTGGGAGACCCATAGGTGTACACCCCCTGGACGTTGCCGTAGCGGTGGGCTGCGAGAAGTGCCAGCGCTGCACCCAGACTGTGGCCGGTAAACCAAAATTTGCGATGGGTTTTCTGCAAATCTGATAGATACGCTTCAAGGTTATCCCATACCTCATCCAGCGCAGTTTTATATCCTCGATGGACGTTGCCTCCCTGCTCCCACCTTTCCGGCAGGAAGTTGAAATTTGCCACCCAATCGGCGATCACACGATTAAGGTCGGAACCTTTCTCCAGCGTCCAAGCCTCAGACCCTCTAAAGGCAATAATTACAAATTTATCGCTACTGACAACGAAACATTGGGTTGTTTTGTCGCTGAGGAATTCTATTTCCTGAAATCCCGCTTTTTTTTTAAATATTTCGATAGCAAAATCCGGTTCTGCGTATGCCAGGGTGGAGGCTTCAATGAGCCACCAGGCATTGATCATGTCGAAACTCGTGGAGTCGTAACGAAACGGCAGTTGGTCGCAATCGCTGAAGTACACATAATCCAGATAAGGCGGGATCATGTTGTCCAACGTGATTTGATATAAATCTTTTTTATATAATCGAGACATGATATTTGCCGCCTAAGCGCCCCAGTCAGAAACCAGGTTGGTTTTAGTATAAATTCCCTGATCGGTCGCATCGGCCGGGTGTTTATCCTGGAACACTTGGATATGAATCGGTGCCGGATTGTGCGGTAAGACTTCGCCTGCGTCGAGATGCATTGCGCATTGTTTTTCGTGATTCCGCGCCGACCACTTCCTGGACCCCGGGTGGCGAGATCCATGCGTTTCAACCTGATACACTGATCTGGGTTATTTTAGAGGATTTACCTAAGCCACGGATCAGCGCCAATCTTTGCGAGACGAAGTTGTAGCTATCCTCTACCGGGTTGTTTCAAAATCTTAGGGCCGATCCTGGTATCCTTGGATTCCGGTTTGACGAGATGTTAGCGCACAGCGATATGTCTTATTCGGGAAATCTGATGGTAATTTTTTGTTTGCCTTCTTTGGATTTCATTTTTACCTGGAGTTCTATGCTGTCGTTGCGGATACCCAGCGCCAGAGGTGTTTTGCCTTTGCCACCTTCAATATGGGTAACTTCCCGTACGGCTTCCATTATGCGTTCACCTACGTCCGAACCCGGTGAAGGCAGCTCAGTCTCACGGTATTTGGCCGTGACCCTGACATCCCCATCTTTCCCTCGTACAATGGTGACTTCTTGGGCGTTATCGTTGACACCATGCAGGGCTGCCAGCGCCAGCCATTTCAGGGCGGCCTCATCTTTATCTTCATCATTTTTTACAATCGACATTTCCTTGAGAGGATCGTTGGTGGCGTAACAGTCGCATAATTCCTGAACCTTCAAATGGACATTCCGTTTTTCTTTCATAGACTGATCTCCTTTCATCGAGAAGCGTATTTGACCATGAACGCTAAAAATTAGTATTTGCTAAACTATGCACTTTTCACAAAAATTCAAGATGATCGATGCCGGCCTGGAATTGATTGATTCTAAAATGTGAAAGGCTATTCAAGCGCCGAGTCATGGTTTGCCGAGCCTCCGTAGACGTCTCGATAGGCAACTGCCAGGATGCACCCCTGAATCGGTAACGTTAAGACGATACCGACACCAAAGGCGATAGCCCCAATACTGCCGATGATGCCTGCCACCGTTGATACCCCGAAAAACGGCCAGAAATTGCTCTTCACCGTGTTGATACTTTCCATGGATGCGGGCCAAAAATCCATGTGGCGGTCGACAATCAGGAACATTGCGAACATTAAAAATGCCTGGGCCGCGTACACAAAAAAAATAGAAGCCAACTGCCCGACCACTGGAATCACTCCCAAAATTATCGAACCGATGAATATGGCGATACCCCAAACAACCACGAAAAGCAAAGAATTCAAAAAATAATTAAACCCTTTGAAGACAGCACCGGCATCGGGTGCAGGCGATTTTTTGTCCAACAGGGCCAGGATGACCAGCGCGAGTCCGGCCAGCATCGGACCCGCCAAAATCCCTATCGTTACTGTGCTGAGCACCACAACCAATACAGACGCCAAAACCAATGCCCCAAAGTTGTTTTTGTACAGGTGAAATCCACGTTCGATCCAATCTCCGAATTTGACCTGAACTTTTTGCATGGTTATCTCCTCCCTTTTGTAATAGTGTTCACTGCGCAAACCGATCGATTTTTTTATTGAACCCTTATGTCACCCCTGTCAGAAACGCTTGGTTTCCTGCGTTTTATCGTATCTAACCACTGAGCGGCGGCAATGAGAGTTATCATGGCATCGTCAATGGCACCGATAACCGGGATACTGTCCGGAAATAAATCAATTGGAGAAATCAGCCATACACATGCGATCCCGGTTATGATGATTTTGCGAATCCACACAGCGATTTCATCAAAAAGCGAATCTATTTTTAAGATCTCCGGGTAAGGCACTAGAAAAAATCCTCGTTCGTCGCCGTAAAGCTCCAAAATTCGATGCTCCCGCACCAGCCGGTGAGATATGGCCTGGGCAATAGCAGGGATCGACAGGGAATCCTGATCGAATTGTTTGGCATATTCTCGCTGCACAACAGCAAGGACACCGTCTTCGGTGATAAAGCCGTCCTCTAAGGTGCGTTTGGCGATTCGCAAACTGCATTTGAGCTCCAGGCGGTCATCTACACGCTGCAGCCTGTTCAGCACGTTCTTTTGACTGACAATGTCCCCATATTTGCTGAATTGTAAAACAATCCCCGCAATCATGGCGATAAAGCCCAGACCAAAAAACAGAGACGGTCTTGGATCGTGCGTGAGAGTCGTCATCGTGGGAATGAGAAAGGCAACCACCACCAGCGCGAAACGCCGGCTGGGCTTTTGTTGCGTGAACGCAATCGATGTAAAAAATATCAGAATTAAGATTCCGGGATTGCGAAAGATATCTTGAATCCATATCGGTACGATATCTCCAAAGCCGACCGCATCCGTTAAACTGAAGATATAGTCTTTAAGCTTTCCCAAAAAACCGTACGATGACTCCGGTGCCGGCGGCAGACCGGCTATTCTGCCGATCAGCAGGGTGAACGGAACAATGAGAATGCAATGCAGCACGAGATTTATGCCACTGGGCCGACCCAGGAGGTAACTCTCCCAGCAAAAGCCGGCCACAATCAAAATCGCCAGAATTCCAACAAAGATCCCCTGGTTGTAAGTAAAATATGTATCCCCGTACCACGGATCCTGTCCCATGAGCGCAATCGCGGCGATATAGCACAACGCGACGACAATCCACTTCGGATCACCGATTCCGGTCACACCGGTGATCCGTTTGCGCCCGGATCGGGGGTCTTGTTTTGCGCCGGACACATGTAGGGCCGCTACCCTCATTGGGCACCCCCACCTTCGAGTTCTTTCTCAAGTTCATCGAGTTGCTGCTGTATATATTTGCGTCTGTGTTTTCTGCCCAGAATAATTTGCTGCCCTTCAAACCAATACCATCGGTCCAGAATATGGGTATAGATGCTCGCTTCCAGCACTTTTGCTTCTTTCATATCGCTGAGCGCATCGCTGCCACAAATAGCGAGGGCATTGTCCCTGAAGACGACATCCGCATGGTCGTCTTCCTTATAACCGCCCAATTTCCACATAAAAACATACAGTTTAGCCTGCTTTAATCGCAATTTGCGATAAAGATCCATTAAAAGGGGGGCCTCATCCTTGGCCTCCGGATGTTTTCTCCGTGCAGTCAGACTGCTGCATGTGCGTTCGATCTGCTGAACGATGGAGTCCGCTTCATTTCGATACGCCGCTTGTGTTTCCGGGTCCAAGGAGTGCAGACGGTCGACAGCCGTAAGAAAGGCCTGGGCGTAGTAATAATTCGCAAACGGGTCCTCCGGATGTTTCGCCAGATAGGCGCCCGTGGAAGTCTTTAAAACATGCACGCGCACGGCGTCGGAGAGCAATTCCCAGTAACGATAATACACCTTTTGCCATGTTTCCCAATCCTTTTCGGGCACTTTCCCCAGTTCGTTTTCCGCCTTTTGAATTGCCTCGGTCAGTTTACCCTCCTGAAAGTAGAGCTGATCAATTTCAACTAATGCCTTCAGCCATGGTTGGTTGCTGATAGTAGAAATTGAAAGGAATTCTTCGAAAACGGGTCCGCCGATACTCATGGGGCCGAGATTTTTGGGCGTGGGTTTGAAAAACCGATTCAGAGGGAAAAGGAAAATGACCAGCGCAATAGCACCAATGACAAACCCGAGCAGGAGGATTTTCTCCGTTGCGCTGGCGGAGGGGGGTTTCAATGCCAGATCGATCGCTAAAGAATCATACCCTTCTTCCCTGGCCAAGATTATTCTTTCGTCTTCATCAATGGGCACTGATAAGGGCAAATAACCAATGATCCCTTGCATCTCTGTTGGGGCCTGTATTTGGCGCATGGGGTCAAGTCTGCTCTTGACTCTTGTTCAGCGAAGAAATTAATTGCTCAACACTAGTCTGCAGTCTTTTTTCGTTAACCAGCGTGGCTTTCATCCTCTCGATGACGCTGCTCACAGAACTGTATTTCTTGATCTGAAATTGTTGACCGATGGTTTTCAAGCTGTCACCCCTCAACCGGCGCATCAGATAAATAGCCATATTTCGAGGTTCATTGAACAACCCGCGCTTGGATGTCAAAAGCGCTTTTTCATGAATACCATAATGGTCACAGACTGCCAATATAATTTGATAAGGCTCCGGGGCCAGTTCTCTGCACTGAGGCACTTCACTATTCGCTTTTTCGGTGTAAAATTTATCTTTGATCCGTTGAACAAAATCGACAGAGCCTAATACAGCAGGCCATTTTTTCTTGCTCAAGACCGTATCGATCTCGCCCTCATCTTCGGTCGACACAAATTGACGATAATATTTCAACTGGCTGCCTTCACCTTTTGACAACATAGAAAGTATAAAACCTTTGTGAAGCCAATTCCATTTCTCAGACTTCGAAAGGTATCCCCTGTGGCTGCTCCACAAATATCGGTCCAGACTGTCTGTCAAGCCGGCTTTAACCGGGTTTCGGTGAATATATCGAACCAGTTGAAGCAAATACTGGTCAGCATCGATTAAGATAGACTTGAATCGCCCCCGAAACAACGATCCATCGCACCGGTGATAGCGATTGTATCGTTGCGTATAGACGCCATCAATGTGTCGCATGCAGCGGGAAATATTGGCATCGGGGGTTTGGGCGAGGAAATGGTAATGATTCGGCATCAGACAATAGGCCGCTATGCGCAAATTCCACATCTCTGCGGTATCTTTGAGAAGTTCAATAAATCCAGCATAGTCCCGTTTGTCGGCAAAAATTGTTTCACTGCGCCGACCGCGGTTCATGATGTGATACCAGGCATTGGGGTACTCTATGCGCAGCGGTCTTGCCATGGAATATTTGTAGACAAAAACCAAGTAAGAGTCAAGAGCAGACTTGACCCCTGCAGATTATAAGCGTAAAGCGTGCGTCCTCCTCGACGCTTTTTCTGTCAAGGACAAACGGCCGGTATGTTCCGGTACGCCACAGTTCCGTCTGGTCATCGTAATGAGGGCTCATAAAATTACCGGATATTCCCGCCGGTATCACCCTGCGAGAATGTTTCATATTGGAAAAATCGATTATATAGCGCAGCGATGCTCCGTGATGCACGTCCCAGGGTTCTGACAACCGGTATGGCTGGGGATTTACCGTCGCCATGCTTCCTCCCACGGGAAACGGCCCGATGTTCAAAAAATATCCCATGAGAGCTGAGGATTTACCGAAGGGATGATAAAAAGTCAGGGTGTGAAGCTTACCCCAACTCCAGTCATCAATGTTTGGACCCAATGCTTGATTGAGAACGGCGACGGCCGCTTTGAAGCTTTTGGAAATGATGGTGTCGATAGTCTCAACTTCAGGCGTATCGGGGTTGTCCAACCAGGGGGATTGTCCGCGGGCCATCAGGTTGCGCATAGCATTAAACGCCACAAAGCTGTTTCCGATGTAGGGTCCATAAAGCGCATCCCCGAGTCTTTTTTTAAACGTGTTTTTTACCATTTCGTTGAGGGTCGCATGAAAAACGGTGGCTGCTGTGCCGTCGGCGCTGGCGACAAAATCCCACTCTTTTAAGATTGAGAGCGCCTTTTTTTCCTTTTCGGATAAGTTATCCTCAGAAAGGGAGGTAAGCATCATCGGAATCCATTCTTTGCCCAAGACCATAAAAAAATCAGCTTGCATGCCTTCGAAGTCTTTGACGTCAAACTTTTTCTTGGCGGTAAGCATTTCCTGAATTCGGGCAAATCGATCCGGCATGGCGTAATAGTGGGATATGGGGTAAGGATAATCGTCGTTAAAGTGTTTGTTATTGGCGGTGGCAATCCACCCCTGAGAAGGATTTCTCATATGAGGCTGTTCAGCGGTGGGAACGTAACCCTGCCATTCATGTTTACCGTCCCAACCGGGAATGGGAACTGCGCCGCTAAAACCATCCCGAATAGGAATTCCAACCGCCGCCCAAAAGCCGATGTTGCCTTTACTATCGGCATAAACCCAATTTTGACCCGGACATTTGAAGTGCTCTGCCGCCTTTTCGATATCATCGATGCTCCTGGCCGTGTTGAGGTAAAAAAAAGGGTTCGCCTGAAGCGTATCGTAGGCTGTCCATCGCATGGACAGCGCAGTGCCTTTGGGCCCTTGGAGGTTGTTGACATCATCAATTATGGGCCCATGGCGGGTTAACTTTACTTTGAATTTTACCTCTTCAGCACCCTTGACGTTTATGACCTCTTCCCTGACAATCATGTCTTCCCAGCGACCCATAAACTCATATTGGTTGGAGTTGGCGGGATTTATTTTTTCGATGTAGAAATCGGCGTCATCTGCCATCACATTGGTCCAACCCCAGGCCACATACTCATTGGCTCCGATAATGACGAATGGTATTCCGGGAAGTATCGATCCGGAGACATTCATCGATGGGGTTATTAAATGAGCTTCATACCAGATTCCCGGAGCCCCGTGACCCAGGTGAGGATCATTGGCCAGAATCGGCGCTCCGTTAGCAGCAGTTTTGCCTGAAATAACCCAACTATTGCTGGCACCGCCCCCCTCGGTACCCAGAACCTTTCTGGCCAGATTCAAAGACGCAAGAAAATCAAGCGATGCGATGCCTTGCGGAACTATGGTAGGGTATCCCTTTGCATAGTCTGGAAAGATGTCCTGCGCCATTGTTTCTCCGACCTTATCGATAACAGCAGCGTAGAGCATCTCAACGGCAAATGCCGTGTTGAGATCCCATGCCATGTAATAGTGGACAGCCGTTCCATCCGAAAACTGCCAGGGTTCAGGTTCATACCCGAGGATGGTGAATTCTATCGGCAGAGGTCCTTTATGATTCTCGATAAAGTAGTTGACGCCTTCCGCGTAGGCCTTCATGGCAAAGAGTGTTTCCTGCGGATACGCCGAAGCGATATCTTCAATAGACTTTCCGGCGGTGATGGTTCTGAAAAACCTGTCCACCGCAATGAGATCCTTGCCGAAGATCTCGGCCAATCTGCCTCGGGCTGCGCGCCTCACCATGTCCATTTGAAAAAGCCGGTCCTGGGCCATACAATAGCCTAACGCGAAATAAGCATCTTGATCCGTCTGGGCGTAGATGTGGGGCATTCCATAGGAATCGCGAATAATTTCAACGTTGTCTTTTAGCCCGGAAATAGTTAACTCTCCATTGTAATCCGGAAGCGTGGAGCGAAGATATCCGTAACCCCCCAAAAAAACCACAAGGATTAAGCCTAAGAGTATCGGCAATACCCACTTTAAAAGCCTCACAACTTCCCCTCCCCCCTAATGGCAGTCTAAAATTAGACAAGAATCAGTGGATTAAGTTTTCTAAACCTGAATTAATGGATTGAACTCAAAAACAATTTGGCAGAGCATGAAGTATTCATTCTCCGAACTAGTCCCTGACCGAAAACTCCGGTTTTTGGTTGGGTTGAGCCCGATCTGTCACGTTGTGGCGTGATTGGGTTTCGTACCTCAACCGAACCTTCTTCGAATATCAGGCATTTAACACGATATGATTTCAAGGTGCGAAACCCAACAAAGTGATTAGACGATTGTTCATCCAATCACCAACTAGGTTATTTAAATCCTCTTGATAAATTTTGATCAGAAAAGGGTCAAGAGGTCAAGCTTGTTCTTGATTATATGCTATTCAACAAATTGGTATTTCAATCCATTAAATGTCTATCTAGGGTGACCCAGTGCTCTATGTGGTGGGATAGGGAGCATTTCAATCTCCCCAAAATTTTTTTAATGATAATCTGTAATTTCAACATCAGTCGGTCATGTCTCTGTCCATCGGAGACAAGGTCGGTTCTCAGATATACCATCTTGTGTCAGCCGGCATCTTTCTCAGATGGCTGGAGTAGATACTATAACTGGTTATACAGAACGTGAAATTATCGGATGTGGGAGCGGCTTTCCAGCCGCGAAACCAATGTTCGGCAATTTCATACGTATTCCCTAACCCGGATCCGACTTGAGGCGGAGAAACAAATAGAATAAATTACCACGCAAGCTCGAAAGGACTCCGGTTAAACAGCAAAAAGGTTTAACAGGTCAGAGGAAAACACGAAAAATAAACAGGTTAGATTTAGTGCTTTCTGAATTTCGTGTTTTCGCGATTAGTATATTTTTTTCATAAAATGCAAAGATATTCCAATTTAAGGTCCTAAAAATCAAACTAAGAGTCAAGAGCAGACCTGACCCCTCCGGTTGGCTTCAGGGTCAGGGTTTCCTTGGCGTGTTTTTCTACGTCTGGGCGTTCAAGCCACGCGGGGCGGTACCGGCCGCTGAGATATAATTCGATTTGATCTTTATAATGCGGGCTGCCGAGCAATCCGGATTCACCCGTGGGTAGCACATGCTGAGAAACGTCCATGTTGGAGAAATCGACAATCATTCGATACGAAACACCACTGGTGGTGTCGTAAGGGCTTTTGTATTTGTATTGTCGCTTGTTGATGGTCAGGTGGCTGCCGCCGATGGCGAATGAACCAATATTAAATATACGATTTAATGGCTTCTTTTTTCCGAGAACGTGCTCAAAGTCGAGGGTATGCACATTTCCCCAAATCCACTGGGTCTCATCGCCTCCAAATTCATGTTTCAACTGCTGGATTGTCTGCTCGACGCTCTGCGCGAGAATATCATCAAGTGTTTCCTGTTTTGGGGTGTTGATGTCATCAAACCAGGATGATGATCCCTCTCTGGTCAATAATCTGATGGCTCGCGGCGGGAAAACCGTGGTATCCAAATACTTCCGAAACAGTTCGTCGCCCAGCTCATCCTTGAAGGTGTTTTCCATCATATTTCTGTAAATCATTTCAAACAGGCAAGCCCCAACACTTTCGGCATTCATTTCAAAGTTCCATTGCGACAGTATCTCCTTTGCTTTCTGAGCATCGCCATTAGAAGATCTTGCCTCGAGCGCCTGAACTATTTTGGGAGTCAATTCGGAGGCAAGTACACAGTAGACGTCCTGCTGCATGTGCTGCATGTCTTCAACAGACAGTTTTTCTTTGGCATTCAGCAACTGCTGTATCCGCGTAAAACGATCTTTGGGCTCATAATAATTGCTTATAAAATGGTGGTAATTATCAAGGGCCACCTGGGTATTCGCGGTGGCAAAAAATCCCTCTTTAGGATTTATGCTATGCGGCCGCATCTCGAACGGGACATACCCCGCCCACTCATATTCGCCGGTCCACCCCGGTGCCGGTAAAAAGCCGTCACCCTTGGACCGTATGGGAACCGTAGCGCAGCACCAGTAGCCGATATTTCCGCTGGTGTCGGCGAAGACAAAGTTTTGGCTGGGCAACTCCCAGTATCTTAGGGCGTCTTTCACGTCATTGATGTCTTTGGCTTTCGCCAGAAGATACGTGGCTTTTGCCGGCTGCAGGCCGTCGGTAAAGGCCCACTTCACAGCGATGGCCTTTTTTTCCGATCCCTCTGATATGTCGGTCAAAATAGGTCCGTGGCGCGTCAGAAGGATTTCGGTTTTAAGCGGATCTTTGCCTTTAATTCCAATCGTTTCTTCTACGATCTGCATATCTTCCCATTTACCTTTGTACAGATACTGACGGGGGTTGTCGGGATTGATTTTCTCTATAAAAAAATCGACATCGTCCACCATGACATTGGTAACCCCCCAGGCGACATGGCGGTTATGGCCCATGGGTATTCCCGGGACGCCGGCGATTCCAAATCCCGTCAGGTTGATGGTAGGACAAACCATGTGCACTTCCCACCAAAAGGAAGGATTTGTCAGCGTCAGATGCGGATCGTTCGCCAAAATTGGCTTCCCGCTGAAAGACTTGGCTCCGGATATTACCCAGTTGTTGCTGGCACCGGGAGAAGGAAGGTCGACTATCGGTTCAATTGCCTCCAGGGATTTGAATACCGAATCAAGTGATGCCGACATTCGACTTTCTCTGTGTACAATCAGCGGTGAATTCCCGGGCCATACCGGAAATGCCTCCTTGAGCTTTTGCTCTCCCACTTTTTCCAGAATCTTGCCGGCGGTCAGGTCCACGCTCCAACCCACGCTCAAGCCCCAATTGACCACTTTCAAAATAGCAAGATAATCCTCGGAATCCCAAGGTTCGGGCTCGTAGCGAAGCAATTTGAATTCCAAAGGAAGCTGATCCCGATGATCGGCCAGATAGGCATTGATGCCGTTGGTGAAACAATCATAGAGCGCGGCAAGCTCATCCGGAATTTGCTTGTTAAGTCCAACGGCTGTCAGAAGCCTGAAATAGCGGTCTGTTCCAATAAAATCCTCACCGAAAACCTCCGAAAGGCGTCCATGCCCCAATCGCCGGTAAAAATCCATTTGCCACAGCCGATCCTGGGCCATGGCATAGCCTAATCCAAAATAGAGGTCAGGTTCATTTTGAGCATAGATATGGGGCACGCCATACGTATCTCTGATGATTTCTACATCCTCGTTGATACCGGAGACCAAAACTTCTCCTGAAAATTGTGGCAGGCTTCTCTTTATTGTGGATTGAAACCAAAAATAGCCGGCACCCATTACGATCAACGCCAAACAAACTATGATCAAACCAATCCTTAAAATCCATTTTTTCATTATTTACACTCCATGATAGCCTCAGACATTAGACATGAGTGATAGGATCGATTATTCTAAAATCGTATTGCTGGATTTAACTTAAATGCAACATAACAGGGTTTTATATATTCAATTTCAGATCTAATTTGCCTGAATTCGTGTCCAATTTTGATCAAAAAAAGCCATAAGGTCAAGTTTTGTTTTTGGTTTTTGTCTATCACGGAACTGGCAACAAAAGAAAAGAACTAAGAGTCAAAAGCAGACTTGATCCTTTCAGACAAAATCAGATAAATATCTGAAAAAGTCTTGACATTTTCAGATAAATTCGATCCAGACGTGAGTTGATCACCCAACTGGTACGTGAGAGATAAAGAAAAACGCGAGGGCGATGCTTTGATTACGCGTGACAACAAACCGTGGTTGATGGTTGAAGTGAAACTGAACGATCTAAATCTATCAAAATCCTTGCAGCGGTTCGCTGGAGTTCTTAATTGTGACAAAATCGTTCAGATCGTCGGCGCTGACAATGTTTACCGCCAGCTAAAAATCGGTTCTCAGATATGTCATCTTGTATCGGCCGGCATCTTTTTCAGATGGCTGGAGTAGATATTTATATCTGGTTATAAAGAATGGGCACGTGATATCGGATGTGGGAGCGGCTTTCCAGCCGCGAAATTAAATGCCGCAGTTGAAAAGCCATTCCTACATTCAACATTATTTTTATCCCAAATGATCGTAAACAAATTGGAAGGTTCAAAATCGACAAAACCGACAAAAATTTACAGAACATAGCGGATGACAAAGGGTCAATGGTAGATTCGACCCTTTGCCCCGAAACCAATGTTCTGTAATTTCATACGTATACCCTAACCCGGATCCGCCTTGAGGCGGAGAAATAAATAGAATAAATTATCACGCGAGCTCTAAAGTTCGAAAACACGAAAAGAAAATCAGAGTAATTTCGCCTGCCCAGTTAAACCTTTTTTTAACCGGAGTGCTTTCTAAATTTCGTGTTTTCGTGATTAGAATATTTTTTTCATAAAATGCAAAGAAACTCGAATTAAGATCCTAAAAATCAAACTAAGAGTCAAGAGCAGATTTATGACGTTAAATTTGAAAACCATTTAACTCCGGATTTAGCTGGCATGGGGGAGCGCATTTTACAGGATGCTCCTCCACATTATATCAATCCCAAAACTATATTACGGTGATGGTGGTAAAAAGAGATTTATATCCCAGGTTTCGGCCGCAATTACTCTCTGCCCCTCAGCAGACGGATGGAAGCAGTCTATATCTGAAACATAATATTCAGGAAATGGTTCTTCGTCTTCGTCTGGACTACTTAAAATATCTATAGCATTAGTATAATAGTAATAGTGGTTTGGATCGTAGTAGTCTTGATTTGTACTATCATTATACTTTGCAACTAATATTGGCAGTTCTGCGTTGATTGCATCATTTAGATCTACCGCAAATTCATTCGGTCCAGATGGGCTGAGTATGGAAGCGCAAGGATATAAATCCAGCAAACTAAGTGCCCAAAGAACCTCACAATCGATGATCCCAAGTGCTTTTTTGTCTTTAGCAGCCTCCCTTAACTGCTGAATATTTACGATGCCGACAATATAAATCACGGCTCCCTTCGGAAGTCCCGGTCCGAAACCATCACCACCTTTTAGTATGTTTAGACCAGCCTCTATATTGGATAGGAATTCGCCGATCTTGTTTTTATAATTATAATCAGGATCATTCTGGCACACATCGTTATGGCCTAAAAACACCGTCACATAATCTACTTGATTGTCGACAGCTTGTTGTGCCTGATCCGCAAAATCACGACTATCGGCCCCCTGTTCGGCAAACATAAAATTCCTGCGGCGAATTCTATCCCGGAAGCGGTCAAAGACTTCATTGATGCGCTGGTTATGGCTTTCCACATCGGTCAACCCCAGCAGCCGCTGCCAGAACCCGTGGTATCCGTTCACCCAGCTGGCATTGTGGTTTTCCCCTGGTAGCTCGGCATCCATACCCACCGTAATGCTGTCACCGCAGCTCCCCAGCCGCAGTGGTTTTCTAGGACCGACGACTTTTATTAATTCATCAGCAGACACGTTTATGCCTAGCAAAATAACCGATGCACAGGCGATGGTAATCAAGGTCAAAAAAATATATGGATTGCGTTTCATTGGGACCTCCTTTCTGTTGATGAGTTTCATTTTACAAATTTTTCTCTGCAGCCAGCTCTTTTTGGATCAATTTCTGAAGTTGCTCGTAGGGAAACGTGCTGCTGAAATAGATGCCGTTTACAAACATCACCGGTACACTTGTCACACCGATGCGACGGGCATCGGTTAAATCTGACTTGACTTTCAAGAGGTAATGTCCGTCCTGCTCTTTTGCCCCAAATTCACTTGGATCCAGACCGATTTGTTTGACAATCCCATCGATATTGCGGGTGCGCCTGTCATTTGATTCATTAAAAACAGCATCATGAAATTCCCAGAACCGGTTTTGCTCAAAGGTCCACTCACTCAGTTGGGCCAATTTCAGATCGTTTTCATCAACGCGATTAAAGTAGTTGCGATGGACCCATTTTATTTTCCCGGGGAAATCCCGGTTGGCTCTTAAAATGTATTCTGTGCTTCGGTCACACAGTTTGCAGGTAAAATTGGAAAAGTGAACCAGAACGATCGGAGCATCCGGATTACCTCGCCAGGGCTGGCCCTGGATTGGCACTTTCGAGCGCGGTTTTTCGGGGGGTTGCATAACGAGTTTAAAATCCGCTTTGTCCTGTATCGAGGCGATAAATTCACGTTTGCGTTTGCTGAGTGCATTTTGATGCAAAAAGATTTTGGCGCGGTTTCGTTGCGTTTCTTCATCCAAGGTACTGGATGGATGCGTTGCGAGATACGCTTCTATCTCCGTATCGCTCGGCGGTGGAGTTTTTTCATCGATTTCTTTTCTGAGCAACTCGTCGAGGCTGAGGCCTTGTGCGGATGCCTCTTTTTCAAGAAGCTTCTGAGTGACCAGTTCTTCTGTTTGCCGTTTTAGAATAGTATAAATGTTCCCGCGCAAACGGTAAATCTGAAACGCCACAGGCTGCTCTACTTCCGAGCGATAAATCGGTTCTCCATTGAGTAATGCCACCACCTCATCTTCTTGATCAGCACTGAAGCCCGTTCCCCCGAACAGGACGGATAAACTAAGGCCGATCGCTATAAAGAGAAGATTCAAGCATCGATTTTTCCCTGTCGCTTTCCGCATTGTCGATGCCTCCTTCAGACGGTGCACGGTTTAAAAATTCAACCACACTCATGCCCGTGATACGCTCAAATTCCCACAGGGCATCATCCCGTTGGTCCTCGAGTTCCCTGAAGTTGGTAAAATTATTGTTAACGTAATCGAAATCACGAAAGCCTTGTATGGATTGTCGAAGTTTCAGAATAATCTGACTCAGCTCCTCTAACTCTTCGTCAGACAGTTCAAGCTCCGGAAAATCATTTCTAATGGTCGCAGAGATGAGGTAATAAAGGGTGTCTTTGGAAGAATCTTTTTCTGGCTCGAGCCTATGTGCGGTCGGCTGTAGCTTTTTGACGGATAACTCAGTGGGGGTTATACCAGTTGAAGATTCAAATTCACTGCGGGAAACAGAAGAAGAATATCTCCTTTCAATGGGGGGCGTTGTGGCCTCCGACGGAACTATCCCTGCGATGAACTGATTCTGAAGGATTTTAACGCAACACCGCTCGTCCGCCGGTTAGGGCAGGAAGTTCTGCATAGCCCATACTTCGCTCGTGAACTCTCCAACGGTGAAGGCAATGCGTCGACCGTCGGGGTGCAGGGACATGTGCTTCACCTTGAATCCCAATTCCAGTATGCGGATCTCGCCGTCCCTGACGGGTATACTCCACAGCGCATCCGTTTGGTCGGGTTCGCGCGGCCTTCCAACGAGCACATAATTTC
>Ga0209536_100005329_pt1 | contig 20012 bp, 18 predicted proteins | sample DeeMarSeWOR28_12_FD_187461 | JGI IMG/M metagenome (GOLD analysis project Ga0209536, IMG submission 187461) | Marine sediment microbial communities from White Oak River estuary, North Carolina - WOR-2-8_12 (SPAdes) (version 2) | ecosystem: Environmental > Aquatic > Marine > Intertidal zone >...
GTATAACAGAAACCGCGAGCGCCACCGCCAGCATGAATATTTCAGCAAAAGGCATGCCGCGCGAGATCGACACTGCGGCCATGAGCAATGCCGCCAGACCAACGATGATGGCTATTCTGTGTGTAAACTTCTCCATACGAACCAGCAAGGGCGCTTTTGCTGATACGCCGTGGATGACTTCTGAAGCAATCGTGCCAAGCTCGGTAGACAGCGCTGTTGCAGTAACGACACCACTGCCCCTGCCCCTGTTTACCATGGTTCCCGCGAACACCATGTTGTTTCGATCGCCAATAAAGCTATCGGCTTCCAGCACATCATCAGCTTTTTTGAATACAGCAGCCGATTCACCGGTCAATAAAGACTCGTCGACTTCGAGATCATGACAGGACAGCAGGCGCACGTCTGCCGGTATCTTTTCGCCGGACTCCAGCAGCAGAATGTCGCCAGGCACGAGACATTCCGCATCAATTTCAACCGCATCCCCATCGCGCAATACGCGACTTCGGGTCGTGACGAGCTGCTGCAGGGCGGTGGCAGCACGCTGCGCGGTGAACTCCTGGACGGTGCCGATGATAGCGTTGATCAACAGCACGCCAGTGATAAATGCAGCATCTGACCACTCCCGGATCACCAGGGAAAATACCGCCGCTGCAACCAGCACATAGATAAGAGGACTTACAAACTGGCACAGAAAAATCTTTAGCAGTGACGGTGGCTCTGACCTGGGCAGGCTGTTTGGGCCATACTGCAGTAACCTGGCTTGCGCTTCTTTTGAGGTGATGCCCTGGGTTGTGGTGTCCAGCTGCCGGACAATAGTGTCGGCGCCAAGTGCGTGTGGTGCCAATGGAAGCGCGCTTGCTGCCGGGGCATGATCAACATCCTGATTGTTCTGCGCGTAAGGGCTACTCATTATGACGCATTTCCTCTAATGTGCTGGTATCAGATGACATATTCTAACGAATGTTGGCACTGTCCCGGCTGCATGAATAAAACATATCAAGTCACTGCTGCCGCGTTAAGTCTCGATGAATCCGGCCAGAAGCATATTGATAAAAGCCTGATGGCTGCATCGAAGGCTGGGAGACATGAAAATCAAAACAACAGCCCTGTCATTCCGGATAGCGTTTTTGCTGATCCGGAATCCAGTTATACAACGGATTACCGGATACCGGGTCAGGCCCGATATGACAGATTTTAGTTAAAGGCACAGTAGTATTATTAAGCAAGCTCTGAATAATTCATCCATGAATTATTCAGAGCACGAACAAGATTAGTGCGATTTTATCTTGTTCTTCATTTTCAATGGCATATCAGCCACTGAAAATGGCAACACGTCCTGTGTTGCGGAAACTCTGAATTAATCAGAGTTTCCTTAAGTATAAACTTATGAAATGTATAATTAAGTGCTTGTAACAGCTCGCCAGAAACAGGCTTGTCTGTAACAATATTGCTTTATACGGTGACAAACACACGGGTAATGTGAACATGAACAGCTTCGAAAAGGAAAGTATGACATTTCGTGAAGGCGTAGACCTGATGGTCGACCGCGCTGCGCTCGCGATGAAGCTGAGCCCGGACGCGATCAAGGTAGTTAAAGCATGTAATGCCGTATTACAGCTGAAATTCCCGGTAAAACTTAAACAACGCACCGAGGTCATCTGTGGCTGGTGGGCGATTCACAGCGCACATCGATTACCGGCAAAAGGCGGCTTGCGTTTCTCGCACGCGGTCAGCCAGGATGAAGTGGAAGCACTCGCCGCGCTGATGACCTACAAATGCGCCATCGCAGATATTCCGTTTGGCGGCGCCAAGGGCGGCCTGATGATCAACCCGGATCACTATGACGAGTCCGAACTGCACGAGATCACGCGGCGTTTCACTATCGAACTGGCGAGAAAAGATTTTATTCATCCGGCAACCAACGTCCCCGCGCCTGACCTTGGCACATCATCTCGCGAGATGATGTGGATTGCAGAGACCTACAAAACGCTGTACCCGGAAGAACTGAATCGGGAAGCCTGCGTAACCGGAAAACCACTCACGCATGGCGGCGTACCTGGCCGGGTAGAAGCGACCGGCAAGGGCCTGCAGTACGCCCTGATGGAGTTCTTCCGTCATGCAGAACTTGTGACACAGGCAGGACTTACTGACGGTCTGACAGGCCAACGTGTGGTAGTACAGGGTCTGGGTAATGTTGGATACCATGCTGCAAAAGCGCTTTCCGAAGAATGCGATGTAAAGATCATCGCTATTATCGAACGCGACGGCGTCATCAGTAATGATGCGGGTCTGAATGTACACGATGTGCGCCAGCACCTGGTTGAAACAGGCGGCCTGAAAGACTTTCCCGGTGGCAAGTATTCGCCTAACGGTGCAGCTGCACTTGAAATGGATTGTGACATCCTGATACCAGCCGCATTGGAATCACAGATACACGCCGGCAACGCCATGCAGATAAAGGCAAGAATGGTGGCGGAAGGCGCGAACGGACCGATCACCTACGAAGCCGATGAGATCCTGAGAAGAAGAGGCATTACTGTGCTGCCCGATGTCTATGCCAACGTGGGCGGCGTGACCGTTTCATATTTCGAATGGACGCGCAACATATCACATATGCGTTTCGGACGTTTGCAGCGTCAGTATGATGAAATGCGCGGTGAATACCTGGTATCAACCATGGGAGATCTTGCCGGAAAAAAAGTCGATGAGCAGGTACGTAAAAAAATCGTCCGTGGCGCCAGTGAACTTGATCTTGTTCGTTCCGGTCTGGACGACACCATGCGCATGGCATTTCAGGACATACGTGAAGTAATGAAGCAGTACCCGGAAATAAAAGACTACCGAACTGCAGCCTATGTACTCGCTCTGGGAAAAATCGTGCAGAACTATGAAGACACAGGACTAATCGACGCGCAGAACACATAGTGCGCCACAAGCGAACGGGTTAAGTCTACTAGTTCAGACTTTATCTGACAGTTTCCGTCAGATTTCGCCTGGTCTAAACCGGCATGGTTTAGTGGTTAGTAGTATTTTTTTCTCGCAAAGGCGCAAAGAACGCAAAGGTGAAATGTATCTTTTGTTGCATGAAATAATATCGTTTCATGATCCTTCATTTGCGGGCCTGGCGGCTTTTCGAGAGTACATATCAGCAGCATTTCCAAGTAGCCAGATCATGCTCTCACAACAAAATTCTATGGCTAGAGCAGGTATGAAACAGCCTGTCAGATTATAACTCCTGACTATTACAATTTATTCTTATTCCTTTGCGTTCTCTGCGCCTCTGCGAGAGTAAATATCTGTAGTTTTTCTGTATCGCCAATCCTGTCTGAACTGGCAAAAATCATCATCCGTGTTTGACTTAATACGACACTGTCTGTCAGATTGAATCCTGACTGTTAGCGCTTAAACTTCGTCTTCGAAAGGTACTTCGTATTTCTTCGAAATCGCGTGCGATTTTTCCAACACCTCATCGTAAGGCGCGTCCCAGTCCTCGTTGCTCATCTCAGCATCAATCGAGGCCAGATCATCGATGTCCACCGGACCGGTCCAGTCTTCCGGTGCTTCGACAAGCTCAACATCCATGGCATACCAGTTAACAAGATCGATCTCATCAAGAGTCCCGTCAAAATACTGTATTTCAACAGTATCACTATGCTCATCAATCGCCGTTACCAGAAACCTTTGCGCTTTTTCGGAATGATGATACCAGCAGTCTATAGTGGGGCTTGGAGTGCGTGTCATATCAATCTCACCTTTACAAAGTTATATTTCCCACAGAAAAAATACATACCTGTTGGCGCCGATCTATATCCAGTATATTACTAAACAGCATTGATTATTCTGCATAGCTTTTAAGGAATAATATATCGTAGATATTATTAATTTTAATGACCTGTATCAATTCCATGATGGTTAGCGGTGATTATTAATTACCATGACCTGGAAAGACGTCAGCGCGGCCTCATTTGACAGCATACCGGTTGATGTATTTATGGGATTTATGAGTAATTCATCCATGAATTATCAGATCACGAACAGGATAAACTGCGATTTTATCCTGCTCTTATTTTCAATGGCTTATCGGCAAGTGGAAATGGCAACACATCCATGTGTTGCGGAAACTCTGAATTAATCCGAATTTCCTTGACAATATCCCGTGAAAAACAGATATTGCACCCTGCCTTTATCACAATATACTGGTGATGCTGATTTGAAGATGATCTCCAGAGAAATCGATCATGCTGCAGCCATTTGAAACGACCGCAGCTGTGGTTTTCTGTGGCGGGAAAAGTACTGGCTTTTCTGGCATGTAAAACGCAAGCCTGGCTATTTTGCTGCCATAACCATGTTCTTGCCTGAATTCTTCGCGGAATATAAGGCTTCATCCGCTCTTTGAATCAGGCTCTGTACTGTATCGGCGTGTTCGATCTGCGCAACACCAAAGCTGGATGTTTTATAACCGACCTCTCCGAACTCCTTCTTTTCAATATTGTTGCGTAATTTCTCGGCCAGAGAAAATGCACCATGGTTATTCGTATGAGGACAAAAAACAAGAAACTCCTCGCCACCCCATCGACTGGCAATATCGGATTCACGAATTGTTTTCCTGATGATGTCCGAGATCTGAACAAGTACCTGATCGCCTGCATTGTGGCCGAACTGATCATTGGTGATTTTAAAATTATCTATATCGAGCAAAATGACCGCAAAGGTGCTGTTATAGCGCTTCGACCTGGAGATTTCATTTTCCAGTATTTCATGAATCTTTCTTCTGTTGTGCAGCTTGGTTAGATAGTCTTCTTCAGAAAGACGTTTGATCTTCTCGGTCAGTTTTTCCTCGTTATCAATCAGCCTGTAACCGACCGTTGCGGGAAATATCAGCGAAATTATCACGAAAACAGTTGCTGAAATAACGAACTCAAGCCTGTGCGACAGGCTTTCCGGCTTATGTTCCACGTCAATGACTTTGCCAGTAAGATCTTCAAACAGGAATTCCCAGGCAGAGCTCAAAATGATCACCGACAACACGGTCGCAATCAGAACTAAGTTGAAATGGGTTCTTTTCATGTATTTCTTTATCAGTCATCCAGCAATGGAGAATTATCTGAACCGATCTTCACGCTCAAGCCCGGGACTTTATTGCGTTTATCATGGCAGTTTCATCTATATTATCAACTACTTATATAGCACAACTCAACCGGATTGCCAGCAATGCGGTAAATATCAATGAAGTACGAAGCCCGCGTTCATATAAGGCATCACTTCATTGATCAGGATCAATTCCCTCTGATGCCTCACAAAGTATGCTCCATGGCAGGAGTTTCAATAGCATCCACACCGAACATGGGATACCGCATTACAAAATACCTGATGTTTACTGCTTTGCTGCTAATCTGCAGACCAGTGCTTTCAGGCGCAATAATTATAGGCATCAATCTCGAATTCATTGAAGCCAGATTTAATGACGAAGGCTTCGATGGCGGCCTGGGCATTCATGCCGGTTATGAGTTCAAGGAGTGGAAAAACTGGCATTTTGGGGGGCTTTTTGAATATATGAACGGCTGGTACGACGAAGAAGATTTGGAAATTGCCGGTGAAATGATGTATGAATCAAAATCATTGTATGCCACAGCGCGCCCGCATAACTGGCCTGTCGTTTTCAAGGCCGGCATCGTTAATGCAGACTACAAGGTGCTTGAAGAGTCCATGACGCAAAACTTCAGAGATGTTAGTGATACGGGTTATGCGTATGGTGTCGCACTGGCCCTGGGTAATGAAAGTTTCCGCCTTGACGTGATTGACATCAAACGCGTAAAGGTAGGCAACGATAGCTTCAATTCTTACGGTATCTCGCTTGGCATTTTATTCGGGGCAGGTAGCGGTTTTAATTGAATAAGTCTTCTGCCCCTGATTCTTGAGCCACCTGTCAAGCCGCCGCTATTAATTACCGTCTGAATCTGACTGCACCGTCGACAATTGCCACATCAGCAATACTCTTCAAGTGCATCCCTTTTCCCAACAGCAGGTAGCCCCTGGCCGGTCTTGGCAGGCCTGACAGCCTGCCTGTCAGAATCCCACTCCTGATCCTTGCTGTATAAACATGTTCGTTGGCAAACGATTGCCCTGCCCTGGGCGCCGGATCATGAATGATCAGTATGCTGTCATCATAACCGACCAGCGTTACCCAGTGACCACCGACGCGGTGATATATATCGTTCACCCGGTCATACTGGTACCAACCTACATTGAGCCACACAGCAGAGTCTTTGCTGATACCATCAGTGATCCAGTGAATATCCGGAACTTTCGTTCCTGTTGAGAATTGAACGGGGTGTTTCTTCCAGCCCTGGTATTCAAGACTCACATAACCACCAAGTAAATCCCTTGCGATGGCATCAACACCCCGGAGCAGCTTAGTTGTTGTTGTTCCCTTCCATATATCGGTATTCATGTACCTGCCAGATGCGAGCAGTTTCGCCAGGTCGGCCTGTTCGCTGCTTAAATCTGTCATCCACATTAATGAATTCGATACAGCCACCGGAGCACAATATTCCGAGCCATGACCGTACTGCCAGCCGGTGATGCGTGATTGGGTAAAATCAGGTATTTCGTTGATATAAGCGGTGTTGCCGGCAGCCACCAGCAGAGATGGAAGCATAACCGGTAACAACAGGAGGAGCTTCGTTTTTCCCGATGATGTAATCATATGCTGCCGACCTGAAGCTCAAAACCCCTGAGAAATATGATGTGTGCAAATAAGTCATGCAACATAACACATAAACCGTTAAACTAAGCAACCCTTCTGACTTTGACTCGGCTGCTCGGCAGACAGGGATAATCAGGATCCTCCGGCCAACCCATCTTTTCAGGTATTTCTCATGACGACCGACACGGTAACAGCGTTCGATCAACTGGCGCTGAATAAACCTCTTCTCGCTGTACTGAATGAAGTAGGCTATGAAACGCCCTCACCCATCCAGGCTCAAACGATTCCGCTGCTGCTGCAAGGCAAGGATGTTCTCGGCCAGGCGCAAACCGGCACCGGTAAAACCGCTGCATTCGCCCTGCCGCTGTTATCAAATCTCGATATAAAACAAAATAATCCGCAGGTACTGGTACTAACGCCGACCCGCGAACTGGCAATCCAGGTGGCTGAAGCCTTCCAGAAATATGCCTCACACATGCGTGGCTTTCATGTATTACCTGTTTATGGCGGCCAGGATTACCGTGGACAAATTCGCGCCTTGCAACGCGGCGTACATGTCGTGGTCGGGACACCTGGACGTGTAATGGATCACATGCGCCGCGCCACCCTGAAACTGGACGGCCTCAGCACACTGGTGCTGGATGAAGCCGATGAAATGCTGCGCATGGGTTTTATCGAGGACGTGGAATGGATACTTGAACAAACACCATCACACAGGCAGATTGCGCTGTTCTCGGCCACCATGCCGCAACAGATTCGTCACATCGCCTCGAAGTATCTAAATGCACCCGAACAAATTACCATCAAGAGTAAAACCACCACGGTTGATACCATTCGCCAGCGTTTCTGGCCGGTCAGTGGTGTGCATAAGCTCGATGCCCTGACCCGCATCCTTGAAGCCGAACCGTTTGATGCCATGATTGTTTTCGTGCGCACGAAAATCGCAACCGCCGAGCTATCTGAAAAACTGGAAGCACGCGGCTATGCCTCGGCGCCGCTCAATGGCGATATTGCACAAATCCAGCGTGAACGCACCATTACACAATTAAAAAACGGCAAGCTCGATATTATTGTTGCCACCGATGTCGCCGCACGCGGCCTCGATGTAGAACGTGTCAGTCATGTGGTTAATTATGACATTCCGTATGACACGGAAGCCTACGTACATCGTATTGGACGTACCGGGCGCGCAGGCCGCCAGGGAGACGCCATCCTGTTTGTTGCACCACGCGAAAAGCGTTTGCTAAGCGCCATTGAAAAGGCCACCAGGAAGAAGATTGAAATCATGGAGCTTCCTACTACAGAATTGATCAATGACAAGCGCATCGCCAGGTTCAAACAACGCATCACCGATACCCTGGCAACAGAAGACCTGGGTTTCTTCACGCAATTGATTGAACAGTACCAGCAGGAACACAACGTACCGGCAGAAGACATTGCCGCCGCACTTGCCCAGCTGCTACAGGGCGACGCCCCCTTCCTGTTGCAGAAAATGCCACAACACAAAGCCAGTGAAACCCGGACAGATAAAAGCCGGGGCCGGGATGAGCGTCCACCACGGCAGCAACGCGCACGCACAGAACATGATCGCCCGGCTAGAAAGGAATCACCCGTTGAAGATGGCATGGAGCGCTTCCGCATAGAAGTGGGTCATAACCATAACGTTATGCCAGGCAACATCGTCGGCGCTATCGCCAATGAGGCCGGTATAGAAAGCCAGTACATAGGCCGTATCAATATTTATGATGACTACAGCCTGGTTGACTTGCCTGAGGGCATGCCCAGAGAAATCTTCAATGAATTGAAAAAAGTCTGGGTGGTCGGCCAGCAATTGAAGATTTCACGTCTGACAACAGCAGGCAAGCGTGAAAAACCAGGCCGGCCTGCCAGTAATAAAAGCAAAACAGGCACAAAGCGCAAAACCGCGCGCAAGAAGACCGGCAAGAAGAAAGCCCGAAAAAGAAAACCTCTGCAGACATGAATATGAGTCCACGGATTAAGGATTTTATTTGCGTGTATTTGCGGGAAATTATTTTCCACGCTGTTGATAAGATAAAACCTGTTTTTGTCTCATGACTTGAAGCGGAACTTTGGCAGACTTAGATTGAACTTGATAGCCAGCAGTCGTGCAATGAAGATGCCCAGACCGGCGATAACTGCAGAAAATGTCGCATCAACACCAAAATTCAACAGCGCGATGAACGCCAGTGAGCCGCCCCAGGACACGGTTGCATAGAGCGGACTCTGGAACACGACCGGCGGTTCATTACTTAGAATATCGCGGAAAATACCGCCCATGGTCCCGGTCAAGCAGCATGTCACGCAACGAGCCACCACCCAATCCGGTCGCAATAGCAATAATGATCACACCAAATAAATCAAACTGTTTGAAACCGGCTTTCAGTACACCCGAAGTGGATGAAACGATAACAGCGATTAAAGTAATCCAGTACAGGCTGTCCATGAGTGCGGGAGTGGGATTCAAGGTCATAAGATGTCTGAATGTTCAGTTATGCAGTCTCTTTTTTGTGAAACAACAACAGCAACGCACCCAGCATGATCGCCATATCCGCCACATTAAAAATACCCGTTCTTAGAGAACCGATACCCAGGTTCATGAAATCCATGACTGCGCCGTTATTAACCAGCCGGTCAACCAGGTTACTGAAACCACCCCCAATAATTAAACCACTTGCTATAACATCGGTTTTGCTGACACTGGAACTCCTGATGATGTATACAAGAAATGCCAGCAGGAATATTGCCACCAGGCCGGAAAACATGAATGTTCGAACATTTTCCGGCAAGGAAGAACCCAGGCCCAGAAACGCACCTGTATTTTCGGAATATACGAGTCGAAAGGTATCACCGATATAGCTGTATACGCCCCGACCTTCCAGATAGTACCTGGCGGTGTATTTTGTAATCTGGTCAAAGCCGACACAGGCAGCCAGAACGAGCAATAATGTTTTTAATTTCTTCATATATTTAAACTACTTGATTTCGCATAACATTTCGCATCACCGAACACCCGGGGCAGAGCCATGCACGAGCAGCGATTTCGGCTGTAGCTGTGAATGCGTGTTACTTTTATTTTTGAGCTGGCATATTTACGATCTCTGACACCTCGAGTGAACCGCCAATATCAAGAAAAGGACAAGTCTTTGCATTCGACAGCGCCTCATCCATAGAGTCCACTTCTATTATGGTGTAACCGGACATTGTCGTTGTGCCACCGTTGCTTACTGTACCATCAGAATTTACAGTGCTCGTGTTTTTCAGCGGATTGGCAGGACTGACAACAGAGCTGCCCAGCGAAGCCAACCAATCCTTATATTTCGAAAAATGTCGCTTAGCTTCCTCCTGGCTGGATGGCTGATCACCGCCCAGATAAACAATAAGATATTGAGGCATATGCGTTATTCCATTGTTGAAATTTGACCTGTATTGCGCTTCATAAAAAATGATTAATCAGGGCCAGAGAAGAACCAACTCTTAAATCAGTAACAATTGCCTCTGGTTCCATTTTCGTAATTGCCAGCATTCTCAGCTACAAGCTGCATTTTTTGTTTATCTATAGTGAATGGCCAGCCATATGGTTTCAGTTGCTGCGCTTGTTCTTATTACCTTATGTTTTTGATGCGATAAGATATTCAGATAATCGCCTTCCCTGAGATCAACCACCTGACCATTCTCGAATGAAATACTTGCACTCCCCTTGAGTACCAGTACCCACTCGTTTTGTGCCTGATCATACCAACCTGTGGCTGGTGATGTATGGCCGTTGGAGATTATACGTTCAATCGTTACGTTTTCGCCCTGTGCAAGCAGTTCGAATATTTCCTCATCAAGATTATCCGGGATCGGTTTGTATAGATTAGCTGATTCCAAGACTATATCCGGGCAGACTTAACCGGGGCCAGAGAACACAACTCTAACATTAGAAACCATTGCTCTCTGTCACCATTTTCTACTGCCGTCATTTACTAGAAATAACGCCAGTAGATATACACTGTGCTTATTAAAATTGAAACAAGCATCAACGGGAAGGCCATCAGCATGAACGGTAGAAAACGGATCGGCTGACCCGATCGTTCGGCAAAACCCGCAACAATCAGGTTTGCACTTGCTCCGATCAGACTGCCGTTTCCACCGAGACAGGAGCCAAGCGCGAGAGACCACCATAATGGCATCAGCTGTTCGGCGCCACCAAAATCGGCAGCCATGCTTTCTATCAATGGAATCATGGTTGCCACAAATGGAATGTTGTCGACGATAGCAGAGGCCACGGCGGATACCCAGAGTATTGTCATTGCGGTAACGTTGCGATCTCCACCCGTCAGGTTGATCACATGCTCAGCCAGCATTTCGAGTATGCCGACCGTCTCTACGCCATAGACGACGATAAACAGCCCCATGAAAAAGAAAATGGTCACCCACTCGACCTCGCAAAAACTACCGTGCACATTTTCGGACTGTTCATCGATGTTACGTGGCAGATTATCCAGCACCAGCAGCAAGGCTGCGCCGAACAATGCAATGGTGGCCGGCTCCGCACCAATAGTGTGGGACATGATGAAACCGGCAATCACGATGGTGATGACAAACAGCGATTGCCACAACAGTCGGTGGTCTGTAATCGCATCGGCTTCGCGGTAGTTCATGACTTTTTGCTGTCTTTCTACGCTGGTCTCAAGACTGCGTCCCCAGAAAAAGTACAGCGGCACAAGAAACAACAACAGAATCACGACCGCAATGGGTGCAAGGTTTAAGATGAAATCATTGAAGTTCAAGCCTACCGCACTGCCGATCATGATGTTTGGCGGATCGCCAATCAATGTGGCGGTACCGCCGATATTGGAGGCAAAGATCTCGGCGAACAAATAAGGATAGGCGTTGACCTTGAGCTCATCGGTTATCAACAGCGTCACCGGGGCAATCAGCAAAACCGTGGTGACATTGTCGAGCAGGGCTGAAAGCACGGCCGTTACCAGCACCAGCATCACAAGAATGCCCCATGGCTCTGCGTTTACCTTTTTCGTCGACCAGATCGCGACAAACTGGAACACGCCCGATTTGCGCGTGATGCCGACAATCACCATCATGCCGGTGAGCAGGCCTATGGTATTGAAATCGATACCCTGCACCGCTGCTTCCTGGGTGAGCACACCGCCGACAACCATCAGGCTGGCCGCGCTGACGGCGACAATGGCGCGGTTCAGTCTTTCGGCCACAATCAATGTGTACGTCAGGACAAACAGAACACCTGCATACCATACCGGATCAAGGCCGAAGATAACTGAAGCCTGATGTGCCTCGTGCATACTATATCTCCGCTAGGCAGACAGAATTTTTTCGCCGGCATCCCAGTAGGAGATGACGCCCACCAGTTTGCCGCTGTCAGGGTCGACGACAGGAAGACTGTCCCTGTTGTTATAGAGAATCAGCAACGTTTCAACCAGCGGTGTATCCGGTGATACGGTCCTGGCTTCCGTGTTCATGCACATGTCAACAGTATGGTGCTCAAGCTCGTGCAAACGGTTGTGAAGGTCTGCGAGTGTTTCCTGTACGAACGGAACACTGGTCAGGCCGTGCTTCATCAACACGGCTTTCGGTAAAACGTTTTTCAGCAGGCAGCTCACGCCGAAGCTGCCAAGGTAAGTGCCATCATCAGCGACAACCGGCAGGTTTCTGTAACGGTTATCCATGATATAGCCAATCGCGGTTTTGATCAGGTCCGTTGGTTTCACCACCGTTGGATTGGGATCCATGATTGAAGTCGCGGTCATAGAGTATTGCCTTGCAATGAGCTTAAAAACGGGTATTGAAGCACGGCCGATGCAATAAGATCAACTCGTAGTACTTTCGAGCATACATCTGTTCATCTTCTTTCGCGATCTTTATGGCCTTGCCGGAGTGCATTAGGAGGCTTATGCTCAGGCGTATTACATCATAATCAATTGCACTGATTACCAGGTCATCATTCGCGCAGCTTCGATACTGACTCTCAGATTAAACCCCGACTTTTGCGAATGAACACCTGTTTCAGTCCCAGTCGAAATCGTCTTCTTCCTCGGTAATGCCATCTGCACCACCCTCTTCCGATGCTGCAGAATCCGGGTCACTTTTTGCCTTATCCAGAAACTTGCCAAGTCCGGAACCGACACCCTTGACGGCACCGCCAACTTCTTTGACAACGCCTTCGGTACCCCTGACGGCGCCTCCTACAACTTTTCCAACATCATCCAGCAACGGAATGCCGGCTTTTTCGGCAACCATGGTGACGCACGGGTTCTGTTTACCATCACCCAGGTCAGTGAATTTAACCAGGGCTGCCGGTGGATAAACTACTGTTGCCCAGAGTTCACCAGCCTTTAACAACGCGCCAGTTTTCTCAACTTCCACACCCGGTTTGCCTAGTTTGCCATGTAGACGCACGGGAAATGCGACGCTCAGGGTCACACCCTTGGACTGTGGTGAAACCTTTATATCAAGCTGTTCCTGTTTCAAATCCACCTGCCCCTCGGCGAATACCGTGGAATACTGGGTGTCCAGAACGGCCAGCTGGGGCGTCAATATGCCTTGCCTGAATGTCAGGTCGCATATAGCGCAATTGATCCTGGTCTTTGATGACTGGTCTGCGAACATCGTTCCGACCAGTGCGCTTAAGCCACCAACAAATATATCAAGCGCCTCGGCATCAGCACTGCCGTTTTCCATCAGTACATTTACATGTCCATCGAGCGTTGCCATGAGTTGCGCCACACTGTTTCCCTGTCCCTGCAGGAAAATATCTGCCGCCAACGGGCCCTCGAGAGCAGCGGAACTCCCGCTTGCAGCCAGTAATTCGCCAGTTTCTATCTGAGGCGCCTTTAGCTTGATCATTACGCTGGGTACCGCCTTGTCGCCGGCGTCGATAACAAGCTCGCCTTCGAGTTCACCCTGAACAGATGCCAGCTTGAGCAATGAAGCGGTCAGCTTGCCACTGGACAGGTCGATTTTGACTTCAGCCTGCTTGATCCGCCTGCCACCCTGCATCAGATTGTTGGCCCGCAATGTAGCCTTGACGTTGGCCTGTGACAGACTTTCAAATGGCAAGGGTTCATCGGAGAAGATTTTGTCGTCAGTGGTACTGGTAGCCGATTTTGTTTTTGTCCCGGCTGGTTGATCCGGCGCTGGCAGCAGCTTGTCGACGTCCAGGTCTGTGAATGTAAGATCTGCCTGAAGGTCTGGTATCGATGCCGAAGTATCGAGTTCAAGCCAGCCGGCGATACGTCCATCGCCAAGTCCGAGCTGAAGCCTGGACAGGCGCAGCTTTGATTGCTGCATGCTGACATGCGTACTCAAGACTGTTTTACCGACTGTTGGCACACTTTTACCAAATGCCTTCTGCAGCCCAACCAGATTAGCAGCATGTGCCTCGATCCCAAGATCTAAACCGTCCAGGCTATAGGGATCAGCGACGGTTCCATTCACCTTTGCTGACACACCGAGAGCACGTAAAACCAGGTCAACTGTGTAGGGCTTACGGCTGGTCATCACTCCAGCGGGTGGAATAATATTACCGCTCAGTTCAATCGCATGCCCATCGAAGAGCCCATCGGCGGCAACAACAAGCCCTGGCCTTGCTGTTTTCTCTTCAGGTTTACTCTCCAGCTTTAGCGAAAGTTTTTCCTTGCGTTGCGGATTGTTGTAGTCCAGCTGCGCATCGCCCTGCAAGCTCTCGATCAACCCTGCCACAGTCTCGCCATGTGCCGAGAGAGCAATATCAGCTTTCGCACTGCTGCGAATCAGACGTTCGTTGTCTGCAAGCGGTTGCAGCTTGCCGAGTGCAATATCCGTGGTGCTGAGATCAAGTTGAAGCTCTGGCTGCTGGCCCCGGGCGTTCACCAGCAGGTCCGCCATGACTGATCCGGCGTCGGTAATCAGCTTCAGACCGTCTAATTTCAAGTTGCGGTCGTCAACAATGAATCGACTTTGCAGGTTTTTTATGTGCAACTGCGGCAGATTGATGTTCTTCGTTGATAACTGGACATCGGCGTCAAAACCTTCGAGCCAGTCGAGTGCTATTGGTTGTTCAAACTGATCGACTGATGGCGAGGTATCGACCTGTGCATTTGTCGCAGATACAGCGGAAGGCTTGTCAGTAAACAGCGGGGCCCATAAACGTATTACGTCAACATCGCTGATGTCCACGCTGCCGGTTAAATTCGGCCGTGGCCCGTCACGCCGCAAGCTCAACTGCGTGCCCAGCTTGCCTTTACCGGCAACGGCGTTGAGCTTGAATGATACCGGCTGCCCCTGATCGCCTTTAACTTGCATATCAAGCTTGACGGGTTGTACCTCTGGCACAACATCACCAAACACCTGGCGCAGCTGGTTCAGATTGGCCGCATTGACCTGAACACTCAGTTCAATTGCGGGCGACTCCGCAGTGCCGCTTATGATGCCGCTGGCGTCAGCCTGTACATCAAGCACCGTGGCGTGCAGCTCGAGCGGAAAGTCCATACTGCCCAGCATCAGCACGTCTGGTACTGCCAGCTTGCCGTTGATCTCAACCGGGTTGTTGTTCACCTGTCCGACGATGTCGAATACGCTGGGTGATTCCAGGCCGGCCGCACTGAGCCGGGCATGATCGAGCTTTGCTGTTACACGTTGACCGCTTTGCCCGTCGTGATAAGTGAACTCAACTTCACCGATAAACGCATCACCAATCCAGGGCAGCTTCAGTTCACCCGCCTTGCCAGCCTCGTCGGCAACAACTTCAGCATCGCCCGGCTTTGCCAGCATCCAGTTACTGACGCCATCGCTGCTGGTTTCTACCAGCGAGTTTACGCCTTCAACATGGAATCGTGGGATATGGACATTGCCACGCAACAAGGGCAACAGCTCGATCTCTGCTTCAACACGTTCGATCGTCAGCATCTCCGGCTCCGATGCCCACGGTGCATTGGCCAGGGCGATGTCGGAAACAACAATAGACGGGGTCATGGAAAGGTTCAGGTCAAGCTCGCCGTCGAGGCTTAAGCGCCGCCCCACCAGCTGAGTGACTGTCTGTGCAACAAAATCCCGATGTTTACTCAGGTCGGCCGTGCTGATGTAAACAAGACCGGCAGTGATCACCAGGACCGGCAGCAGAATGATTGCAGCTGCTGAAATCAGTACCTTTTGTCTCTGCATAACACCCTGCCTGGCATTAGACGATAACAATTCAAAATGAACCGCTAAACGACCTCTTCTGTTACAAACTCATCACTTATCCAGTCATTATCGATAAACATTAAACTTCATAGGTGGTGGACGCAACCTTGCCACCGTGGCCGGTCCAGTCGGTATGAAAGAACTCGCCACGTGGTTTATCAACACGTTCATAGGTGTGCGCACCGAAATAATCCCGTTGCGCCTGCAGCAGGTTAGCCGGCAGGCGCTCACTGCGGTAGCCATCGAAGTATGACAGGGCAGAGACAAACGCAGGTGCCGGGATGCCGTTGCTGACAGCCAGCATCGCTGCTTTGCGCCAGCCGCTTTCTGCGGTTTTGAGTGCTTGGGTAAAGAATGCATCCACTGCCAGGTTTTCCAGTTGCGGGCTGGAATCATACGCGGCCTTGATGTTACCGAGGAAGGTGCTGCGGATAATGCAGCCACCTCGCCACATCAGTGCGATTTCACCATAGTTGAGTTCCCAGCCCTGCTCTTTTGCCGCCTCGCGCATCAGCATGAACCCCTGTGCATAGGAGATGATTTTCGAAGCATAAAGGGCATCGTGCAGCGCCCTGATGTTGTCATCTTCGCTGCCTGCAACAGTATTGGCCGGTCGCGGCCCGAGGATGGCAGATGCGCGCACTCGCTCATCCTTCAATGATGACAGAACCCGTGCAAATACGGCTTCGCCGATCAGGGTCAACGGCACTCCCAGGTCGAGCGCATTGATGCCGGTCCACTTCCCGGTTCCCTTCTGGCCCGCGGTGTCGAGTATCTTTTTCACCAGCGGCTCGCCATCTTCATCCTTCATTGCGAGGATGTCAGCGGTGATTTCGATCAGGTAGGAATCGAGTACGCCGCTGTTCCATTGTTTGAATACATCGCTCATACGGTCGTAATCCATACCCAGCGCATTTTCCATCAACGCATAGGCTTCGCAGATCAGTTGCATGTCGCCATACTCGATGCCGTTGTGCACCATTTTGACGAAATGGCCGGCACCGTCCGGTCCGACCCACTGGCAGCACGGTTCGCCATCCACTTTTGCGGCGATTGACTGAAAGATGTCCTTTACCAGAGGCCAGGCTTCAGCGTCACCCCCGGGCATGATCGATGGTCCATGGCGCGCACCCTCCTCCCCGCCGGAAATACCGGTACCGATAAAGTGCAAACCGTTTTCTGCAAGATAGGCAGTGCGTCGCGTACTGTCGGGGTAATAGGAATTACCGCCGTCGATAATGACGTCGCCCGGCTCGAGCAGTCGCAGCAGCAGTTCAATGAAGCTGTCAACGACGTCGCCCGCCTTGACCATCAGCATGACCTTGCGCGGCTTCTGCAGTGACGCCACCAGTTGTTCCAGGCTGTGCGTACCGATGATGTTTTTATCCTTCGCCGGGCCATCGATAAATTCATCCACCTTGCTGGTGGTGCGGTTGTACACTGCGACGCGATAACCATGGTCGGCCATGTTCAGAACCAGGTTCTGCCCCATTACCGCCAGTCCAATCAAACCAATATCTGCTTTTTCCATATTTCCAGGCTCTCAGCTGTAGTTTGTAACGCAGGCAACATGACCCGTGCGGGCACTGCCATTGTCATAGAATCTGATTTCGATAAATATGAAACCGTTATTAAGGAAGCTCTGAATAATTCATCCATGAATGATCAAAACACGAACAGGATAAAATACGGTTTTATCCTGTTCTTCATTTTCAATGGCTTATCAGCCAGTGACAATGGCAATACATCCACGTGTTGCGGAAACTCTGAATTAATCAGAGCTTCCTCAAGTAATAGACGGCTCTTATCGCAATTGCAATTTCCCTGCAGAATATTACAGGATGTCTTACTGCAGATGTTACAAAGATATGACAGCTACCGTGCGAAAACAGGCGGCACGCTTTAAACTATGCTGAATTTTTTAACTGCTCAGAAAAAACTGGCACAGGTCTTGTATCTGTAACAAATAAGCACTTTTTAATGGTATTTAGATGACTGTGTGCACTTTATTGGAACATCAGGATTAATCATGGTGCATGCTGGACAACAACAATTCATAAACTATAAAACTTCACAGCCCTGGCGCTGAACAACTAATTTTTTGATGCGGGTCAACAAAGTCCTGAATATTTACTGCTGAGCCAGCTAAAGCGCCCCGGAATATTTCATTTAACCCGCCATGAGAGTAGACTCGCGTCCGATGCAAAACAAGAGAAACATTCCATTACAGTTCCTCAACCTCTGGTTGACGCTGATGCTGATCTGGGTGATCGCCAATGGCACGCTGGCGCTTGACTCACTGATAGCAGGCCTGGTGATATCGGCCGCAATCGCGCTGGCATTCGCTTCGTTTGCAAGGGTCTACAGTGTGATCCGCTGGTCACCTAAAGTGATCTTCTACTACCTGCTGTACCTCGGCGTATTCCTGATCGAGCTGGCCAAAGCCAATCTCAATGTCATGCGCCTGGTGTTCTCGCCGCGTATCGAGATCCAGCCGGGTATCGTCGAGATCAAGACTGAATTGAAATCACCCATCGGCCGGCTGGCGCTGGCCAATTCCATCACCCTGACCCCGGGCACACTGGTGGTGGATATAAAAGATGACTCATTGTTTATCCACTGGATCAATGTCAGCGCAACCGACCCGGTCGGGGCGACTGAAGAGATCTCCGCCCGCTTCGAGAAATACCTGAAGGTGGTTTATGGTTGAGTCCGGCGTGTCTGAAATCACCATTATTATTTCCGCGCTGCTGATTTTCTTCAGTATCGTGTTCGGTATCGTGCGACTGGTGATCGGCCCCGACACCGTCGACCGTGTCGTCGCCATCGACCTGCTGACGATCGTGACGATCGCGCTGATAGCGCTGCTTGCACACCAGGCGGAGCGCTATATCTACCTGGACGTCGCCCTGGTCTATGGCCTGCTCAGTTTTCTCGGCGTACTGGCTGTTGCCCGCTATTTGGAAAAAGGAATCTGATCGCAGATGTCGATACCTGTCATTACACTGCTGACCATCCTGCTCTGTGCCGGTATCCTGATAAGCGGACTGCTCGCGGTCACGCTCGACAACATGCTCAGCGCGGTCATCAGCGCGGGTCTCGCCAGCCTGTTTGCATCCGTGGTCTACGTCGTGCTGGCTGCACCGGACGTGGCAATGACCGAGGCCTCGATCGGATCGGGATTGACCACGATGATATTTCTCTATGCGATTCGCAAAACACAGGGCGGGGAATGAGCGGCATGCTTGATTTAGTGTGCGTAGTCGCCGGCAATCTGTCCCTGATCATCGGTTCGCTGTTCCTGTTCTCGGCCGGTCTCGGTGTATTGCGAATGCCGGATACCTATAACCGTATCCAGACCGGTACCAAGGCCACCACGCTTGGCACCATCATGGTGCTGATCGGTATCGCCTTCCTGCACCCGCCGTGGACGCTCAAGCTCATCATCCTGATTTTCTTCGTCATGCTGACCAACCCTGTGTCATCGCACGCGCTGGCACGCGCCGCCCATACCATCGGTACCCGCGAAACCGAAACCACCGTGGTTGACGCGCTCGAATCTGACGAAGATGAAGCGGCAAAGGAGCAGGCTGAATGATCAAGCGCATCTTTATCTTTTTGATTCTGGCCCTGATGGCGATGATCTTTTTCAAGCTCGCGACCAACTATAGCGAAAACACCGAGTTGTCCAGGCTTGGTCATTACTATGTTGATAGAGGCCCCGAGGAACTCGGCGCACCCAACCTGGTGACTGCCGTGGTCGTGACCTACCGCGGCCTCGACACCCTGGGCGAAGTCACCGTGCTGTTCATATCCGCCGCAGGCGTTGGCCTGATGCTGCGCCGCACCCGCCGCAAGGATGATGACGAGGACCTGGAACAGGGCGACCGCGCGGAAGAAACCGCGGGCAAACACAAACCGGCCAGCGAGATCGTCGAGACCGCGACCGAACTGCTGCTGCCGATGGTGATCCTGTTCGGCATCTACGTGTTCCTCAATGGCCACCTGTCCCCCGGCGGTGGTTTCCAGGGCGGTGCCATCATCGCATCCGGCACCATGTTCCTGCTGCTGGCCCTGCCCGAATCGCACATCAGCCGCCTGATGA
>Ga0209536_100005330_pt1 | contig 20011 bp, 19 predicted proteins | sample DeeMarSeWOR28_12_FD_187461 | JGI IMG/M metagenome (GOLD analysis project Ga0209536, IMG submission 187461) | Marine sediment microbial communities from White Oak River estuary, North Carolina - WOR-2-8_12 (SPAdes) (version 2) | ecosystem: Environmental > Aquatic > Marine > Intertidal zone >...
TCGGGCAACCTCGCGATGCGCGCGCCCTGGCCGTCGATGATGCGTTCGGTGTACGGCGACCACAAGCGCTTTTACGAAACCTATTTCGCGATGTTCAAGGGATACTACTTCACCGGCGACGGCGCGCGCCGCGACGAGGACGGCTATTACTGGATTACCGGGCGCGTAGACGACGTGCTCAACGTTTCCGGCCATCGCCTTGGCACCGCCGAGATCGAATCGGCGCTGGTGAAGCATCCGAAGGTGGCCGAGGCAGCCGTGGTTGGCTATCCGCACGATATAACCGGGCAGGGCATTTATGCCTATGTCACGCTGATGGCGGGCGAAGAGGGCAGCGATGAACTGAAGAAGGAACTGGTGGACATGGTACGGTCCGAAATCGGCCCCATTGCCAAGGTCAACATCATTCAGTGGGCCCCGGGCCTGCCAAAAACGCGATCCGGCAAGATCATGCGGCGAATTCTGCGCAAGGTGGCCGCGAACGAAATCGACAGCCTTGGCGATACCTCGACGCTGGCGGATCCCAGCGTGGTCGAGCATCTGATCGACAATCGGCTCAATCGCTGACGCTATTGCTGGTTAAATCGAAACCCCGCTACGGCGGGGTTTTTTGTGCGCTGTCAGGCGTCCCGGGCAGGGGTTCAGGTGTTTAGCCGCAAGTTAAAGTAAATTCTCAGGAATGGTCAATTCGTTGTTGCAAGTTCTCATTATTTTCTCTACACTCGTTGAGAATAAAATGAGAAGAGACAGCCGCCATGCTGACATCACAGGAACAGAACACCCTTCAGTTTATCCGCAACTACCTTGCTCATCACGGCTATGCACCGAAGTTCAAGGAAATCGGGCAGGCGATCGGCGTGAAATCGCAGGGCACCATACACCGTTATGTGCAGGCCCTGGAAGACAAGGGCTACATCGATCGTATCAAGGGAAACTCGCGTGGCATGAGTCTGGTTGAACTGCCGCTGGTGAGCCCGCCGACGATACCGCTGGTGGGCAAGATTGCGGCGGGTATGCCGCTCGAAGCGATCGAGGATCAGCAGGAACTGAACCTGGCGGAAATGTTCATGGGGCCGGAGCTGTTTGCATTGCGCGTCACCGGGGATTCGATGATCGATGCCGGAATCCTAGACGAGGACTATGTCATCATTCGCAAACAGCCGGTTGCGCGCGATGGCGACATCGTGGTGGCGATGATCGATAAAACGGAAGCGACCTTGAAGCGCTTCAAGCGCAGGGGCGAAGATCAGATTGCGCTCATACCGGAAAACCAAAACATGGAACCGATGATTTATGCCGCGGAACGCGTCAGCATCCACGGCGTGCTGGTCGGTCAGCTAAGAAATTACCGCTGAGTCGATATCATTGACTACCGGGGGATAGCCGTCGCGTCGAGCGTGCGTAACATATCGCCAATGAGGCGGGGATTGGCTGCTACCACCTGGCCATTGTCGAGGTAATTGGTGTCACCTTTGAAATCGGTTACCAGCCCGCCGGCTTCGCGCACGATCAGCGCGCCGGCAGCGATATCCCAGGCTTCGAGATCTGACTCCCAATAGCCATCGAGCCTGCCCGCCGCCACGTACGCAAGGTCGAGGGCGGCCGAGCCGGCGCGCCTGACATCGCTGGCCTTGCTGAAAAACGCGCTGAAGGTTTTCAGGAAATCATCCAGTTGCTCGGGGTGGCGAAACGGAAATCCGGTTGCGAACAGGGCCCCCTGGGCAGTTTTCAGGCTGCCAACGCGAATGCGGCGATTGTTCAGCGTTGCGCCGTCGCCGCGGCTGGCGGCAAACAGTTCCTGCTTGAACGGATCGTAGATGGCTGCATGGATCAGGCGTCCCTCGTGTTCGCAGGCGATGGAGACCGCGTAGTGAGGGAATCCGTGCAGGTAGTTGGTAGTGCCGTCCAGCGGATCGATGATCCAGCGATATTCTTCCTGCCCGTCGATTACGCCCGATTCCTCTGCCAGAATGCCATGCCTGGGGAAGGCCTTGAGCAATTCCTCGATGATCAATCCCTCGGCCTGTCGATCGACCTCGCTGACAAAGTCGTTCAGGGCTTTTACTTCGACCTTCAAGTCGGGTAGTTTGTTGATCTTGCGAACGATGAAATCGCCCGCTTTATGGGCCGCTCGAATCGCGATATTGAGCATTGGTTGCATAAGGGTTCGGCGTGCTGGAAAAGGCGCGCAGTCTAGCAAACGGACCTGCAATAAACCAGAAGTAAACAGCGGGACACAAGCGGCCGAGGCGCCACTCGATGAAACTACAGAACATTCGCATCGTCATGATCGGTACCACCCATCCGGGTAATATCGGCGCCGCGGCCAGAGCCATGCTCAACATGGGGATCGAGCGCCTGGCGCTGGTCGACCCACAATGCCCGATAGGCGAAGTTGCTTATTCCCGGGCTTCCGGGGCCAATCATGTTCTCGATAACCGCGAAACCTATGCCGATTTGGGCGCTGCAGTGGCCGATTGCAGGCTCGTCATCGCGACGACCGCAAGACGACGCTCGCTGGCCTGGCCAGAACTCGATCCAGGCGAGATGGCCGAGCGCATTTTCGCGCTCGATGACAGCAGCCAGGTCGCGCTGGTGTTCGGCCGCGAACATTCGGGCCTCAGCAATGACGAATTGCATCTGTGCAACCAGATGGTCTGCATACCCACCAATCCCGAATTCAGTTCGCTCAACGTGGCCGCGGCGATTCAGGTGGTGTGCTACGAGATCTATCGAGGCCAGGCGTCTCGTCCTGACGAAGTGGCTGCGGAAGGCGACGATATAAGCGCATCGAGCGGCGAGTTGGAAAGCTATTTCGAGCACCTGCAGCGAGTCCTGCTGGACTTGAGTTTCGTCAACCCGCGCCAGCCCAGCCTGGTTATGCAGCGCCTGCGGCGGCTGTATCTGCGCGCGCAACTGTCGCGCAACGAGGTTAACATCCTGCGCGGCATACTCAGCGCGGTCGAGAAATCGCGCGATTGATTGTTACAAAAGCTTACAAAACGTTACATTGCTGAAGGGTTTACCGAGAGCCGGGGTCTAACATAAGTTTTCGTATTCAATCACAACGGAGACTTTATGGCCGAACTCGTCACGGCCACCATGCAACAGGTCATGCCTGGCAGGGAGCAGCGTCTGGGCGAGATATCCGCACTTCAGGGCGCGTCGACGTGACATTGGTGGTTGTGGTTTTCGCCTGTATTTGTGCCGCCTGATCTGCACGGCTGACGGTGGTCAATTACGCATTGAGAGTGATCCCGGGCAGGGCACTCGCGTAATTGTCAGTCTGCCCGTTGATAATAGTTGACCATTTTAGTCAGGATTGTATACTGACGCTGTTATAAGCAACCTGTTAGCCCCATGCGACTTTCCACCAAAAGCCGGTACGCGGTCACTTCACTGCTCGATCTTGTCATGCACTCTGACAAGGGGCCGGTGTCGCTCGCCGACATTTCCGTCCGCCAGGGAATATCACTGTCCTACCTGGAACAGCTGTTTGCCAAGATGCGTCGCAACAACCTGGTGGTCAGCACGCGCGGGCCAGGCGGCGGATACAGTCTTGGAAATTCGCCCGACCAGGTCTGTATTGCCGACGTGATCAGTGCGGTCGACGAAGAGCTGCAGGTTGCCGACAAGGACGTGGGCAACGCCGCGGCGGATTACGAACCCTGCCTGACCGAACAACTGTGGCAAGAGCTAAGCGCCGAAATCGAAGGCTACCTGACTACTATTTCGCTTGCCGACATGATGCGCAAGGATGAAGTCCAGGAACTTTCCCGCGTCCACGACCTGCGCCAGGACCAGCAACACCGGCTGTAAACTGATGGTGTTATACCTCGATAATAATGCAACCTCGCCGATGCACCCTGAAGTGGTGGAGGCGATACTGCCGTTTATGCACAGCCCGCCGAGCAATCCCGTGGACGCGCTCGGTTATTCGGCGCATAAACTGGGCGGGCCCGGGGGTATTGGTGATCTGGTGGTCAAGCGCAAACCGCGCAAGTTGTTAATCAGTGGCGGCGAACAGGAAAATAAACGTCGCGGCGGCACGAAAAATGTCGCCGGTATAGTCGGACTGGGTAAGGCGACAGAACTTGCTGGACTTGAAATGGAGTGGCGCAGGCACCACTTGCAATGGCTTACTGACGTATTCGAAATGTTGTCCAGTAAACTACAGGAACTGGTCAATAAACTACCAGCGGTTTTTCGCCAGGCAGCGGGATAACAGAGACGATCATGGCAATTGAACTTAGCGATAAGGCCGCATCACGCGTGCAGCATTTCCTCGAAAACAGGGGTAAGGGTATCGGCCTGCGGTTGGGCGTTAAAACCACCGGGTGTTCCGGGCTGGCCTATGTCATCGAATTTGTCGACGAGGTGCATGATGACGATGAGGTCTTCGAGAGCAAGGGCGTAAAGGTGGTTGTGGATCGTAAGAGCCTGCTGTTTCTTGACGGCACCGAAGTTGATTTCGCCAAGGTCGGGCTCAATGAGGGATTCCAGTTCAACAATCCGAATGCCAAGGACGCCTGTGGTTGCGGCGAGAGCTTTACCGTCTGAACCATTCATCCAGTTCTATGCAGTCCCCCGATCTCAGTCAAAATTATTTCGAGCTGTTCGGCTTGCCAGTCGCGTTCGACATCGATCGTGAACGCCTGCGCACCGCGTTACGCCAATTGCAGGCGAGCTTCCATCCCGACCGTCACGTCAATGGCAGCGATCGCGATCGGCGTATGTCGGTGCAGGTAGCGTCATGGATAAACGAGGCGCATGAAACCCTGCAGGATCCGGTAAAACGATCGCGTTACCTGCTTGAAATCAGCGGCGCCGAGATTGTCGACGATTCGGCAACCACGTCCGATGCCGGGTTTCTGATGGAACAGATCGAGTTGCGCGAGGAAATCGAATCCTGTCGCGAGGATAAGGACGGGCTGCAACGCAGTCAGCAGGTCGCTGACCGACTGCAACGGCGCGCTGACCAGCTGACGAATGAATTTGTCAGCTGTTTTGCGGCCGGTAATCTGGCCGAGGCAATGCAAATCAGTCACAAGATGCAATTTATCCAGCGAATCCAGCAGCAACTGGATGAGCTGCAGTTCGACCTCGAGGGCCGCTAGATGGCGTTGTTGCAGATATCCGAACCGGGCCAGTCCACGGCACCGCATCAACATCGCTTTGCCGCCGGCATCGATCTTGGCACAACCAACTCGCTGGTGGCGATGCTGCGCAGTGGCGAAGCGGTTTGCCTGGCGGATGCGCAAGGCCGGGCTCTACTGCCCTCGATCGTACACTTTGGCGAGGAGGGCACGTTAGTCGGCGTCGACGCGGCCGCCGTGCAGGCCAGCGATCCGTTGAATTCCATTGCTTCGGTAAAGCGCCTGATGGGGCGAGGCAGCGAGGACGTGATGCGCCTTGCCGACGCATTGCCCTATGAGCTGATCACCAGCGGCGAAAGCAGCGTTCCCCGTATTCGCACCCGCAGCGGAGATTTCAGCGCGGTGGAAATATCGGCTGAAATTTTGCGCGCGCTTGTCGAACGCGCGCAACAGACTGTGGGCGCGGAACTCGACGGTGTCGTCATCACCGTGCCCGCCTATTTTGACGATGCGCAACGTCAGGCCACGCGCGATGCCGCCAGGCTGGCGGGCGTCAAGCTGTTGCGACTTCTCAATGAACCGACCGCCGCGGCCGTTGCCTACGGGCTGGATCAGGACAAGGATGGTCTCATCGCGGTTTATGATCTCGGTGGTGGTACCTTCGACATCTCCCTGTTACGCCTGCACCGGGGCGTGTTCGAAGTATTGTCCACGGGCGGTGATTCATCGCTCGGTGGTGACGATATGGATCACGCTATCGGTGAATGGATTGTTGCCAGGGCCGGATTCGACCAGGTCGATGCCAGTCTGGCACGGCATATTTTGATGGCATCGCGGGCGGCCAAGGAAGCGCTGAGCAACGGTCAGTCGGCGCAAATCGTGATCGAGGGATCTCAGCATTCGTGGTCGGGAACGCTGGCGCGAACTGAATTCAATGGGCTTGTCGAGGGTTTGATTGCGAAAACCCTGACGGCATGCCGCCGCGCGTTGCGCGATGCCGGGGTAAAGCGGGAGGATATCGACGAAGTCATCCTGGTCGGGGGCTCGACCCGGGTGCCGCTGGTGCAGTCCATGGTTGCGGAATTCTTCGCGCGCAAGCCAATGTGCGAACTCGATCCCGACCAGGTGGTGGCGCTCGGAGCGGCGATTCAGGCGGATATACTGGTCGGTAACAAACCCGATAGTGATATGTTGTTGCTCGATGTATTGCCGCTGTCGCTAGGGATTGAGACCATGGGTGGATTGAGTGAGAAAATCGTACCCCGCAACACCGTCATTCCGGTTGCACGCGCGCAGGAATTCACCACCTTCAAGGACGGCCAGACCGCGATGTCGATCCATGTAGTGCAGGGCGAACGCGAACTGGTTTCCGATTGTCGTTCGCTGGCTCGATTTGAGCTGCGAGGATTTCCGCCAATGACAGCCGGGGCCGCGCGCATACGCGTGACTTACCAGGTCGATGCCGACGGTTTGCTGTCGGTTAGCGCGCAAGAAGTCGCCAGCGGCGTCAGCGCGGAAATCGTGGTCAAGCCTTCTTATGGTTTAACCGATACTGAAATCGAAACGATGTTGCGGGCGTCGACCGAGCACGCACGCGAAGACATCGAACTGCGCATGCTGAAGGAACAGCAGGTCGAGGCGCGCCGGGTCATCGAGGCCCTCGACGCTGCGTTCGCGCAGGATGGCGACGACCTGTTGAGTGCCGAGGAACGCGCAGGTATCGTTCGCCAGCGCGATGCGCTCGAGGCCAATCTGGAATCCGCCTCGACCGCGGATCTGAAACGCATGATCAGGGCGGTCGAAGCAGCCAGCGAGTTCTATGTTGCGCGCCGTATGAACCGTGGGGTGCAGCAGGCGCTCGCTGGAAAACAAATTGATGAGGTCGATGTTTGATGCCAAGGATAACCATATTACCCCACGCTGAAATCTGTCCGCAGGGCGCAAAGATCGATGTCGAACCGGGGATAAGCCTGTGCGATGCAATGCTAAACAACGGCATTGAAATCGAACACGCCTGCGAAAAATCGTGCGCCTGCACGACCTGTCACGTATACGTGCGCGAAGGCTTCGACTCGCTCGAGGAATCCAGCGAAGACGAGGACGATTATCTCGACAAGGCCTGGGGGCTGGACATGGACTCACGCCTGAGTTGCCAGGCGATAGTCGGCGAAGAACCGCTGACCATTGAAATTCCAAGGTACACGATAAACATGGTTTCCGAGAACCACTAGCCGACGAGGAGCACGCGATGAGCCTGAAATGGACAGACACCCTGAATATTGCGATTGAGTTGGCAGAGCTGCACAGCGATGTCGATCCGCAATATATTCGTTTCACTGACCTGCACGCATGGGTCTGTGCTCTGGAGGGTTTCGATGACGATCCTGAACATTCCAACGAGAAAATATTGGAAGCCATCCAGATGGCCTGGATCGACGAGGCGGACTAACAACGGGTTGGTCAAAATTTTGACAGTCTGGCGTCAGAATATCGACAGTAATTTCTTATTTTAATCAACCATATATGCGTGCTATTTAAGGTCAAATGACAATCTTCCTGGATATTCGCCAAATTATTTTCCCACGGCCTGGCAGTTAATAACGATAATTCCTGCAATTACTTAAGTAGGAAACTTAATGTGAATTCTATTTTAAAGCCTGTGAACTTGATCACAGTTTGCTTGCATTCATGCGTCGAATCGGTAAATTTAGGCTTACAAATCACTGTTAAAACAGTGAATAAATGACTGAAATACAGCAACTTTTGTATTTCAAATATAAAGTAACCAAAGCAGTATCCGAATGCAATATTCGGGTGATAGAGACAATAAAATCCGGAGAGATAGCATGAGCAATGTAGCATATATCAGTGAAGTTACGTCTGAAGAACAGTCCTTTGCGAATGAGTCGCAACTCAAAACCTACTACGATGCCAGAAACCGGATTATCTGGCTCCTGATGAAAGGCGCGCCACGCCCGGCGTTCACCTTGCAACTGCTGAACGAGATCACTAGTCAAATCAAGACTGTCAAGCAGGAGATGGCAGAAAGCGATGGAGAAAAGTACGATTTTCTGGTGCTCGGTTCCGACATCGAGGGCGTATTCAACCTGGGCGGTGATCTGGATCTGTTCTGTGAGTATATCCGTAACCGCGACAGGGACGGTCTGTTGCGCTATGCGAAGCTTAGTATCGATCTCGTGTATCAAAACCTGGTTAATTTTGGCGAGAATATGACGAGCATCTCGCTGATCCAGGGCGATGCGCTGGGTGGCGGTTTCGAAGCGGCTTTTTCCGCCAACGTCGTGGTAGCCGAGCGCGGCTCTAAATGTGGCCTGCCCGAGGTTCTGTTCAATATGTTTCCCGGTATGGGCGCCTTTTCGATACTGTCGCGAAAGATCGGTTTTGCCGCGGCGGAACAGATGATCATGAGCGGAGGTATCTACAGCGCTGAAATGCTCTACGATATGGGTCTGGTCGACATACTTGCAGAGAAAGGCGAGGGTGAGGTGGCGATTTATCGTTATATCAAGTCTACCCAGCGGTCGAAAAACGCCTATCGCTCGATGCAACAGGTCAAGAATATTTGTAACCAGGTAAGCTATGAGGAGTTGATGGACATCGGCAAGGTCTGGGCGGACGCCGCGTTAAAGCTCTGCGACAAAGATCTGCGCATGATGGAGCGCCTCGTCCGGCGCCAGAGCAACCGCATGCAGGAAAGCGCATAGCAGGCTATCACTCGGGTAATTTCTTCGAATATACGTTGTCTTGTTCGGCCGTCACTGCATTTTTCAATGCAGTGACGGTGTTTTCAAAAACTTCCGCAATCCGCTTGCTGATCTGCTCGATCTTTTTGCTGCCCATATCATAGGGCTTTAGCGCTTCCCCCTCCATGCATACCTCTACCAACCGGTTGGCACCCAGTTCGGTCGCGGAGCCCTTGAGCGCATGCAGATTATCGCGGTATTCCATATAGTCGTCATACATGGAATTCTTGATGTCCAGCACGTGCTTTTGGCCTTCTTTCTCGAAGTTCTCTAGCAGCGTCTTGATAAAATCAGAATCATCGCCAAGCACGTCGAGTTCGTGCAATACGATGTTGTCGAACCATTCGGACTTCTTGAAGTTGCTGCGTATTCGGTTTCTGGGTTCCCGCGGCACAGGCGTTTTCACCGGCCTCGCTTTATGGATGTTTTTCGACAGCGACGCGATACACTCGAGCAGTGCGCGGGCGTCGATCGGCTTGGTAAGGAACCGGTTCGCACCGGCAGCCAGCGACTTCTCGCGGGCCTCGGGCGTGGCATCTGCAGTCAACATGATGACCGGCAACCTGCCACTGGTATCCATGAATCGCAACGCCTGAACCACCTCGACTCCCGAGACCTCAGGCATGTTCATGTCGAGGATGAGCATGTCGATCTGCTCCAGTTCGTCGGATAATATATCCAGCGTTTTTTCACCGGTATCGGCAATGCGTACGTTATGGCCCGCGTTGTGCAGGATGCCGTTGATGACCTGCTGGTTCACCCTATTGTCTTCCGCAACAAGGATATTCAGCGCAGCTAAACCGGCCTGCCTGGCGTAATGCTCGGCCATGGTGACTATATTGCTGTCGTCCAGGTTCAAGTTCACGCTTTGCGCCGCGTGCAATGCGTTGAACAGAAGCCTCTTGTCCTGGGGATCGGCGATAGTCGATATGTAGTACTGGTTCGAACGGTTGGCGTCGATCATGGTTTCGGACGAATTAATCAACACCATGGAAGTGTTTTCCAGTAACTCCTCGGATTTCACCATTTGTGCGAACTGAATCGCGTTAATATCGATCAGGCAGTCCTGGTCAACCAAAATCGTTACGTAGCGATTGCCGTCATCTTCCGCCTGGATTATCTGCGACAGGGCGCGGCTTGAAGTGCGTACCCAGTCGAAATTGACCTGCCAGTGTTTGAGCGCAGGTCTGATTACGCTGGCAGTATCTTCGCTTGATAGCAGCAATACGTGGTTTTCGGAAATACTGGTTTCTGCGTCGGTGCTTGCCAGGAAGGGTAGTTCGAACCAAAAATTGGAGCCCTTGCCGACCTCGCTGAAAACTCCGATTTCGCCGTCCATCAACTCGACCAGTTCCTTTGATATCGTTGTTCCAAGCCCGGTACCGCCGAATGCTCGACTAATGCTGGCATCGGCCTGGGTGAAATCGTCGAAGATCTTGCTGAGGCCCTCTTCGGCGATACCGATGCCGCTATCGATGATTTCAAAGCGAATCCGTGGAGTCGACACGGTGCCGCCGATCGAGCGAACCGACAAGATCACTGAACCCTTCTCGGTAAATTTGATTGCGTTATTCACCAGGTTGATTAGCACCTGGCGCAGATGTTGCTGATCGCCCTTGAGCGCGAACGGGGTTTCAGGGTCGAACGTACAGGAGACCGTAAGATTCTTTTTTTCGCCCATCGGCGCAAGCATGAAAATCACTGAGTTGACAAGCCAGTGCAGGTCGAAATCCTTGGATTCGATGATGATCTTGCCGGCCTCGATTTTGGCTATGTCGAGCACATTTTCGATCAGTTCCAGCAGCGTGTTGGCCGAACTGTGCATCGTGTTGACGAGTTCCTTCTGTTCGTTGGTCAGCTTGGTTTCGCGCAGCAGGTCGCCCATGCCGATGACGCCGTTAAGCGGTGTTCTAAGCTCGTGCGACATGTTGGCGAGGAAGCGGCTCTTCGCCTCGTTGGCCTGTTTGGCCATTTTCACCGCGGCGTGCAGTTTCTTGATAAGAAAAGCGGCGTAAAGTGGCAGCAGGCAAATTGTCAGTAGCAGGCTGATACCGAAGAGGCTGTGTTGCTGCCAATAATCGCCCCAGATGACGACCGCGGAGAAGCCGAGGATGGCGATGATCTGAGTGATGTAGAGATTGGTGAGGCCGAAGCGAAAGCCGTTACCGAGGATAACCCAAAGATAAATAAAGAAAAATGGGACAGTCTCCGCACCAGAGTGGAACATCAGCCACGACAGCAGACCCATATCCAGCACTGCGCCGCAAATCCGTCTGAGCTGCGATGGTTTAGGGTTGATGACAATTGCGGCAAATATCGCCAGAGCAGACGTGTAATAGGTAATGCACATCAACCCCACCAGTGAAGTGAGTGTAGTGACGAATGTCTCGCTCTGATTCCAGGGGATGATCACGTAACCGATGACGATGAAACTGATCGCAAGCCTTACCTTGGCCTGTTCTGGTTCAGAATCTCCTGTGCCTTTCAGTCTTCTGTTTAACCGACTGAAAAAGCTTGATTCTGTCTGGGAGGAGGTCATCTCGAAAATGGCGACTGCTGTTAACTGTCGCTGAATGTCTTATGGATCTCAGTAATCTTTTCTATTCGTTCGAAAAACGCTTCGACACAGATCGGATCGAATTGGCTGCCGGCATGTTTGTGCAGGTAATCCTGGGCATCGGCGGTCGACCAGGCGGCCTTGTAGGGTCGCGTAGAGACCAGGGCGTCATAGACATCGGCCACCGCAACGATTCGAGCCACCAGCGGAATGTCCTTGCCGGAAATGCCATTCGGGTATCCACTGCCGTCAAAGCGTTCGTGATGATTCAGGGCGATGATCGAGCCGGTCTGTATGTAGCGCGACTGGCTATTGGAAAGTATCGCGTGACCGATGCGCGTATGTTCCTGCATTCTGATCCATTCCGACTGATTGAATTTGCCCGGTTTCAGCAAAATGGTGTCCTGAATACCGATCTTGCCGATGTCGTGCATCGGCGCGGCATATTCGATTTCGTCGCATTCCTTGGCACTCAGCCCGAGCGCATCGCCAATCTCGCGTGAATACTTGGCCATGCGCACCACGTGATTGCCGGTCACCTCATCACGATACTCCCCGGCCTTGGCCAGGCGCAGCAAGGTCTCGTGTTCGCGCGCAACGATTTGCTGGGTGGCGACTTCCACCTGTCGCGCCAGCCAGTCGGCTCGATCCTGGATAATGGATTGTTGTTCCTGCAGTTTCAGCAGATTGCGGCAGCTGGTGCGGCATTCGATTTGATCAATGGGCCTGGTCAGGAACGCGGTCGCACCCGCCTCGAGGGCATCGTAACGCACCGACTTTTCACTGACCACGGTAATCATCATGATCGGAATGTCCTGGCAAACCGGCTTGGCGCGAATTTTGCGGATCAACTCGACACCGTTGATATCGGGCATGCGATAGTCGGTTATGATCAGGTCGGGATGGTTGTGATCGAGCCACTGCAGCGCCTGCAACGGATTGTCGAAGGATTCGACGATAACGTCCTGTTCAGCTTGTTGAATGATTTTTGCGAGAATGGTCCTGCCGGTCGATTCGTCGTCGACAATCAAAACTTTGCGCTGTCGTCTGAGTATGCTTAGACGCCGCGCGTTTTCGTAGGGTTCAATATTGGATTCCTTTGGAATATCGGTCTTATTATCTGTTATAGATATCAATTCTCTCACCCCGCATTGATTTTGACCTCGTCGGACATATTAACAAAATCAATAACTTATGTCGCTCAAGTTTAATTTTATAAGTATCTCTGCCGTATAACGGAAGAACACCTTTCTATAGTCAAGGAATCTAATATAATCAAGTTTTTAGGGCCTTTATTTAATGGTCTGCCTGATAAAAACCCGCTAACTGCGGAAGTTGTGCAAACAGAGGTTGCTATCCAAAAACGCCTGATTTTTCGCTACATTTTATTTCCCTTGCTGGTCCTGCTGTTACCGTTCGATAGCAGCTTTGCCGCGGACACGCTGGAGTTGACCCTCGGCTCCGAGGTTTACCAGGTGGAATTGGCAGCCACGACGGAACAACGTCGGCGAGGCCTGATGCAGCGTCAGTATCTTGCTCCTCGACAGGGCATGTTGCTGGTGTATCCGCAGTCGGGAAATCATCGTATCTGGATGAAAAACATGCTGATTCCACTGTGGGTTTACTGGATCGACGCCACGCATACGGTGGTTGGCCGGCTTCGGCTCGAGCCCTGCATACAACAGCCATGCCCGGTGTACTCGGCGAATGCTGACTCTAAGTACATACTCGAGCTCGGCGACTACGAACACCCACTCGCCGTGGGCGACCGGGTTGCCGGAATTCTGATCAATTAGCGATTGTTACAGGCCGTCGCTACGCACCTGTTTTTTGGCGAGTTGCCTGACGGCTTCCGGGTCATGACGATTGCTCGACCACAACCGATATTGCGTGATCAGCGCAATGCCGAGTAACGGCAGCGCCGCGTAGTTAACCAGTTTCCAGTTCAACCAGTAGAGCAATGCACCGGCCGCCGCCGAAGAGATCGCGGCGCAGGAAAACACCACGAAGTCGTTGAACGCCTGCGATTTGGCGGCTTCACCATCACGGTATGATTCGCTGAGCAGGCTGGTGCCGCCGATAAACATGAAGTTCCAGCCGAGCCCGAGCAGCAGTAGCGCGCCCCAGAAATGCGATACCGACTGGCCATTGACATTGATCGCTATGCTGGCCAGCATCACTGCCATGCCGGCGGAAATAACGCGCTGCACGCCGAACCGGTTGATCAGGTGACCGGTAAAGAAGGACGGCACGAACATGCCCAGTACATGCCATTGAATGACGAAGGCAACATCACCGAAAGTGTGCAGCTGATGCATCATTTCGAGCGGTGTGGCGGTCATCAGTAACACCATCACGCTGTACCCAACGGCGGCGCTGGCAACGGCGGCGATGAAAGCTGGATGGCTTGCGATCCGCCGCATTGGACGGGTTGCTGGCCAGCCGTCTGGAGATACGGGGCGGGGCAGTTTGATCAGCAGGAAGTTGATCGTGTTGAGACCGTACAGCAGAACCACCGCGAGCAGGGTACCGAGGTAGGTCAACGTGAAAACGTCACGACTCAGATTGGCGACGTTAGGGCCGACGACGGCGGCGATCACCCCGCCGGCGAGGACGTAGCTGATCGCGGTATGTTTTCTGTTTAGCGGGGCGACCTCGATGGCGGCAAAGCGGTAATAATGGCCAAAACCGGTGTATATGCCGGTGCCGAGAGCACCGATGCAAAACAGCAGGAAAGAATCCAGGTAAATCCCCAGCGCCGCGCAGCTCGCGCCGCTGATACCGATCACGGATGCCATCAGAAAACCGGCGCGACGGCCGACCGCGCGCATCAACAGCGAGGCGGGAATGGTGGTTGCCGTTATTGCCACGAATTGCAGCGCCAGCGGCAGCGTTGCCCAGCCCGGATTGTGCGCCAGGTGGCTGCCGATGATGGCCGCCGAAGTAACCATCAGCGAACTCACAGACAGGGTGAGCGCCTGCGCCACCACCAGCTGCGCAATGCTTCGATTCACAGGATCGCCCAGAGGACAACGGGAATGACCAGAATACTGGCAAAATTCGCGATCAGTACGATCGACGCGACTTTTTGCGGTTCCTGGTTATATCGCTCGGCGACCAGAAAGTTGAGTACCGCCGGTGGCAGGGCGCTGAACAATAGCAACATCGGCACCTGATTTCCCTCGAGCGGCACCAGTTGCACGAATCCTAAGCCGATCACCAGTCCGCTCAGGGGGCAGATCAGCGCACCCATGGCGCCGATACGCCAGTCATTCAAATCGATTGAAATCATGCGCACGCCGAGTGAGAACAGCAGCAGTGGAATCGACACCTGGCCGAGCATGTGAATCGGCAGGCGCAGAAATTCCGGCACGACAATGCCGGCTACGGCCACGCCGATGCCAACAATCGTGGCGATAATCATGGGGTTGCGAAACACCGTCAGCAGCGACCAGCGCTGGGTGATCATCTGCTGGCCCAACAAGAAGTGCAGGAAATTTTCGGTGGCGAACAGCAGCACGGCTGCAGGCAGAGCGGCACTGCCGAAGGTCAAGATGATGAGTGGAACCCCCATGTTTCCGGAATTGTTGAACATCATCGGTGGCACGAAGGTTTTCCACTGGTAACCCATCAGGCGCGCAACCGGCCAGGCCACCAGGCCCGAGCCGAGCACGATGACAGCGCCACCCAGCGTCAACAGCAGGTAGTCGGCGAGCGCATAGTCGCTGGCCGACAGGGTGTCGAAGATCAGCGCGGGAATAAAGATATCCATGTTGAGGCGATTGCCCGAAGACATGTCGGTGTCACGTCGATAGCGGGCGTACAGGTAGCCTAACGCAACAATGCTGAAAACCGGGAATATGATCGCGATGATGCGATAGACGAGATCCGCCTGTGCCATTGGATGTCAGCCTGGCTGTCGACTAGAAGTAGAGCGACACGTCCCGGTGAACCGAGAGACAGCTGGCGATCGACTCCGCCTGTTCCGCAGTCAGGCGCTGCTGCATGCGGGTGCCCAGGGTGGTGGCAATCGCCATATCGTACTGCTGCAGATCGGCTGCAAGTCCCGCGGCGCGCTGTCGCCAGTCGACTTCCGCCTGCAATATTTCGCCCGCCTGGATAATTTCCGCGATCGCCTTTTCTGTATCCGGCGAATCTCCACGCAATGCACGTTTGGCGCGTGACAGCTTCGAGGTAATTCGGTGGGTTTCGCTCAACCGATCGATTTGATCGGCGAGGGTATCCACTGCTTCCAGCGCGACCTCGGCGGAATCCTGCCGCAGTTGCGCGATCAGTGGGTCGATACGCGACTGCAGAGCCGCCAGTGCGTCGGTTTGCGAGAGCATTTTTTGTACCAGCAGAATCGCCGCATAACTGTCGTCGACATTTTGTCGATACTTGAGGCGCGCGATCTTTTCCGCCTTGGCCAGGCGGTCGAATTCGGCCCGCGCCGCGGTCCACGTTTCGGGGATTTCTGTCTCGAGGCGTTGTTGCTCCTGCTTCAGTCCGGCTATGGTGGCGAGGATCTTTTCAATTCGTTGCTGGTCGACGTTTTCGCTGAAGGAAATGCGCTGTCGCTGCTGGTTGAGTTCTTCGATTTCGTCACCCAGCTTGCGAATCGATTTCTGAATCCGCCTGACCTCGATGTGCTGTGGCCTGTATTGCGGAGAATATTCCTCGAGTTCACGCTCAGCCTGGCGCACCTTGTCGACCAGCTCGAAGGTACCGGCTGCCATGGCGAAACTCTCGTTCAGGCGATCCTGGTACTCATCGGGTAGATAAGACAGGTCTGCCGTCCGCATGCGCGTAATGCTCTGCTGCAGTTCATCCTGGCGACTGTCGTATTCGACAAAAAGGTAGTTTTCCAGGCATTGCTGCAACTTTGGATTGTTGGGTGGCGGTGCCGTATCCGAGACCAGCTGGGTTTTGTTGGGCAGGTAATTCACCAGTCCGGGGAAGAAGCCGGCAATGGTCAGGCCAAGCAGTTGCAGTACGATAAACGCGGCCGCACCCTTGTAGATATGGGTGGTTCGTACGTCAGGCGGCGCCACACCGCGCAGGTAAAACAGGGAAAACCCGAATGGCGGTGTCAGAAACGAGGTCTGAATGTTGAGTCCGACCATGACCCCGAACCAGACGGCGGTGACATTGGCGCTCGGATCGGCGAGCAGGATCGGCGCGACAATCGGCACCACGACAACCGCAATTTCGAGGAAGTCTAGGAAGAAACCGAGGAAGAAAATCACCGCCATGACGACGATAAACTGCGTCCAGAATCCACCCGGCAGCGCGGTCAGATGCTCCTTGACGAGTTCTTCTCCGCCGAATCCGCGGAACGCGGTGGTCAACATCGCGGCACCCAGCAGGATGATGAATACCATCGAAGTGGTCTTCGCGGTATCCATCATGACGCCGTGCAGCGTGTTGTCGATCCTGTAGGCGCGGATAGTGGCCCAGCCTATCGAGAACACCAGTACCGCTGCCGCGACCAGGGCCAGAAAGATAGCCACCGAATCCTGCGTGGTCTTGATGTCCTTGATATTGAGATCGAACAGGTTTAACAGGATGACAATAACCACGACCGAACCAATCGCCAGCGCCGCCGGGTAATAAGCCTTTGGCTTGCCGTCCATGAGCCGGTAGCTGCCCATCATCATCGCGCCCACGGCGCCGATGGCGCCTGCCTGGTTCACCGTCGCGACGCCCAGAATAATCGAGCCCAGCACGATAAAGATCAGCGCCAGCGGCGGCACCAGCGCCAGCAGCACCTGCAGGATGAAACGGTGATCGTACTTGCCCTCGAAGGGAACCGGCGGTGCGTTCTCGGGTTTGATCAATGCTGAAATCAGGATGTACAGCATGTAGATGCCGACCAGGATCATGCCGGGAATGAATGCACCCATGAACATGTCGCCGGCACTCGCGGACACCACGTCGAAATCCCCGGGCATGGAGAATTCGCCGGTCGCTTCCTTGTATTCGGCTTTGCGCGTGGTCGCCGCCTGGTCGGCGGCACTGGACAACTGGTCGGCGAGAATAATCAGTACGATCGATGGCGGTATGATCTGGCCGAGCGTACCCGAGGCGCATATGGTGCCGCAGGCAAGCGATTTCGAGTAATTGTTGCGCAGCATCGCCGGTAACGAAATCAATCCCATGGCGATGACGGTGGCGCCGACGATGCCGGTAGTCGCGGCCAGCAGGGCGCCGACGAATACCACCGAAATACCGAGGCCACCCGGTATCGGGCCGAACAGTTGCGCCATCGCCACCAGCAGGTCTTCGGCGATTCGCGAGCGCTGCAGCATGATGCCCATGAAGATGAACAGCGGGATCGCGATCAGGGTATCGCGTTCGACCTCCCAGTACAGACTTCGATAGTTGGTAACACCCGCGCTGAGCCACTGATTGGGCCCGCCGAGTACGAAATAGGCGTCGACATTACCCTCGAAAAGCCAGCCGCACAGGGCGGCGATACCGATGGTGGCGATTGCTGCGCCGGGTAACGCGAAGGCGACGGGGTAGCCTGAAGTCAGCGCAAATACCATGATCGCGATGAGCAGTACCAGGAAGTAAAGTTCCATCCCTAACCTCGACTTTCGGCGATCAGTTGCTGATAGGTCTGATGCTCTTCACCACCGCTGGTGTCCAATAGCTGGGCAACGTTGAACAACAGGTAACTGACGAACTGAACCAGCATGGACACCGCGAAAATAATCAGGAAGCCGGCCATGATGTATTTGACGTACATGCCGTAACCGCTCTGCGAAACCTCGAAGGTCAGCAAGGGACTGTTGATGCTGTTACCGCGGCCGCCCATGCCGTGCATCAGGATGACCCAGCAAATCGGAATGCCGAGGAACAGGCTGCCGATGGTATCGAACAGCGCCTTCTTGCGGCGCCTGAAACCGGTGTATAAAACGTCTACGCGCACGTGTCCTTCCTCGACCAGCGTGTGCGCGCTGGCAAACAGAAACAGTGCCGCGTACCAGAAGCGTACGACGTCACCCATATACGCCTGTTCATAGGAAAACACGAAGCGCGTGACGACGATGAGGAATTCCGCCAGCACGCAATACAGCGCCAGCCAGGAGAAACTGATGCGCGGCAGCCAGGCCGCGAGCACCAGCGAGATCACCAGCAGCGGGTAGTGTACGTAGGTGCCGCGAAAGATGGGGCGCCCCAGCTGCTGGGTGAGCCATTCGCCGACCACAGGCTCGAGCAGTTCTTCGACACGCAGGAACGAAATCAGCATGTCGATCGCGCCGATCAGGGTCACGGCCCAGAAGGCGAAACGGATAATGTAGGCCGAAAGCCGGGAGAATCGCACGCTGTCCTGTTGCAGGCTGCGGGCTGGGGTACGGAAAACATAAAAAACACTCGCGGCGAGTACGCCGATATAGATGGCAAACTGCATCCAGCCGGCGCTCAGCTGCGCGTCGATACGGTCGCCTTCGAGCCCGAACCACCCATAGTGCAGGGCCAGGTTATAAGGCCCCGGCATGTCCTGCCAGTAGACCAGGTAATTGTTGATCAGATAAAGAAATACCGCGCTGACCATCAGGTAGGCGAAGCTGCGCATCAACAGCGGGCTATAGGTTCCTGTTTTCACGGATTCTAATCAGCATGAACCAAAGAAAACGGAGTCCGCAGACTCCGTTTAACACTCTCGAAGGATCCGGCTCTAGAGTCCGAGCACGCGGTTGCGTTGCGCGACGTAGGCCTGGTCGGAAATTTTCGCCCAGGCACCGACTTCGTCACGCGAGGCGAGGAAGCTCTGGTGTATCTTCTTCGCCATCGGGCTGTGCTGCTGCACTTCTTCGAAAACTTCCGCTGCCGCGTCGCCAAAGCTGTCGTAGGTATCGTCGCTGAAGCTTCTCAGCTTGACGCCCTGTTCGGCGATCAGCTTGGCCAGCGAGGCACCGTTCTTGGCGTTGTACTCGGACATCATGATGGAATTCTCCATCTCCGATGCGGCCTTGATAATATTCTGGTCAGACTTGCTCAAACCGTCCCACCACTTGCGGTTCATGCCGAGGGTGAGCTGTGCCGCGGGCTCGTGCATGCCGGGGTAGTAATAGAACTTGGCTGCTTCGTAAAATTTCATGAAGGCGTCGTTCCACGGGCCAACCCACTCGGTCGCGTCGATCGCGCCGGAAACCAGGTTCTCGTAGATTTGCCCGCCCGGCAGGGATACCGGCGAGGCGCCGAGTTTGGCGATAACGTCCCCGCCGAGACCCGGCATACGCATTTTCAGGCCCTTGAAGTCTGCCGCGGAACGTATTTCCTTGCGAAACCAGCCGCCCATTTGCACGCCGGTGTTGCCGCAGGGGAGGCTCTTCAGGCCGAAATCAGCGGTGAGTTCGTCGTAGAGTTCCTGACCGCCGCCGAAGCGCATCCAGGCGTTGATTTCGGTGTAGGTCATGCCGAAGGGAACCGCGGTGAAGTAGGCGAGACCGGGGTGCTTGCCTTTCCAGTAGTAGTCCGCGCCGTGATACATCTGCGCATTGCCGGAGGCAACCTCGTCGAAGGCGTCGAACGCCTTGACACGCTCGCCGGCGGCGAAATGGTTGACCGTGATGCGGCCGTCGGTC
>Ga0209536_100005331_pt1 | contig 20010 bp, 20 predicted proteins | sample DeeMarSeWOR28_12_FD_187461 | JGI IMG/M metagenome (GOLD analysis project Ga0209536, IMG submission 187461) | Marine sediment microbial communities from White Oak River estuary, North Carolina - WOR-2-8_12 (SPAdes) (version 2) | ecosystem: Environmental > Aquatic > Marine > Intertidal zone >...
GTCGACGCGCGCGCCGCCCCGCGTGGCCGAGTTTTCAGGCGGGATGCTCAATGCCGTTGGTCTGGCCAACCCCGGAGTGGAGCACGTGGTGCAGTATGAGCTTCCGTGGCTTGCCGAACACGTGAGCCGAGCCCGTGTGCTGGTGAATGTCGTGGGCTTCGCGCCCGGTGAATTCGCGGACGTGGTACGACGTCTAGCCGGGCAGGAGATCATCACGGCGTTCGAACTGAACGTTTCGTGTCCCAACACGGCTCGGGGCAACGAGGAGTTCTCGGCAGACAGGAGTGTCCTTACAGACCTGATCAGCCGGTGTCGCGATCTCACGGACCGGCCGCTCGTGGTGAAACTGCCTCCCACCATCACCGATCTGCCGGCAACGGCGGAAGTGGCGGCCGAGGCCGGTGCGGACGGTTTCACTGTGATCAATACGATCCCTGGCACGGTTTACCGTTTCTTGCGGCGAGAACGCCGTCCTGAACCCCGCCTTGGTCTGGGTCAGGGTGGGGTGAGCGGGCCGGCGCTGCTGGCAGTCGGTGTGCTGGCCACTCGGGACGTGCACCAGCGGACTGGGCTGCCCGTTATCGGTGTCGGAGGCGTCAGCACCGTCGAGGACGTGCACCAGTATTTGGCGGCTGGAGCTTCGTTGGTTGGAGTGGGTACGGCCAGCTTCGCCGACCCACGAGTGCCGCAGCGGCTGGCGCGGCAGTGGAGCAGAGGTGTCTGAACTCGTTGTCGCGCTCGATTTGGATTCGGCTGATGAGGCGCTGCGAGTGGTCGATCAGCTACCGGACCTAGAGTGGGTGAAGATTGGTCCGGTCCTGTTCGTCAGGGAGGGCCCCGCGTTGGTCAGGCTCCTCAAACAACGTGGGTTGCGGGTGTTTCTGGACCTCAAGTGGCACGACATCCCCCACACCGTTGCAGCTGCGGTCCAGGGCGCCGCAGAGCAGGGAATCGACCTCGCCACCCTGCACTCATTGGGCGGCGTGGCAATGCTGGCCGCTGCTCGTGCGGCCTGCGGCCCCGATATGCGGCTCGTGGCTGTCACGGTCTTGACCTCGCATTCCGCCGATGAGTACTGGAGCACGTTGGGAAGGGCCGGCGCCGGTGACGTGACGGCCGAGGCCGTGCGACTAGCCCGGCTCGCGGTGGAAAGCGGGATACATGGTGTGGTTACTTCTCCGCTGGAGATCGCCGCGATACGACGGGCGGTCGGGGTCGGGCCGTGGATCGTGGTACCGGGCATTCGGCCCGCCGGATCGGCAACAGATGACCAGCTGCGCATCGCCACTCCCGCCAGCGCCGCAGCGGCCGGGGCAACTCACCTGGTGGTCGGTCGCCCCATCACGCGAGCCGAAAACCCAGCTGCGGTGTACCAGAGTATCAGGAGAGAGCTGAGGTGAATCTGGTGACAGGCAACAAAACGTATGTCCCCGCCCTCATCGCGCTGCTGGCCTTTTCGGTGTCGCTTCCAGGCACGGGGACGGCCCAGGACGATATCGAGCGGGCCGTCGAGAATGCGCAACGGTCATGGCTCGACCATGACATGGCGGCACTGGTTTCGGGGAGCGACACTGTCAGGCTCAGGATCCCGGGGATAGCTCCCTCGGCTTCGCTTCGGCCGGGCCAAGCGGCGCGGCTGCTGGAGCAGTACGTCAGGCCTACCCAGGAGCTGTCTTTCCAGGTTAGTAGCCTCCGCGAGTTGTCGGATGACCACGTATATGCTGAGATGGTGCGTGTTTACGTCGTCAAGGGAACCGATCAGCAGCGTGAAGAAACGGTGCTACTCGGGTTTCGGAAGATCGGCGGACGCTGGTCGTTGCGTGAGGTGCGCGTGACACCGTAAACCCTCACTTGCGCTGCATTTAGCCCCCGTCTATATTGCAAGGCTCTAACAATATGTCGGGGTGTGTCTTGAAAGTTCGTTCCAGTGTCAAGCCGATATGCGAGCACTGCAAAGTAGTGCGTCGCAAGGGCGTGACCCGAATCATCTGCAAGCGGAACCCCAAGCACAAGCAGAGGCAGGGTTAAGGTATGGCCCGTATCGCCGGTGTCGATCTTCCGCGCGACAAACGAGTCGAGGTAGCGCTGACATACATTTACGGTGTTGGTGTCTCAACATCACGTCGCATTCTCGACGTCACGGCTGTGGATGCCGACGTTCGTGTGCGAGATCTGTCGGATGCCGAGGTCGCTCGACTGCGTCAGGCGATTGAGCGCAACGTGAAAGTGGAGGGGGCGCTGCGCACCGAAATCGCCATGAACATCAAGCGGCTCATGGACATTGGCAGTTATCGGGGCACCCGCCACCGGCGTGGCCTTCCGGTTCGCGGTCAGCGCACGCACACCAACGCGCGCACCAAGAAAGGCCCGCGGCGTCCTATTGCCGGTAAGAAAAAGGTTCTCAAGAAATAGACTATGGCTCAAGTGAAAGGTTCAGGGGCACGGCGGACCAAGAAGGTCGTGGAATCCGAGGGGATCGCGCATGTGACCGCCACGTTCAACAACACGTTGGTGACTATCACTGACACCAAGGGCAATGCGATCGTATGGGGCTCTGCCGGCAAATCGGGTTTCAAGGGTTCGAAGAAATCGACGTCCTTTGCAGCGACGGTCGCCGCTGAGAACTGTGCCCGTGAGGCACTCAACTTAGGAGTGCGTAAGGTCCATGTGCGTGTTCAGGGCCCGGGTGCTGGGCGTGAGTCCGCCATTCAGGCGCTTGCCTCTGCAGGGTTGCAGATAGCCTCGATTCGCGATGTCACACCGATTCCTCACAACGGCTGTCGGCCGCCCAAGAAGAGGCGGGTGTAGCGATGGCGCGTTACAGAGGTCCGGCATGCAAGTTGTGCCGTCGTGAGGGCACGAAGTTGTTTCTCAAGGGAACCCGCTGTCTTACGGAGAAGTGTTCGGTCGACCGTAGGACCTACGCCCCGGGAGAGCACGGGCAGGCTGCCGCACGCCGGCGCAAGGTGTCCGAGTATGCCAAGCAGCTGCGTGAAAAGCAGAAGGTCAAACGTATGTACGGCGTTTCCGAGCGCCAGTTCCGCAACACATTTGAGAGGGTGCGCAAACTGCCAGGCGTCACAGGTACGAACCTATTGGTGGCGCTCGAGACACGACTGGACAACATTGTCCATCGTATGGGTTTCGCAGCCAGTCGCAAGGCGGCCCGCCAGCTGGTGCGACATCGTCACATCGAAGTGAATGGCCGCATCGTAAATGTCCCTTCGTACAGCGTTCGTCCCAGCGACGAGGTCCGGGTCACTGGCAAGAGCCGTGATTCGGTGGCGGTCCGTGCTTCCCTGGAAGGGCTGGCACGAGCGACGCCGGTGTCGTGGATAACTGTTGATTCTGAAAAGGCGGCGGGCAAGGTTACCGAGATGCCTACGCGGGACACGATCCCAATCGCCGCACAAGAACAGCTAATCGTTGAGCTCTATTCCAAGTAAGATGACGATCGATCTAACTGGTTTGGTCCGGCCCCACGTGGTCGAGATGACGAAACGGGATGACAACCCGTTTGCAGCCGAGTTCCGCCTACAGCCGCTGGAACGGGGATTCGGACACACGTTAGGCAACGCCTTGAGGCGAATGCTGCTCTCATCTCTCAGAGGCTCAGCTGTCTGGGCTTTCCGTCTCGAGGGAGTCGTGCACGAGCATCAGACCGTGCCGAGTGTTGTGGAAGATATTCACCAGATCATTCAGCGCCTCAAGTCGTTGACGCTAGTGTTAGCCGAAGACGTCGATGAGGCGGTGTTACATCTCAAGGTCTCCAAGGGCGGTCAGGTGACGGCCCGCGACATCGAACCGCACGGGGCTGTCAGGATCGTGCATCCAGAGCAGGTGCTGTTCACGCTGCAGGAGGACCGCGAGGTCACGGGTGAGTTCTACGTCAATAAAGGGCGTGGTTACGTCGAGGCGTCGCAGCACCCGTCAGATCGCTCGTTGCCCGTGGATTTGGTTCGAATCGATGCGATGTACAACCCGGTGATGCGGGCCAACTTCACCGTTGCCGAGACTCGCGTGGGACAACGCACTGACTTCGACAGTGTCAGCTTAGCCGTAGAGACCAACGGAGCAATATCACCTGAAGATTCCGTAGCCTACGCCGCCGCGCTGTTGCAGGAGCACTTGCGCTACTTCATCGACTTCGGCCGCGTTCCTAGCGCGCCTGACGAGGCAGAGGGTGACGCGGCCGACAGCGCGCATTTGCGCGACCTCCTGGCCAAGCCAATAGATGACTGCGGTCTCTCGGTGCGCTCCATCAACTCGCTCAAGAACTCGTCGATCAGTACACTGGGGGACCTCGTCCAGCACTCCGAAGATGACATGCTCAAGGTGAAGAACGTGGGCGAGAAGGCATTGAAGGAGATCGCCGAGATGTTGCAGCGCGAGGGGTTGTCGTTCGGAATGAGCGTAGCGGACAAGCAAAATGAGATGGCCGGATCGGCCTCGAGTTCGGTCGCCGCGGCTGAGTCCGGGCAGGGTCAGGAAGGCTAGCCACGATGCGGCACCGGAAAAAGGGGCGCCAGCTAAGTCGTACTGCCAGCCACCGCCGCGCCATGCTGAGAAACATGGCGACGTCGTTGTTCCAGCACGAGCGGATCGTCACCACCCAGGCCCGGGCTAAGGAACTTCGACCCTATGCCGAAAAGCTCATCACCTGGGCGCGACGCGGCGACCTGCACGCCAGGCGCCAGGTCGAGCGTGTGATCAAGGACAGGAAGGCAGCCGGCCGCTTATTCGGCGACATCGGGCCGCGGTTCGCCAGCCGCCCGGGCGGCTACACCAGAATCGTCAAGCTTGGCCACCGTCCGGGTGACGGTGCTGAGATGGCTCGGATCGAGTTGTTGGCGGAGTGAAAGGTGGGACCGGGGCGGCGTACAACGGGACGGGGACCTCGCGGTCCCCTTTTTTAATGCACTTCCGAGAGGGCGGCGCCCCGGGGAGCCTTGGTTACCTTGTCGGATCGGAGACAGCTGGTGCACACTCGTATCCGCTTGGGCTTACCATCGACCAAGGCGCGCACCCGCTGCAGGTTGGGTTGCCACCGGCGCTTGGTCTTGTTGTTGGCGTGACTCACGTTGTTACCAGTCGTGGGTCCTTTGCCACAGATGTCACAGAACCTGGCCATGAATCAGTCACTCTAAACAGAGTTCAGCTAAAAGCACGATACTCAAGACCGAGAAACATAGTGGCAAACTGCCCGGCCATCAAGCCCGATGGAACTCGGTCCAGTGGCGGCACCAGATAGTCGAGGACGATGACGATGCCAATTGCCCTAATAACGGGAATCACTGGTCAGGATGGGTCCTACCTGGCAGAGTTCCTGCTTGCCAAGGGATATGAAGTCGTCGGTGTGGTACGCAGGACATCGCACGACTCCTATGAGCGGATAGGCCCGCTGTTGAGCCAGCTCACGATTCTGCCGGCGGACTTGCTGGACCAGCACTCGTTGACCGGCGTGATACGGGACGTCCAGCCCGACGAGATCTACAATCTGGCAGCACAGAGTTTCGTACCCACGAGTTGGACCCAGCCGGTCCTGACCGGTGAGTTCACGGCGCTGGGAGTCACGCGCATCCTCGAGGCGGTTCGACTGGGCCGTCCGGAGGCCAGGTTCTATCAGGCCAGTTCTTCGGAGATGTTCGGCAAGGCTGTCGAGACACCGCAGCGGGAATCTACGCCGTTCTACCCCAGGTCTCCCTACGGCGTTGCCAAGGTCTACGGTCACTGGATAACGGTCAACTACCGGGAATCCTACGGCATGTTCGCAGTCAGCGGGATCCTGTTCAATCACGAGTCACCGCGTCGTGGCCTGGAGTTCGTGACTCGAAAGGTCAGCGACGGTGTGGCGCGGATCAAGCTCGGTTTGACGGACAAGCTCGGGCTGGGTAATCTCGACGCGCAGCGGGATTGGGGCTATGCCGGCGATTACGTGGAAGCCATGTGGCTCATGTTGCAGCAGGATCAGCCGGACGACTATGTGGTAGGCAGCGGTCGAACGCGGTCCGTCCGCGACTTGGTCGAAGTGGCGTTCGGCCATGTGGGGCTCGACTGGCGCAAGCACGTGGAGGTGGATGCCGAGTTCCTGCGGCCAGCTGAAGTCGAGATACTCCAGGCCGACGCGACGAAGGCCCGCGCAGTGTTGGGTTGGGAGCCCAGGTTGACCTTCGAAGAGCTGGTCTCGATGATGGTTGATGCAGACCTCAAGCGACTGAGTCGAAGCGATGAAGATCCTGGTAACCGGAGCTGACGGATTCGTGGGCTCCCTGTTGTCCCGCCGCTTGGCGGAACAGGGACACGATGTCACTGGCGGTCTGCGACCGGACGGCGCATCCGATGCGGAGCGCGCGCGGCGTGCAAACCTGGCTGGGCTGCGGACGGAGTCCCTCGAGCTGCTCGAACCCGCATCTGTTCGAGCAGTCGCTGGGGCTGGCTGGGACACGGTCATCCATCTGGCAGCGGTGTCGTCCGTGTCGGATGCCGAGCGCGATCCTGCGAGAGCGTGGGAGGTCAATACCCTCGGTACCGCCCGTCTGGTGAATGAGTTGGGCGAGACGCGACTCGCTGGCGCGGATCCTCTGCTCTTGCTGGTCTCAAGCGCCGAGGTCTACGGAGCCGGTTCCGCTGTGCCGCGGCGCGAGTCCGATCCGGTCGATCCGGTATCTCCCTATGCCGCCTCGAAGCTGGCCGCCGAGGTGGCCGGGCTCGAAGTTCACCGGCGCACGGGGCTGAGAGTGATCGTAGCGAGAACGTTTCCTCACACGGGACCGGGCCAAGATGCTCGATTCGTGGTGCCGGCCTTCCTGGAGCGTATTCGGTTCGCTCGCAAGATCGGCGCACCGGTGGTCAAGGTCGGGAGTATCGATCCTGTGCGCGAGTTCATGAACGTCGCTGATGTCGCAAGGGCTTACGAGGCCATGATCGAACACGGTCGCTCGGGACAGATCTACAACGTTTCTTGTGGGCAGGCCGTGTCGATCCGAGAGCTCTTCTTCATGTTGTCAGACGCGTTGGGACATCGGGTCATCCCGGAGAGCGACCACGACTTGATCCGGCCGGTCGACATTCCGTACTTGGTGGGCGATAGCTCCAAACTGAGACACGAAACCGGATGGGAGCCGCGCGTAACATTGCAGCAGACAATCAGAGAGATGGTGGATGCCGAAACGGACTGATCTCGAGACGATCCTCCTCATCGGATCGGGTCCGATCGTAATTGGCCAGGCGGCCGAGTTCGACTATTCGGGTACTCAGGCGGTCAAGGCCCTCAAGGAAGAGGGATACCGAGTGGTGCTGGTCAACTCGAACCCGGCCACCATAATGACCGATCCGGAACTGGCCGATCGAACCTACGTCGAGCCGGTGACGGCGGAGTGGGTCACCAAGGTGATCGAGCGGGAAAGTCCCGACGCGCTACTTCCGACAATGGGTGGCCAGACGGCTCTCAATGTTGCGATGGAGCTCGTACGGGACGGCACGTTGGAGCGGTTCGGGGTCGAATTGATCGGTGCGGACGAGCGGGCGATAAGGCTGGCGGAGGACCGGTTCGAGTTTGCCTTGGCGATGCGGCGCATCGGTCTTGCCGTGCCGAGAGGCAGAACCGTTGGGACGGTGGAAGACGGCCTCACCGCGGTGGAGGAGGTCGGGTATCCGGCCATCATCCGGCCGTCTTTCACGCTGGGTGGCACCGGGGGCGGAGTCGCCTACAACGTTGCGGAGTACGAGATTCAACTTCGCAGGGCTCTGGATTTGTCACCGGTGACGACGGCGCTAGTGGAACAGTCGGTCTTGGGCTGGAAGGAGTTCGAGCTCGAGGTCATGCGGGACGGTCGTGACAACGTCGTGATTGTCTGCTCCATCGAGAACTTCGATCCCATGGGCGTTCACACGGGTGACTCGATCACGGTGGCTCCGGCCATGACGCTGACCGACCGCGAGTACCAGGTGATGCGCGATGCTGCGATCGCCATCATCCGTGAAGTGGGTGTCGACGCCGGCGGGTGTAATATCCAGTTCGCGGTGAATCCCGAGAACGGCGAGATGCTGGTGATCGAGATGAATCCGCGGGTGTCGCGCTCATCAGCGCTGGCGTCCAAGGCAACGGGTTTCCCCATTGCGCGGATCGGCACCAAGATCGCCGTGGGCTATTCGCTGGACGAGCTGCCCAACGACATCACCAAGACCACACCGGCGTCATTCGAGCCCGTATTGGACTACGTTGTGGTCAAGTTTCCCCGCTTCGCATTCGAGAAATTCCCGCATGCCGACACGACACTGACCACGCAGATGAAGTCGGTGGGCGAGTCGATGGCGATTGGGCGCACCTTCAAGGAGGCGTTTCAGAAGGGCTTGCGTGCGTTGGAGATCGATCGTGCCGGATGGGCCATCAGCGCAAAATCGGCTGATGATGGCTTGGAGTCGGACGATCCCGAATCGCTACGGCTGGCACTGCGGACGCCGACCCGCGAGAGGGTGTTCCAAATCAAACGGGCGCTCCTGGCCGGGATCTCGGTGCAGGAGGTTGCATCTCTGACGCGAGTCGACGAGTGGTTCTTGCACCAACTAGGTGAGCTGGTGCAGTCCGAAGAGATGTTCCGCGCAGCCAGCGATATCGATGTCGATCTCATTCGGTCGATGAAGCGGCTTGGCTTCTCGGATCGGCAACTCGCGGATCTTCGCGACGCCAGCGAGGCTGACATGCGTCAACTGCGCTGGAACCTCGGGATCGGCCCGAGCTACAAGGTGGTCGACACGTGTGCCGGTGAGTTTCCCGCAGCCACACCCTACTACTATTCGTCGTACGACGAGGAGAATGAGTCGGAGCCGCTGGGCGAAACTGGAGTGGTCATACTGGGGAGTGGCCCCAATCGTATCGGGCAGGGTGTGGAGTTCGACTATTGCTGCGTCCGGGCCGGTCTGGCGTTCCGTGAGATGGGCTTCAAGACGGTGATGATCAACTCCAATCCCGAAACCGTATCCACTGACTTCGACATATCTGACAAGCTCTATTTCGAACCCCTGACGCTGGAGGATGTCCTCGAGATCGTACGGCTGGAGCAGCCAATGGGAGTGGTGGTGCAGCTCGGCGGGCAGACGCCGCTGAAGCTCACGAAGGCCTTGGAGGCTGCAGGAGTGAACATTCTGGGTACGAGTCCAGAGGCGATCGACATAGCGGAAGACCGCAAGAGGTTCGAGGCTCTGTCGCGCGAGTTGGGTGTCACTCAACCAGCGAACGGTACCGTCACCGACGTTGCGGCGGCCGTCGCTGTTGCCGATCGCATCGGGTATCCGGTCCTGGTACGGCCGTCCTACGTGTTGGGCGGTCGAGCGATGGAGATCGTATATGACGAACCGTCGTTGCGTAGCTATTTCGAGCGCGCGGTCGAAGCTTCGCCGGAGCACCCCGTGCTCATCGACTCGTTTCTTGAGGATGCGTTCGAAGCCGACGTAGATGCGATAAGCGATGGTGAGCGCTGTGTGATCGGTGGAGTGATGCAGCACATCGAGGATGCCGGGATCCACTCTGGAGACTCGGCCTGCGTGCTGCCGTCGTACCTCATCGAGGAGAACGCCGTCGAGGAGATGCGACGGTACACCAAGCAGTTCGCCGCTGCGCTTGGAGTGGTGGGGCTCATCAACGTGCAGTACGCGGTGAAGGACGGTGTGGTCTACGTACTCGAAGTCAATCCGCGCGGGTCGCGTACGGTTCCATTCGTCAGCAAAGCGACTGGGGTCTCGATGGCCAAGCTGGCGGCGGCCGTCATGGTCGGTCGAAGTCTCGACGAGCTCGGACTGCAGGACCAGATGACGCTACCCTACGTTGCCGTGAAGGAAGCGGTGTTCCCGTTCACGAAACTTCCCAATGTCGACACCTTGCTGGGACCGGAGATGCGATCCACGGGTGAGGTGATGGGTCTGGCCGACAGCTTCGGAATGGCGTTTGCCAAAGCGCAGGCGGCTACTGACGGTCCTCTGCCCCTCCGGGGTTCGGTGTTCGTTACCGTGAACGATCGGGACAAGCCAACGGTGACCCCGATCGTGCGCCGCTTTCATGAGATGGGGTTCCGCATTCTCGCAACCGAGGGCAACGCCAAGTATTTGCGGGCCCGCGGAATACCGGTCGAGCGCGTCCTGAAGGTATACGAAGGGCGGCCCAACGCGGTCGATCTCATAGTGTCCGGCGAAGTCCAACTGCTGATCAACACTCCGCTGGGCAAGATGACCCAGCGAGACGACTACATCATCCGGCGGACGGCGTTACAGCACGCGGTGCCGTACGCAACCACGATGTCTGCCGCAAACGCGGCCTGTGACGCGGTCCTAGCGTTGCGGAGCAGGCGCGGCAGCGTGCGCTGCCTCCAGGAGTGGTATGAGTTCGCCGGTCAGGTGGAGGAGTCGGTTTGGCGGGGCAAGGTCCCGGCATTGTCGACGGGTGAGTCAGACCAGAACCCTCGATGACTCGGTCCTGGGAAGAGCTTGCGTCCCAGTTGGCTGGTTCCCTGCGGATCGACGAACCGCTCGCACACTACACGACCTATCGGATTGGTGGGCCAGCAAAAGCGCTGGTGATGCCACGGTCAACGGAAGATGTGGTGACGGTGTTACAGTTCTGCAGAGAGGCGGCTCTCAGATGGCTGCCTCTCGGTCTCGGTTCCAATGTTCTCATCAACGACACCGGCTTCGACGGTGTGGTGATCAAACTGGGCAAGGGGAGTGATTGGATCGATGAGGCGGAAGAGGACCCCGGAGTGTGGCACGTGGGCGCCGGCATGCCGACTCCGCGACTCGCTGGCGCGACGGCTCGGGCGGGCTTCTCGGGAATCCACCGGCTGATCGGCGTACCCGGGAGCGTGGGCGGCGGAGTGGCTACGAACGCGGGTGCGCACGGACAGGAGTTCAGCCAAACCGTGGTCAAAGTCGAGGTGGTCGGACCCGCGGGTATGGTGAAGATCATACCGAGTAGCGACATCGCTTGGAGCTATCGTGATAGTGGGATCACAGGAGTCGTGGTGACGGCAGTGACCTTCCGGTTCACTCCGGGTGACCCGGCTGAGCTGATGCGGGAGCTCCGACGCAACATCGCGTGGCGTAAGAAGGGAACGCCGTTTGACAAGCCCTGCTGTGGCTCGGTCTTTCGCAATCCGCTGGGAGCGGAGCGCACCGCCGGCCAGTTGATCGACGGCGCTGGAGCGAAGGGATTTCGAATCGGCGGGGCACAGGTATCGCCTCGGCACGCGAACTACATCATCAACACGGGGGGAGCCACCGCCGCCGATGTGAAAGCAGTGATCGAGGCCGTGAGAGAGAAGGTATTGAAGCAGTACGGTGTAGAGCTCGAGCTGGAGGTTCACATTGTGGAATAGAAGGGAAATCGCCTAGATGGCCGACTATTTTGTACACGAGAGCTCTTACGTGGACGACGGGGCCAAGGTGGGTACCGGCACCAAGGTGTGGCATTTCTGTCATGTCATGACCGGTGCCGAAATCGGGGAGCGGTGCAGCTTGGGCCAGAACGTGGTGGTAATGCCCGGAACCAGAATCGGCAACAACGTTAAGATCCAGAACAACGTATCGATCTACGAGGGCGTCGTTCTGGAGGACGATGTCTTCTGTGGTCCGTCGTGTGTCTTCACCAATGTCGGAACACCGCGCTCCCATGTGTCTCGCAAGGCCGAATACGAGCGGACCTTGGTCAAGCGCGGTAGCTCGATCGGTGCCAATGCGACCGTTGTCTGCGGTATCACTCTGGGCGAGTACTCGTTCATCGGTGCCGGCGCCGTGGTCACCGCAGACGTTCCCCCGTATGCCTTGATGGTGGGTGTGCCGGCGCGCCGGGTCGGCTGGATGTGCTACTGCGGCGAGCGACTGCGCCTGAGTAACGGAGCCGGCAAGTGCACGCGGTGTGAACGGGAGTATCGCGAGGAACGGGGGCGGCTGGTGTCGATTGACCCGTCTGACTCGATCCTATAAGTTGATAACTTTCAAATACTTGGACCAATCGTCATGATTCCCTTACTGGACCTCAGGGCCCAGTTTGAGACCATAAAAGAGGACGTAATCGCCGCCATTCTCCAGGTTGCCGAAAGCCAACGGTTCATAATGGGCGAGCAGGTCGGTAGGCTGGAGCAGGAGGTGGCGACCTACGTCGGTACTCCGTATGCGATTGCATGCGCCAGTGGTACCGATGCCCTCTTGCTCTCACTCAAGACCCTGAAACTCGAACCAGGTGACGAAGTCATCACTACTGCGTTCACTTTCTTTGCCACTGCCGGCGCTATCCACAACGCCGGTGGCAAGCCTGTATTCGTGGATATCGATCCGGCCACATTCAATATCGACCCGGGCGGGGTCGAAGCTGCCGTGGGTTCCCGGACGAAGGCCGTTGTACCGGTGCACCTGTTCGGCCAGATGGCGGTCCTAGAGGAACTGGTGCCAATCTGTGAGAGATACGGACTTGCATTGATCGAAGACGCAGCCCAGGCGATCGGGGCCCGGCGCAAGATCGACGGTGAATGGCGTAGGGCCGGCCAGGTTGGAACGACAGGAGCCTTTTCGTTTTTCCCGTCCAAGAACCTGGGTGGTTGGGGCGACGGAGGCATCATCACCACGTGCGACGCCCAACTGGCAGAGCGCTTGGCCAAATTGCGCACCCATGGTGGGGCCAAGCAATACCATCACGAAGAAATCGGGACCAACAGCAGGCTCGACACACTGCAAGCGGCTGTATTGCTGGCAAAGTTGCCGTGGTTGGATGAATGGAATACCGCCCGGAGGGACCATGCCACGGCCTATGATGCAGGCTTGAGGGATGTCCCGGGTGTGCGTACCCCGCCAACGGATGAGCGCAACCAGCACGTCTACAACCAGTATACGATAAGGACGGAGCGAAGAGATGAACTCCGCTCCTACTTGAGCGATCGCGGCATTGGTTCGGCGGTCTATTATCCCCGAGCCCTGCACTTGCAGCCTTGCTTCGAACACCTCGGCTACCAGCAAGGGTCGCTGCCCGAGACGGAGCGGGCGTGCGACGAAGTTCTTTCGCTACCGGTCTATCCGGAATTGACATGGGACCAGCAACAAAGCGTAATCACAGCAATCCAGGAGTTCGGTGTGTGACTAGAGTTCGCGTTGCAGCAATAGGTGCGGGCAACTGGGGTCGCAATCACGTTCGCAACTTGGCCACCCTTCCTGAGGCCGATTTGGTGGCTATTTGCGATAAGAGCGACCAACGCAGAGCCGCATTACAGCGACAGTACCCTGGCGTGCACGTCACGGGTGACTGCGACGAGGCGCTCGATTCAGCTGAGGCTGCTGTCATAGCAACTCCAGCCGGCAGTCATGCGGCAATGGCAATCCAGGCAATCGAGCGGGGGCTGCCTGTATTGGTGGAGAAGCCCTTCGCGCTGTCGGTTCGGGAGGCCGAATCGGTCGCTGAACTTGCGGAGAAGAAGGGAGTGCCGGTTGTTACGGGACATCTCCTGCTGTTCCATCCGGTCGTGGAGCGGCTCAAGCAGCTGATCGATTCTCGAGATCTGGGCGATCTCTACTATCTGTACAGCCAGCGAGTCAACCTGGGTCAGGTCAGGCCGGACGAGAACGCTCTGTGGAGTTTCGGACCCCACGACGTAGCGGTGGCACTCGACTTACTTGGCAGCACGCCCGTGAGGGTCACGGCACAGGGGAAGAGCTATCTCCAGCCTGGTATCGAGGACGTGGTCTTCATGAATTTGGATTTTGCATCAGGAGTTATGACCCACGTGCAGTTGTCTTGGCTAGATCCCCACAAGGAACGGCGATTGACCGTCGTGGGGTCACAAAAGATGGTTGTGTTCGACGATATGCAGAGCAGGGAAAAACTTAAAATCTACGACAAGGGTGTGGATCGTCCCCCGGACTACTCGTCTTACGGCGAAAGTCTGTCGGTTCGTGAAGGCGACATTGCCATTCCCCGAGTGCCCAACGTTGAGCCGTTGGCTGCCGAGCTGCGACACTTCCTCGCGGTCGCCAGGGGAGCGGAGGAGTCCCGGACCCCGGCAGCCGACGGGGTCGCGGTTGTACGCGTGCTGGAGGCGGCGTCTCAATCACTCGTCGAGGGCGGAGTAGCCGTCGATCTTTCTCCTCACTAACCACGCATGTCATGAACACGAAATCGGATCTTATCGCTAAAGCGGAGGACAGGTCGGCATTGTTCGGTGTCGTCGGCCTGGGATATGTCGGTCTCCCGTTGGTCGTCGAACTGGCAGCGGCGGGCTACCAGGTCCTCGGGTTCGACGTGAGCGACCGAGTGGTCGACAGTGTCAACCGGGGGCGCTCGCATATCCAGGACGTTCCCGGCGAGCGCCTGAGCGAGCTGGTCTCCTCCGGCCGTGTCTCCGCTACCACGGCGATGGATCGTCTGTCGGAGGTGGACGCTATTAGCATTTGCGTACCGACGCCGCTCTCCAAGACGAAGGACCCTGACGTTTCCTATGTGATTGCCTCTGCCGAGTCGGTGGCGCGGACGATCAGGGCCGGGCAGACCGTCATTCTCGAAAGCACCACCTACCCTGGCACCACGCGAGAATTACTCTTGCCCAAGATCGAGTCAGGTGGTCTCGAGGTGGGCGACAACGTGTTCCTCGCGTTCAGTCCCGAACGTGTGGACCCCGGCAATCCTACCTGGCAGACCCGGAACACGCCGAAAGTAGTCGGGGGCATAACCGGTGCCTGCCGCGAGGTCGTGCTGGCACTGTACGGGCCGGTCTTCGATACACTGGTGCCCGTTTCGTCACCGGAGGCAGCCGAGCTCGTCAAGCTACTGGAAAACACATTTCGCAGCATCAATATCGGCCTCGTCAACGAGATGGCAATCGTGTGTGACAAGTTGGGCGTCGACGTGTGGGAGGTGATCGAAGCTGCAGCGACCAAGCCGTTTGGCTTCATGAAATTCAGCCCCGGTCCGGGGCTCGGAGGCCATTGCATTCCGATCGATCCCCACTACCTCGCCTGGAAGATGCGGGGGCTCAACTATCGGACCCGCTTCATAGACGTTGCCAGTGAGGTCAATTCGGAGATGCCCGCGTTCTGGGTCCGCAAGGTTGCCGAGGGATTGAACGAGGATGCCAAGGCATTGCGCGGTGCGAATGTTCTGGTGTTGGGTGTCGCCTACAAGCCCGATATCGACGACGTGAGAGAGAGCCCATCATTGGACATCATTCGCCTGTTGCAACAGCAGGGTGCCGAGGTGAGCTACCACGATCCCTATGTCTCGGAGGTGACCGAGAATGGGGTGAACCTGCGTTCGGTACCACTGTCATCCGAGGTAATCGGTCGAACCGATTGCGTCGTGATCGTGACGGACCATTCCTCGGTTGATTACGAGAGCCTTCGCAGAGGCGCTCGCCGGGTTGTGGACACGCGCAATGCACTCAAACGGAGGAAGCCGTGAACGTAGCCGTGATTGGCACGGGGTACGTAGGACTGGTAGCCGGAGCCTGCTTGGCGGAGGCCGGTAATGACGTGGTCTGTGCCGATGTGGATGAAGCCAAGATCTCCCGGCTGCAGCAGAACGAGATACCGATATATGAGCCCGGATTGGAGCCGTTAGTCCAGAAGAACCAGGAGGAAGGGCGGCTGCGGTTCACGGCGGATGTCGGGGCCGCAATCGAGTCGGCCTCGGTCGTGTTCATTGCGGTCGGAACTCCACCGGATGAGGACGGCTCGGCCGATTTGCAGCACGTCTTGGACGTGGCGCGGACCATTGGCGAGCATATGAACGAGCCCAAGATCATCGCCACCAAGAGCACTGTTCCCGTAGGTACGGCCGAACAAGTGCGGCGCGCGATCGCTCAGCACACGTCCACGCAGTTCCATGTTTGCTCCAATCCGGAGTTCCTCAAGGAAGGAGCGGCCGTCGACGATTTCATGAAACCGGACAGAGTCATCGTGGGCGCGGATTCGGAAGAAGCAGCTGCAGCGCTGCGGGAGCTATATGCTCCTTTCGTCCGTACCGGTAACCCGCTGATTCTCATGGATGTGACTTCTGCGGAGCTCTCCAAGTACGCTGCCAATGCGATGCTTGCCACCCGCATTTCGTTCATGAATCAAATCGCCGAGTTGTGTGAGAGGGTGGGAGCGGACGTCAATCTCGTACGCCGAGGCATCGGAAGCGATCCCCGGATCGGCAAGCATTTCTTGTTCCCCGGCCCAGGTTATGGCGGATCCTGTTTTCCCAAAGATGTGAGAGCGTTGGCCAAGACAGCCGATGAGTGTGGCGTGTCACTCGACGTGATACGGGCGGTGCAAGATGCCAACGAACGCCAGAAGGGTGTGCTGTTCCGAAAGCTGCAATCCGTTGTGGGTGAGGGGTTGACCAATAAGACCATCGCAGTGTGGGGATTGGCGTTCAAGGCCCAAACCGACGACATGCGTGAAAGTCCTTCGATTCAGCTGATAAAGAGCCTGCTGAGGGCCGGCGCATCGGTGCGAGCGCACGATCCCAAAGCAGCGGAGACTGCGCGACGGATGTTCGGAGATCAGGTCGAGTTCGTCGGAAACGCATATGAGACGCTCGCAGGCGCGGACGCTCTCGTCATCGTTACGGAATGGATGCAGTTCAGAAATCCCGATTTCGAGCGCATGAAGTCGCTGCTCAAGCGGCCCGTCATCGTGGACGGTCGCAATCTGTACGATCCGGCACGGATGAGTGAGCGAGGATTCACTTATGCGTGCATCGGGCGGAGAACCATTCCATGAGAGCTGCAGTGACTGGTGCTGCCGGCTTTCTCGCGTCGCACCTGTGTGACCGTCTGGTACGTGACGGCTTCACGGTGATCGGCATAGACAACATGGTGACCGGCTCTGCCTCTAATCTGGCGTATTTGGAGGAGAACGAAGGGTTCACTCTCCTGCGCCATGATGTCTCCAAGTTCATCTCTCTGGAGGGCCCGCTGGATGCGGTGTTCCACTTCGCGTCGCCGGCCAGTCCCGTGGATTACTTGCAGTTGCCGATTCAAACCCTGAAGGTCGGATCGTTGGGGACGCACAACGCTCTCGGCCTGGCTCGGCAGAAGGGTGCCAGGTTCCTCCTATCCAGTACCTCAGAGGTATACGGAGACCCGCAGGTTCATCCCCAGCCGGAATCATATTGGGGGCACGTCAGCCCGGTGGGACCGCGCGGAGTCTACGACGAGGCCAAGCGGTTTGCCGAGGCGATGACGATGGCCTATCACCGCCACCACGGAATGGATACGAGGATCGTGCGGATCTTCAACACATATGGCCCTCGCATGCGTCCCAACGACGGGCGAGTGGTCTCGAATTTCATAGTACAGGCCCTCAGAGGCCAGCCCATAACGGTGTATGGCGATGGATCGCAAACGCGCTCGTTCTGCTATGTCGATGATCAGGTCGAGGGGATCATGTGCTTGTTCGAACGAGGTCAATCGGATCCGGTCAATATTGGGAACCCGGCCGAATTCACCGTCAATCAGTTAGCGGACCTCGTGATCCGATTGACTGGGTCCGCATCGAAAATCGAGTATCGGCCGCTTCCGGTAGACGACCCTAGAGTACGCTGTCCCGACATCTCCAAGGCCAAGCGAGAACTCGGTTGGGAGCCTCGAGTTTCGCTGGAGGAAGGTCTAGGAAGAACGATCGAGTACTTCCGAGCGGGTCTGCCAAAATGACCGGTCGCGTACTCGTTACCGGCGCCGCGGGATTCATCGGGGGACACGTGTGTCAAGCGCTGGTCGACGGTGGCTACTCGGTAGTCGGCCTCGACAACTTCGATCCGTTCTACGATCGGGCGATCAAAGAGGAAACCGTGGGCAGGCTAGCGGCGCACCGGCAGTTTTCCTTTGTCGAGGGTGACATCAGGAACGACGGGGTCTTGGACGAAGTCCTCCGAAGTATCGATCTGGTCGTGCATTTGGCTGCTCGAGCCGGTGTCCGCCCGTCGATCGAAGATCCGGTGCTCTACTCCTCCGTGAACGTGGAAGGAACGGTCCGTCTGCTCGAACAGAGTCGTCGAGCTGGAGTGCGGCGTTTTGTGTTCGGATCTTCCTCATCGGTATATGGTGATGCGACACCTGTTCCGTTCAACGAGGAGGCGGCGGCCGTCACCCCAGTATCACCGTACGCGGCCACCAAGCGGGCTGGGGAGTTGCTGTGTCACGTGTATACGGATCTGTACGGCATGCGGATCGCGGTGCTGCGGTTCTTCACCGTATACGGTCCCCGCCAGCGTCCCGATTTGGCGATTCACAAGTTCACCCGGCTGTTGGCGTCCGGGTCCCCGATCGAACAATTCGGAGATGGCTCGACGGAGCGCGACTACACGCATGTTTCGGACATCCTCAGGGGCGTCATGGGGGCAATCCGGTGGACCGAATCGGAGGGTCCGCTACTAGAGATCTTCAATCTCGGTGAATCCAGAACTGTACGGTTGGACCGGCTGATCGAGTTGATTGCCGCAGCCCTGCAGGCAGAGCCGCGGATTGACCGACTGCCGCGGCAGCCGGGAGACGTAGTCCGGACATTCGCGGATATCAGCAAGGCGCGCAGGGTGCTAGGTTACGATCCATGCGTTAGTATCGAAGACGGCATAGTTGACTTCGTGGAATGGTATAGGGTGACCCATGGACATTAGTCCACATCGATTGCTGGAGCGGGCTAAAGAGCGCTTCGCCTTGGGTGACTACTTTGGCTCGATTCACCTGCTGGAAGACCTGATCGAGAGCGGGCGCGCATTTGCCGATGCGCATCAACTGCTAGGCCTCTCCTACCATATGGTGGGGCGGTCTGAGACTGCGTTGGAGTCCTTCAACCGCGCGCTCGGACTCAATCCCCGATATGTGGAGGCTCACATCCATCGTGGCATAGTGCTGAGTGATCTGGGCCGAACCGAAGAGGCCGAGCGAGCATTCAGCGAGGCCCGGGAGTGGGGTGGTGCGGACCGTGGTGGAGTGCCTGCCCACCATGCCGCGAAGCTGGCCAATCTTCACGCGGAGTTGGGCGAGGCGTACGTAGAAGCCGGTGCCCTGGGCCAGGCTATCGAGCAGTATAGGGCGGCACTCAGCCTGGGACCGGACTACCACGATCTGCGTTATCGCTTGGCGCGGCTGCTGTTGGAGGCTGGCCGGTCGCTCGAATCCCGGGAAGAGCTCCAACAGGTCGTTCAAGCTCGTCCCGGCTCCACCGACGTGAAACTCTCCTATGGTCTGGCTTGCTACGTGTCTGGGGATGCAGCATCTGCCAGGTCAGTGTGGGAGGAGCTGGCAGACCGGGATTCCGACGACGTCCGGGCGCACGCCTACCTGGCGATGCTGTCTCGGGGGGCGCAGGCCTAAAGTGCGGCCCGCTTTGTTTCAAGTTTTCGTGGCGCTCGCCTGTGCAGCATGTGTTGGTGCTGCGGCGGAGCACGAGAACCTGGGAGATCGGGCCTATGCTGAGCGCCGCTATTCTGACGCTCTGGTAGAGTATCGCCTGTACCTGGCTCAGGTTCCCGATGCTCAGCTGGTCAGGGCCAAAGCCGCCATGGCCGCTCTTCGCGGAGGTGAACTCACGGCAGCGGCAGAGGAGTATGTCGCGCTTGCCATCGGAGGTGGTGACGCCAGCGCAGGAGAGGCGGCCGATGGGCTGGAGCGGGTGGTCCGAGCCGCCGCGGAGAGCCGGGATCAAGCTGCGCTGGCGGCTGCGGTAAATGGCTTGCGGCAAATCGCTCCGGGGCGAGCGCTGGGGCAGTTTGCCCTGCAACTGGCATCCGGACTGGTCGAGGGGCCGCCGTCCGAAGAGACGCTGCTGGTGTTGTTCTACGCAGCAGCGGGAGCGCCGGATGCCCGGATGCAGGACTCGCTCATGTACACCTACGCTGCCGGGCTGCGACAGCTCAGGCGCTGCGAGGAAGCCATACCGGTATATGAGAGCCTCATGCGGCGCGGCCTCGAGCCGACGGTTGTAGAACGCTCGCGTGCCGGGCTGGGCTCGTGTGCGCTCGGGCTGGGCCAACGAGCGCTCGACGCAAACCTC
>Ga0209536_100005332_pt1 | contig 20010 bp, 17 predicted proteins | sample DeeMarSeWOR28_12_FD_187461 | JGI IMG/M metagenome (GOLD analysis project Ga0209536, IMG submission 187461) | Marine sediment microbial communities from White Oak River estuary, North Carolina - WOR-2-8_12 (SPAdes) (version 2) | ecosystem: Environmental > Aquatic > Marine > Intertidal zone >...
TGTTTATTGAAAAAATAACTGGTTGGTTATTCCTGGCAATGGCCGTCCTTATGAATTTTGTTTCTACCTTATTAATTAAAATGCCATAGTTAATCCTGCGGTTATATTATGACTTGCAATATCTACCTCTGATCTTCCGCTTGATCCTTCAAAATTATAATTAAATTCTGTTTCTGCTGCACCGAGATAACGGTACCTGAAATCCAGTGACACAGTTTCACTCATTGCAAATCCTACCCCAACCCCGAGTTGATAGCCCAAAACCGTGTCATCAAATTTCAACAGACCCATTATGTCGGCCTCAACTCTGGAAGCTCCAATCCCAGCTGTAATATAAGGAGTCATGATGCCCCCGGTATCAAAATCCAGGTAGCCATTTACCAGAAAAGAGAGAGCATTGGTATCGATTGATATAGGGCTGATCGATACACTATCAACAGTATCAACATCATTTGCCTGGTATATTACTTCTCCTTCAACTCTATACTTCTCGATCATGTAACCGACAGCACCACTGACAATATATCCGCTATCATATTCCCATGTTTCTGTTCCTGAACTACCATCCTCCACCCATGAAACATCCGAGTCTGTCGCCATGGATACGCCGGCATTAACGCTGCCGTATAAACCGGATGCTGCAAGGCTAAAAACTGGTATAGCCAACAAGAAAAAGCCACACACTGAACCCACTATATTTTTCTTCATCTCTTCCTCCCCAATAAATAATGCGGTCAACTTACCCCCAGACCTGATACAAAAGTCACAAACATAAAATGCCACTACATCAGCAGTTGCATATAGAGCATTACATGTAGATAAAAAAATAAAATAATCATAATAGTTGTGGCTGGTTTTTTATGTGTATACTGGGAACCTTAAACCCCCGGTATGCCAAGAGGACCAGGCAGATCAGGTATGCCGCACCCAGAAATTAAAAGAACCAGGAGCAACAGGTGGAAAACTAGAATTTTCTTCATGCAGGTATCCCAATATTTCATCATCTCTATCTCCCTATATCCCTTTAAAATCTTAATGCTGCCTATTCATTACTTTAATGTATATGCAATATTTGTTCCTGAGTTTACATGAGGAAGTAATCCTTAATAATTACAAATTATTATAAGAGCAAAACAGCAGACAGGAGATTGCAGGACAGCGAGATGAGCACCTGGATTATATCTGTTGCAAACAACGTTTACTCCGGGCCTGTGGCAATTACTGAATGAGAAAAAGGATGGCGTTATATGGCGCACAAGCGCTACTCGTGATATAGGTACCGTAGGGGCTATGTGAAATTCTGAAAAAACAAATGGGGCTGCATTGTGGACGGTAAGGTTAACTTTTCATTTACTCTACAAGAAGACTTCAGCCGGCTAAAGGATATCTTAACAGACAGTAACATTTCTTAGTGTTACCATCTTGGAAAAGTTGCTTGGATTGTTGACCAGCAACAGTTGCAAGCTGGTTTTCATGTGGTTTTAGGAATGACTCTTCATGCTATGGCTATACTTCGCCGACAGGAAAAGTGAGGGTGAAGATTGCTCCTATCCCCCCCGGATTATTGGCAACAGTGATGGTGCCACCGTGATGCTGCTCGACAAGACGTTTGGTGATAGCCAGACCCAGGCCGGTTCCATGGGATTTGGTGGTAAAAAATGGTCTGAATATGTCGTCCAACGATTTTAAATCTATTCCTTTGCCATTATCAGCAATCGAGATTTCTACAGTATTATCTGAGGGCTGCCTGGTTTGTATGATTATGACACCCTGATTTTCAGGTTTGGAGGAGATCGCATCCACCGCATTCAAAATTAGGTTTAGGAAAATTTGTTGCAGTTGATTGGGATCGGCGAGAATATTTGGAATTTTTAACCCGAAATTTTTGACGAATTCGATCTGCATGTCCGGAGCATTGGCCTTGTATTTGGGGGAGCGCAGTGAGTAGCGTGCTGATGAGATTGTTGCTTCAAGGAGCTGGTTGACATCAAGGGAAATCAATTCTGGTTTTGGAGGGCGGGCATAATTCAGCAGACCTTTAATCATGGCGGTTATTCTGTCAATTTCATTGATGACACGGAGAAGCACCTCTTTGTCCTCTGGGGGGAGCGGAGAGTCATGACTGAGGACTTCCATGGCAACTTTGATTCCTGCCATGGGATTTTTTATTTCATGGGCCATGCCGGCCGCGAGTTCGCCCACCACGGCCAGTCGTTCCGTTTCTTGTAATTTGGTATACTGCTCCTGCAGGGAAGAGGCCATGTCGTTGAACGATAAGGCCAGCTTCCCAAACTCGTCGTTTAAATTCTCCTTTATCCGATAATCCAGATTTCCTGATTTGATTTTGTCGGTAGCGTTCAAGAGTTCTGTCATCGGTCCTGTGATACTTTTGATAAAATACAACGAGAAGATGATGCCGACGCAGAATGCAAAAATAAGGGTGCCTGTCAGGATTTTTTTTGAGTCATTCACTTCCTGCATTGCGGCGTTTGTCTTATTGCGCAGGGCTTCATTGGCTGTCATGGCCATCCACTGGGACTTTTCAATTATCCTGTCCCCGATATCGGCGGCAAAAGTCTGAAGACGATTGATCCTTTGCGTGTCCGCGGTCGAAGTTATGAAATAACTGAGGGCATCCTTATACTGGCCAGTCAATTCCTGCAGTTGAAGTATTTCATTTTCTACCTGTGATTCATGGTGGCAATCAGTGCATGTTTGCGCCCGATCGCGGAGCGTAAGGACATTGTCCACTATAATATCCAATTCTTTGCCGAATGACGTGCCAATAGTATACAGATTTGACTGCACAGTCTGGACATTGATGACCAGATCCTGGCGGATAACTTCAACCTTATGGAGCAAAAGCAGGGCAGTAAGATTTGTGGTTGTCTTATTGATAATATGAAGGGTTGTAACGATACCTGCAAGGAACAGCAGAAATAACAGGAAAAAGGCAAGAATAATTTTTTTCTTCATCTGTTACTTTCCGTGTACCGTGATAGATCCCAAGGCTTCCCTGGCCATGTTTTCTATGATGAAAAAATCCTCTTTGCTTGCCTTGACGAAGCCAAGGGCCTTGAATTGCTGGAGGGTTTTTATGCCATCTGGAGTCTTATCCATATTCAGCAGAGCATTGGCCATTCTTTCCCGTAAATCAGGAGCAATTTCACTTTTGAGGCAGAGGGTGATTTCCGGGACTTTGGGGGATCTGGCTATGATTTCAAGCTCCTGCTGAATAGACGGGTCATTATTGGTCATGGCATTATACGTCGTATTTTTTGCGGCACCAATATCGGCCCGTCCGTCAAGTACTGCAAAAATTGCTGAAGCATGGCTGCCGGAGAAAAAATATCGATTGAAAAAACTGTCAATATCCGTAATGCCGTGCTGATGCAAAAATGCCAGGGGAAAGAGATAGCCTTCCATAGTAGCCGGATCAACAAATACGATATTGCCCCCCTTCATATCCTGGAACGATCGAATACCGCTGTCTTTACGGACAAAGATGTATCCCTCTGAATTAGATTCACCATTCAGGTTCACAGGGTTGGCAACCGGTTCCAACTGTAACTCTTTAATAGCCATTGTGGCGGTATAGGATGTGAGGAATGCTCCATCCAGTTTCAGCGTTTTGAATCTTTTGAGCACTTCACCGTAGCGGCTCATTATGGTAAGCCTGACTTTCACCCCAAGCTGAACCGATAGGTAGTCAGCTAAATAGCGATACCGTTCCATCTGGTCGAATATGTTATGTTCTGGCTCTATGCCGATCACCAGTTCATCTGGTTGCTCGAATGCATAAACGGGCATAATTGTCAGGGAGGCACTACAGATAAGCAGGCAGACGAGAAGGGCCCGCACCAAAATACGCGCTGATAGAGAAAGCAGCATCATTCAATCACTCTTGTAGCTTCAATTAACAGCTGGATGGGGAAATTGATGCCAAGATGTTTTGCCTCCACGAGATTGAACACCAACTCTGTTTCCCGAAAGGTATACGTTGTGATGTCAGATGGCTTTGTGCCAAGCAGAATCTGCCATGCCATTTCTGCGGCCATTTCCCCTTGCGTATGTGAGGGCTGATACAATGTCATCAATACCCCGGATTCCTTGTCGTCCGGGAAAATATCAGCAACAGGAATCCTTTTTTCATCCAGGATCGACACGATATCATCAAGCCACAAATGGACAAGGGAACTCCCGGTAATGAAAACAACATCAAAATCTTTGGTCTTCAACCTGTCCAGGTCAGCGCGTGACAGGATGTCAATTTTTTCAGTCTTTATATCCTGCTGGCCCGCAAGGCGCTGCATGGCTTCAAACTGCCGAACCGAATCCTCTTCAATGCCGCTGAAGACGATACCAAGGGTGGTAATACTCTTGAGACGTTTGAAGTAACGGAGAATGCTTGAAAGCGGCACCCTGAAGCCGCAACCAGTTACATTCTTCATATCAACTGCTGTGCTTTCAGGTTCGTAGAAGCCGGCGTAAACCAGAGGGATACGGCCTTTTTCATGGATGACCGCATGGGCGGCGGGTGAACCATAGGTCACAATGAGGTCTACGTCAAAGGCTATGAGTTTTCGGGCGGCATTACTCCAGGCAATGGGGTCGGGAAAGGGTCTTTGCAGGATAATCTCTATCTCTTCTGAGCCGGCGAACTTTTTGTTAAGTTCAGTTACAAATGTATCGTGTATTGTTCCATAATAAGGGATATCACCGGTCATGATAACACCGATACGTTTTTCTGCATGCAGATTCGGGACTGCTGCAAGAACGAAAAGCACGGTGAGCAGTATTTTCAGCAATGGGCGGTGCAAAGTATTCAATTAAAAATACCTTTTTAGAATGATGGTGTTGATGAATACCTTGCCGTCCAACAGGTCAGCTTCCTTGTCGTTATAGATGTCCATATAAGACCTGAGCCCGATCTCCCAGTCCGTGGAAAGTCGTTTGGCCAAGGCAATGGAAAGAGCGGTTTCTGATGTTTCCAGGTTGGAAAACTCGGAGAGGGAAAAATCCGCATCCCCGACAACATCCCGATAATCGGTTGTCCCCTTGGAGATAGTGTAGGAAAGATCAGCAGTCACAGTCAAATCTTCCAATGGAATGAAATTGAGGGATAATGAAAACGTGTTGGAGTTATCGTTATAAGGAACACCGCTGTCTACATAATATGGATCATCCGTTGGATTCTCGGGCCATTTCCCGTAGGCCAGGTCCTGTTCTATTTTCCAGCGGAAATAGAACCAGCTGAATGTGAGTGATGCCTTTGGTGTGAGTTGCGTTGTAAAGCTGGCAAGAAACTGGTCAAACCTCCCGTCTCTTTCGCCTGTCTCAAGGAGTTCATAAGGATCACTATTAAGGTAAAGCAGGGAATCACGACTGGTTATCGACAGGATATATTCCAGGTAAAGGTTGAGCGTGGGAGTGGGTGTGTAGTTGGTAGTCAACCGCAGCTTATTGGAGTAGTCCGGGGTAGTGTTGTAGGAAGGTTCGTCATAATTCTTATATTCATATTTTGCAGTTACCTTGACCCGGTCAAGAGGTTTAGCATGTGCTGCCAGGTCAATAGCGTGAATATTGGAGCGCTCTGGAAGAATGTTCCATTCGCTTAATTCTGTACGTTCGAGAAGGGAAAACTCATAGTTTGCGTGCAGGGAAAGGTTGGGCAGGGCCCTGTACCGTGAAGAAAGAGAAAACACATCCTTGTTGTAAGAGATGCCCTGCCTGACCGGATAGGTGTAATCATTGTCAGGGATATTGCCGGACAGGGTAACTTCACCGGGATTATCCAAGTCCACATCTTTGTGTCTGTACTTAAAGAAGATGCCGACAACCGGGGCTGGTATCCAGCTGAAATCAAAGGCACCCTTCCAGGTGGAGGCTTCGGTTCCGCTGTAGTTGTTTTCCTGGGACAGGGTACTGACACTGGCTGCGGTTGCAATACCGCCGGTATAGGATGAATGCAGCTTAAAGGAGTGGCCGGATGATTCGGTTTCAGGAATGACATTATGGGGATAATAATCTGAAATTTTCGAAGGTATATCTGGATCTGTGCTGTTAAATGGAGGATAAATATCGTAAAGGATATTGTTCCCATTCGGATCAAACCTGGCCTGATCATAGGCATATTCAAGCTCTACAGGTCCGAGATGGCTGTTTGCCCCGAGTTTTACGGCATTTGATTTCCAGTCTATATCACGGGTTTCGGATACCATGTCGAGCGAATCAAAGTATCCGCGTAGAAATCGCTGCTGAATAGTACCCTCCCGCTCCACATGGCGATGGTTGACAAAACCATGCAGGGGAAAATCTGGGGCCTTCAGCCTGAGAGACATCAGGTTGCTGGCAAAGTCGACATAATACTTATCATCAATTTTATCATCAAGGTATCTTATTGGGGGGGATACATTTTCATGCTGATAGCTATAATGATTCAGATTATGATGGACACCGACCAGAATGTCCCTGAACAGAATCAGATCCTTATAGGCAAATCCGGCATCGGAATAAAAATCATACTTGCTGACAAATTCACCATTGACATGATACCGGTAGGGAAGGGGGCAGGAGAGCAGATTAAGGCCAAAGGAGACAGAAGAATGGGGGTAAATATATTCTGCAGCTTTTAATGAATCTTCGGTGGAAACCCATCGGTACCCCAGAAAGAAATCTCCTTCAGTCTCAAAAGAGACCGAGGGTTCTTCCCGTTCCTGACTGAAAGATGCCTCTGCAGCCTGAGGCGCTGGATTTTCTTCTCCGGCGATGCCGAGGGAAACCCAGCAACAGAGAGCAAGTCCGAAAACAAGGATTTTCAAGACAGGGCTCATTTTTTTGTATCTCATTGGGTAAACCTTCCCGTTCCAGTGGTTGACGGCACGTCAGATCCATGAATTGTGGAATGGCAGTCCGTACATCGCGTATAAAAAGCTCTGGCCCGTTCAGGGGGAATACTGCCACCTCCCTCTGAATTGATCCTGTGGCCTTGGTGGCACTGGAGGCACAAGAAGGGTTCCCGTGCGTTAAGAAGTCTGCTGTTAACGGACCCATGGGGACTGTGACAGTTGAGACAGTTCTCTGCTACGTCTGCATGTTCATAAATGAATGGGCCTCTTTTGTCAGGGTGGCACTGGACGCAGGTTTCTTTAACGCTTTCCTGGAGCAGATCCTGCCCTGCGAATCCTCCGTGGGCATTATGGCAGTCAACGCAGAACACCCTTCCTTCCTTGAGAGGATGGTGGCTGGGCATGGAAAACTGTGCCTGGGCAGACTGATGGCAGCTGAAACAAAGTGCGCCTGAAGCAAGTGGGGTTACTTTCAGATCAGGACTGGCATGAACATCATGGCAGTCAAAGCACGATACTTCATTGAGGGCATGGCTGCCCGCATTCCAGTTGTGCAGGTTGAAAGTAGCGTTGGCAGTGTGGCATTTAAGGCAGATGAGCGACTGTGCCGTGGCAGGTAGGTTTTTTAAGTCGATCAGGGTTTTGAAATTGCAAGCTGCCTTGATACCCTGCCTGGCTTTTTCTTCGACCACTTCCTTGGTCAGGTCCTTGATAGCCAGACTGCCGGGACCATGACATGATTCACAATCCACCAGGGGCATGCCGGACTCCTTTTTCAGCTGAGCACCCATGGTGCTGGCATCAAAGAACAGTCTAAGCCGGTCATGCTCATGACAGGCGGACAGACAATTCTCGGTACCGACATAATCAGCATAGAGGTCGCCGACAATCATTTTTTCATATTCGCGGATGGGCAGAATTGGACTTGATTCTTTCAGGCCGGTGCATCCGCTGATATAAGCAAGTATTCCCATCATGATTAGGAAGGATGTACTCAGATGGTGCTTCTTGCCGGACATAAACCGCCTCCTTGTTCATCCGTTTATGCGGATGGTTGTTGTGAGATGACACTGTTATTCGGTTTTTTTCTGCTGTGGTGAAAAAAGGTAAAAATATCAACCATCCCGAATCCTGGCGCCATATTACCTATAATGAATCTCCACTCAGCGTGTCAATAAAAAATCCGGGAAGGAAAATTCTGAGACATCTATCGAGCAGTTAGTTTTTATGCCCGACGCCGGAAGCCTAAGGAAGGTATTGCAAATGGTATGCCCCTTGCATAAAAACTGTGAGGCTGTGCAGCGGCTCTCCTTGACTAAGACGCAGGAGAGACGATTCTGCAGGTTATACAGCGTGCAAAAGGTTTAGCAGACAGAGCAAGAGAAGAGAAAAATTCCCCCCTGATTATTAAAGGAGTTTTCCAATGGCTGAGCAGAGCAGATCACAAGCATTTATCTCGGCAGAAGAGGTGCTGAAGACGGAAATCATTGTCAACCAGGCCCTGATCGACATCCTGATCGCCAAAGAGATTATCTCTGAGGCAGAGTTGTTGAAATCAATACAGAAGATAAGGAAGGAACAGGATAAAATGACAAAAAAATCAGAAAAAATAGTTTCGCTGCAGAAAAGACCATTACGGAGCAGGAACAAATAACAAGATTACAGGAAAAGATGGATTCAAACACCCCCCCCAAATTATTAAACGAAGTGCCAGCATCAACGCCAATCCAGTTATGATCCGAGTTTTTACCACATTGGGAAAGCTGATTTTCCAATGATTTTTTAATACAAGACTTCACCATGTGATTTTAACATGCAGGCCCCAAATCGGGTTGCTAAGTATGCGGGCAGGCAAACCGATTTCCGATGCATCCGACAACCCTGGTGATAGCGGTAGGGATCCCATTACCAGTGGCTGGAAATTCACAGCGGTGTTAACCCCGAGGAGCCGGCTTGTTCCTTCGCTGACGACTCCAAGTGGATCTGTGAAGAACAGCAGTGTCTTGTCAGACCAATCCAGTTGGCCTGATTTGGCTCTGACCCATTCCCGGATCGGGGAAAACATATATTCGCCAAGAAATGCGCCTGCTACCGGCGTTACGACCAGATCCTGGTAGGAGACCGGCTCAAACAGGGCTTCCGCTCCATATTCATACAGTGTGGACAGGAGGAAAGAGTACCAGAAGGAGTGCATCCGCCCGAAACCACGTTCCCGCGCCCGGATATAGTATGCGGCCCCCCAATAGGGATGCAGAATGTAATTGACGTACCATTCATCTTCATCCCAAATGGGGTTTCTGACGTTATTTACCCATTTCGAAAAGCTGTAGTCATCTTTGTCCTCTTCGGTCCAGCCCGAGATCGATTCCGGAAGCATGTATATAATGCCTATAGCGACAAATTGGTAACCTACAAAATAGAAGGTGTCCCTCTTGATTCCACGCCAATCGGGATATTCTGCCGGCGGGCCCTCCCAGCGATACCCTCTGCCAGATTTGTTTGTATCTGCATTGAATGCTGCAAGTTCCGTAAATTTTTCGTATTGCAAAGGCATGGAACCACTCCATGGTTTTGTCAGCACAGTCTGATGAAATCCAACCCATGCGGCTGAGAGTTGGTCCTCACTTCCTTTTGCTGCCAGTGCTGGGGGTACCCCGCATAACATATTAAGAAGTATGCAGAAAAGAGTGCAGATGCGATACAAATATTGGTGATAATTATTATGGGAATATATTGTTGTCATGGGCGTAATCTTTGTTTGCAGCACATGCTTTATTGGGGGGTCCAGAGTAAACGGTGTTTACCTCCAGTAACGCGGGCAATATTATTTATATTTCGAAATAAATTAATTACAAAATTTTCGGGTTTTTATTGAGTTCAGGAATCTATCCGTTTTATGAGGAAAAAGGGAAGATTTTTTTGCTTTGCAGCAGCAATTAATTTCTGATTTCCAAAATTGTTACAGTCTGATCCCGGAATCTTGAACAGTTTTAGCAAAATGGCATGTCCGTTGCAAAATAAAAGGTATAAATAATACTCCCGGATACTGAAACGTGGTTAGTGAAATCGCTGAGATAATGAAGCAGAACATAAGGAGTTAGCACATGGCAAATCTAAAGCACATGGATATTATCAAGAGAGGGGTTGATTCCTGGAACAGCTGGAGGATCAACAATTCTCATATACTGCCATCCCTCTCGGAAGCAGGGCTGCATATGGCCTACCTGAATAAAGCCAATCTCAGCAAGGCTGACTTGTCAGACGCAGGTTTACGGCTGGCTGATCTTATTGAAGCCAATCTGAAAGGGGCTGATCTAAACTGGGCCAACCTCAGTGAAGCCAATCTTCGTGGCGCCAATATCAGGGGAGCAAATCTGCAGGGCGCCAATATGACCGGAAGTAACCTGCATGCGAGCAAGTTGAATTACGCAAATCTGCACCAGGCAAATATAAGCAGGGCAGATATGAGCAACGCGGAACTTGTCCGGGCTAACCTCTGTGGTGCGGACCTGAGTGGGGCTGACTTGAGCGGGGCAATAATTAAAGATGCAAACCTCATCGGTGCAAATCTCACTGGTGCTAGGCTAGACGGGGCCGACCTGAGCAGTGCTATAGTCGGATCAACTCTATTTGGCAACGTGGATCTCAGCAATGTTGAGGGCCTTGAATCATTGTTGCATCTTGGTCCCTCAACTGTAGGCATTGACACTATTTATAAGTCTAGAGGCAAAGTGCCGGTAGTGTTCTTGAAAAATGCCGGGGTGCCCAGGCATCTGATAGATTACATTGAAGTGTTTGTTGATCAGAACAAAAAATACTACTCCTGTTTCATCAGTTACACGGAAGAAAATGAAGATTTTGCCCATAAACTTTTTGAAGACCTCCAGACGTATGGTGTCAGATGCTGGCTTGCTACGGAGAAACTTAAGAGAAGGGATAGAAATCATGCGATTATTGACTCCGCAGTCAAACTGCATGATAAGAATATACTGATTCTTTCAGAGGATTCCGTTGACCGTGATTGGGTTGAGAACGAGTATAATGCTGTCATCGAAAGAGAGGTAAAAGAGGGCAAAAATGTACTTGTGCTTATTTCCCTGGATGACGCTGTAAAATACAGCGAAAAACCCTGGGTTGCCAAAATGCGGAGATCGCGGTACATGGCTGACTTTTCAATGTGGAAGGAAAATCAAATTTACCAGGATATGTTAGGTTATTTGCTGGAAGAATTACACGCTGAAGAAAATTCTGGTGCAGTTGTTGACGACTTTCCGGAGGAAGAATTCAAAGAGGAAAAACCTGTGTCGGAGAAATTTGCGGAAGCAGAGGTCAGAAACGAGACAAATGAATTTCGTGCGGAACGCAGACAATTCTGTTAAGCGCATATAACGCACAAAATTACGGGCATTTTGCCCGTAGCCGGTTTAATTTTTCACTATCCTGTGAAATTATATCATCTGCCAGCCCGGCAAATTTTCATTTAAGCTCTCTTGGTTGCTCTTTGCGTTGAAAAAAGAAAGAAACCAGCACACCAAGCGCAAAGCCGATAAGCGTTGTTCCCATGAGCAGGATGGCCCTTGGCATGGTTATGGTCAGGAACAGAAGCTTTGTCTCTACCGGAGCTGTGTTTTGGAGTATGATAATGACACCCAGCAAGGCCAATAAAGCGGTGCAGATCATTTTAAAGTGGTTCATGTCAGTCTCCAACAGAAATAAGTAATTGAGTTTTTTACTGGCCTATATTTCAAAGGTCTGCCACATCTCAGGTATAGCAATGTTTTCAAAGCCAAGTCCTGTCTGAAGACTTGCCGCAAGTGCCTGGGAAGATTCAATTTCACCATGCACTACAAAGGTGCGGGCCGGTTTTTTCCGCATGGCACCCGCCCAGGTGAGCAACTCGTCCCGGTCCGCATGACCACTGAATCCGGTGATAACCTCCACATGGGCTTTAACCGGAAACTCTTCACCGAATATTTTCGCTGACGGTTCCTTGTTTACTATGCGGCGGCCCAAGGTGTTGGGCGCCTGCCAGCCGGTTATCAGGATGGTATTCCTGGAATCACTTATCCTGTTGCGCAGATGATGCAATATGCGGCCACCTTCCATCATGCCGCTGGCACTGATAATTACCGCCGGCTTTTTGAGGACGTTAAGTTTTTTTGATTCTTCAACATTCTCCGTAAAACTGAGGGTCTCAAAGCCAAACGGGTCTGTGTGGTGATCATTGAGCAGAAAGCCTCTCATTTCCGCATCGTAGCACTCGGGGTGCATCCGAAAGATATCGGTCGTATTGGTAGCTAATGGGCTGTCAACAAAGATGGGAAGTCGGGGAATAAGGCGCTGATCATGGAGCTTATGCAGGGCGTATACAATCTGCTGTGTGCGTCCAACTGCAAAAGCAGGTATGAGAAGTACACCACCCCGGTCGTTTGTGTCATTAATGATGCGTTCCAGTTCTTTTTCCGATTCAGGATAAGGGGGATGCAGCCGATTGCCATACGTGCTTTCCATGATCAGGATGTCGGCACCTCCGATGATATGGGTTGGGTTTCGGATAATCGGTATGCCTTCCCTTCCTATATCGCCACTGAAAACAAGCCGGTATTCCCGCCCGTTCTTCTTTTCTTTGATGTCAAGAATAACATGGCTTGAGCCCAGCATGTGACCGGCGTCAACCAGGGTAAGATTGACACCCGGGGCGATTTCATGTTTCCGGTTGTAGCTGATGCCGATGAAATTCTCCATGGCATTGACAACATCCTCTTTCGTGTATAGAGGCTCAAAAGGGTTCTTGCCCTGCTTTATTCTTCTTTTATTCACATATTTGACATCCTGTTCCTGGATATGGGCACTGTCTAAAAGCATGACAGAACAGAGGTCACGGGTTGCAGAAGTACAGAATATGTCACCCTTGAAACCGTTTTTTACCAGGCAGGGAATATTGCCGGAATGATCGATGTGGGCGTGCGAGAGGACGAGGACATCAACAGTGGTTCCGTCGCAGGTTCCCTTGCGGTTTAGTTCGAAAGCCTCCTTGCGTTTGCCCTGGAACAATCCGCAATCAAGCATTATACGGTGGCCGTTGACGTCGATGAGGTGCTGGGAACCGGTTACGGTTTGTGCTGCACCATGAAATGTTATCTGCATTTTTTCTCCATGGAAAAAGATGGTAACTAGGACAGATCGTTAATTTTATATATATTATAGCTAAAGGGCGGTGAAGCTTCTGTCAAACAAAAAACAGTACAGCATCATGTCAGCAGACAAATAAAAAACGGCCTGCGGTAAGTTGCAATAACAGAATATAAAGGAAAAAGGCAGTTAAATTGCTAGGATAATTATGGAACAGGGAGTAACCTGCGTCTTGTTATTGATCATGGGCCCGTGGGAATTTTCAACAGCTAATTGGGACTGTAGTATTGGAAATTCTGGTTTGTTCATCACTTGGGAGTGAGTATAGTCTTGATAAGAAGTGACTCGGGCAGGCGGGAAAAATTACGCTAAGTGGCGGTGATATTTTTTCCCGGTGAATTTAAGCTACGCTCGAGTTTATAAAAAAAGGAAGTGCTGGGAACAGTTTCTTTCAACTTTGAAAAGAGAGAAGGAGCTGGTGGGCCGTGAAGGAATCGAACCTTCAACCTACTGATTAAGAGTCAAAACCTTCGAGCTTCACATCTTTAGTATTATCAGTAGCAATCGCGGTTATAGCGCGAAATTCAATTTCCAGATAAAAGGCAATTTCCCAGATTTTTGGTAATTTTTTAAGAAAAGTCTCACACAGATTCTCACACGGAAATGATACTCCTAAACTTTAAGCAAAAAATATTTGTTTTGGTCGTGGTCGAAAATTTTATCTAATAGAACGTGTGTGTAAAAGGGACCAAAAACTGTCTTTATGGCACGAACTCACTTAGATAGTAGTATTTAATATCTAACGATAAAGTAGTGATTCTTAAAAGTTATAGCGCATGCACATAAGGACGATAGTACATATGTGTGATGGCAATCTTGATACTTCAGGAATGGTTCACGACTGTAAAGAGCAGATCTTTACATTAGATGGTGCCCGGCATATAAGATGAAAAACCCCTATAAAGCAGGGGGTAATGGATAGGTCTTTTCGGCTTGAAACTGCCAGACATACCAGCAGACATCGTTCAATTATTCCTTCAGCAGTTGTTCCTGCTTCAACCGGTTGATTGCACGGCTGGCCTGATCAGGATAATCCTCCGGGAAATACCAAAGCCTATGCCCTTTTTCTGTCTCATAATGAGCAAGACCCCGATCCTCTGGTCGCAACTGTAGCAGGAACTGAATCAGCACATCGGTACTCACCCAGGGATGGGAATACCAGAAGCTGTGAGATCCTTTGCTCATATCAGGAATGGTTTCCGAGTCGATCCAGAGTATGTCTAACGGCATCGTCCTGGAAGCGTCAATGACCCATTGGGTTTCCTCGGCATTCAGCTCATTGGGGTCCGGCCTTCCGGCCCGTGAGACCCGATGGTGTCTGGCAGCATGTTTCAGAACGGAATCATTCGGATTCAGGGCCAGTGTGACGTGATTGGGGAGGTCAATATAAGTTGCCAGGTTTTCCAGGAAAACCCTGAAATCAATATCAGGTGCCGCAAAGTAGATCTCCCCCAGGCGAAGTCGTTTTTTTAACTGTCTTATGTCTTCGTCGGCATATTTTTCACGCAGTTCAGTCAGGGCCGGGCTCAGAACCTGCGCTCCTGCACTGTAAGCAAGTATATCAATAGAGCGAGCCGTGGTATGGCGACCCAGGATTTCCAACAACCGGGCAAAAACAGACACGCTTCGGCGGGCATTATTGACATCTACGGCATAGCGCAGCAGACTTGCGGCGGACGGCCATGCATAGAACATGACTACCGTATTTCTGCCGGTAAAGTGATGGAACTGGGCTGCCTGGGCACTAGACCTGTAAAACGTATTGTTGGCGCCGTGCACGTAGAGAATCAGGTCCTTGTCTAGGGTCCGGTCAAGGGCTTCATTCAGTTTATCAAAAAAATACCGGGCATTAGGCGACAAATCATCAATGGGAATTTCAGTATCCAATTCCGCCAACTCTTCGGTGACCTCCAAGTCCAATACAATATCTTCTTTGCTTTTGTCAGTGGTGGACAACTTGTAAATATCCATCCAGGTCTCTTTTTCTGTACCAATTCTGATTTGTGCAGTGCCAAGGCGTAGTTTTTGATCAAACAGAGTTATATATTTCCTCTCCTCGTCCGTACCTACACTCATTCGATTGGTGGCATAGGCAACAACCACCCTATTGGTTTCCTCCAGTTCCGGATTAACTGCAAAGGGATCGTGTTCACCCGTCTGCATGACAGCCGGGGTTGGCATCAAGTAGACTTTCTTCTGGCAACCGGTCAGGAAGAACAGCATTAGGATGCAACTGAAAACAGCAAGTTTTTGTTTCATTAATCTACTAATTTTTAATTTCAGCCCATGCCTTGTCCTGACCTTTTACTACCTGTTTGACAATGCCATAACATTTAATGCAAAATGAGTCATGTTAGCAGGGAATATTTTTGGCACTTTTATAAAATGCAAACTCAATATATCTTGCCACAATCTTAACTTTTCTATCCCCAAAAACAAGTAAAGGTTGCCAGTGGATCTAGCAACCTTTCAGGAATCATTCATGATTCAACCAAGATATAGGCATCGCAAATCTTACTTCTCGCTTTAGATATCTCTTTAAAAGAAAATATGCTCAGCTTCATTTAAAAAAGCAGAGGATGAGGCAATGTTCCGCATCCTCTGCTTTAAGTTCTTATGCCAAAATGTTTTTATTTTTTGGCTGCCGTCCAGCCCTTTGCCGCCTCGTGTCCGTTCGTTTGCCCCGGTTTTTCATCCTTGACGTAATAGTACAGGGGTTTTCCCTTGTATGTTGTCTGCTCTGCCCCGTCATCCCTAGTAAATGATCCGAAATCACTTTGTTCGCATCCTTCAACCACTAACTCAGGATTGACATAAAAGACCGGCCATTGTGTAAGGCATTCACCGGTGCATGCACTTTTGCCAGATTTATCTTTGCTGAATGTATAGAGCGTCATTCCCTTTCCGTCTGCCAGATAATTGCCTACACCAAGTTTTTTCTTTACCTGCACCCCAATGGCATCTTCTGCTAAAGCGATGCCAGCAAAGATTAAGCAAATCAGAAAAGTCGCCAAGGTCACCTTTGTCAGTTGTTTTCTATAATTCCCTTTCATCGCTATTTCTCCTATAAGTATAATACCAAGGGCATATCCCCTGACACCATGTCAGGATCGGAACCCTAATGGCTTAAGAAGAAAAATGCATATAGAAGAATGATGAAAAATATGTCAAGCGAAATTAATTGTTAGGTATTAATGCCGGCTAAAGTTACTTGCTAGCATCTTAACTTTCTCGAACCAAATTCTTAATTGCTATATGGTGTGGACATCATAATTGACCAGTCATACGTCTTCAATATTTACCTGATGTTAGTGTAACTCACGTTTTGCCCACCAAAGACCCGGAACCATCGGAATCCATAAAGTGAATCCTCTCAACAGCAACGTCGCTGTAAGTGCAGCCTCAAGAGGGATACCCAAAATGCCGAGCATGGCGACACAGGTTGTCTCGAAGGTGCCCAGACCTAGGGGAATAGGGCCAATTGTTGCGACAATGGAGGCCAGCACAAAACTAGGGAATGCCGCCCAGAACGAAACATGCTGCCCCACGGCCTTCAGCATAACCCATAAGGTTGCTGAATCGAGCATAAAAACTGCGCTATGCAGCAGTGTTGTGGTTATAATCAGCAAAGGATCACGGAGTAATTCAACGGGTGCATTGCCCAAATCCTTTAATAAACCGCTCAAGCCGGGTATGTAAAGCAACCATGCAGGCGGATATTTTTCCCCAAAACGTTTCAGGAAAAGAGCTCCTGTGGGAATAGCTACCGCTACAAAGCCGAAGATCGTCGTTACACTAAGTATCCAGACATTAATTTTGTGGTAAAACCATAACAGTAAAATACTCGTAACAGCTGCTACAAGATAAGCCGCATAATATGCTACAAGGCTCACCAGCATCGTTGCCATGCAAAGATGCGTCGATATGCCGCGTCTGCTTAAAGCCGTAACAAAAAAAGCTGTGCCACTCATACCCCCGGTTGGTATGGCCTGATCAGAAAACAACTTTGCTACCCCAAGGGGCACCAAAGAGAGAAAAGAGTAATGAAATCCTCCAAGCCTTAACGCCTGATACCACACAGCCGCCACACTGATATAGGTAAAGACTTGAAGCACCAACGCGAGGATGAGCCATAACGGCTTGGTATGACGAAGGAGTTGTACAAGGTGCTCTATTTCGCTGAAGTGGGTGACCACCACAATTAATCCAGAGATAAGCAGCAGACCGGCGAACCATGCCCTGGCAGTATTCCACCGTGAAGTTGCCTGTGTTTTTTTATTAAGAGAATGCATATTAAATCTCCGGCAACATCCGCTTTACTCAAGCTTTACTTGTCAATATTTTCAGGATTTGCTGTTTTAGCATTTATTGCGGTTGTTCTAGAACTCCTCATTTCAGTTAAAAGCTCCATCTGAACCTCCTGAATTTCGACAAGACGTTCCCATTGATTGGATAAAAGGTGGTCGAGTTTCTGGTGCAATTGACGAATTTCAAGTTCTGCCTTGAGGTTAACCTGATAATCATGCATGATCCGTAAACGGTCCTTCTCTTCCTGTCGGTTTTGGCTCATCATAATTATCGGGGCCTGGATTGCAGCAAGACAGGACAAGATGAGATTAAGAAAAATGTAGGGGTATGGATCAAAGGGCTTAAAAAACAGAGCAATTGAGTTTATGAGAACCCAGGCGAAGAGTATGGTCCCAAATAGTATAATAAATCTCCAGCTACCACCGAACTGAGCAATCCGATCAGAAAGGCGTTGGCCAAAGGTTAGACCCGATTCATATCTCTCATCCACTTGGGTGGCAAGGATCTCATGCTTGGTGATGCTATCCAGCACTTCTTTTTCCAAGTAGGACAATTCACCCTTTTCCTCCTCGATAAGGGAGAGTACATACTGGTTCCGAAAACGATTCAGGTCATCCATACAAATGAACCCGTCTCCAGACCATGCTGGGTGGGACTTCTTCACCATATCTACGACAACAGGGCGAACCAAGCCTGCAAATGCCAGTTCGGTCTCGCCAGCCGTCCTGCCGCAAATCTGACAGCGCTGTATTAGGGAGCTTCCGGAATCATCCAAGTTTCCCTCCTCCTTGAGTGGTGAGGATTAAGGTTATGTAATATCAATTATAATAAGTAGAACTTATACAAATCAAGTTCCACAATGGGTTATGGAAAGATCATTCAGTAGAGTCATAATTTTTTGCCAATCTATACTTTTTACACTCTTAAACAGAGTGAAGATTGCTGCTGGATATAAGGGGGTTATGTAAATGGCCTGCCAGTCAAAAGAGGACGCAGCGATTGAACTGTCTACCTGTCTGTCATATTGAAGAATCTTGAATATTACCTTAGTATTTACCGAACTACTTCTTTACAGCATCCCTTTAATCGGACTTGGAAAATTCATTCAATAAATTTTACTTTACAGATTTTTTATACAATAGTGCAGGAATATGAAAAAAATATTTGGACACATTCTCTCGCCTATTTATTTACTTGTTTTGGGAGTAATTTTGGGGGTTTTTCATCCTGTTCAAGTGGTGTGCTGGAATATGTGGGGATACCCGGCGCAAAAACGTGCGGCAGAAATTATGTGCTATCTCATCCTTAAAAGTTTAATCATTCTTGGTTCAAGGGTGAAATTCAAAGGGTTTGAAAAGCTGCCCGCGGACTGCCCGTTAATTATTGTTTCCAACCATCAAAGCCAATATGATATTCCACCAGTTGTTTGGGGATTTAGAAAACACTATCCTAAATTCATCTCCAAAATTGAGTTGGGAAAAGGCATCCCCAGTATTTCATATAATCTTCGAAAAGGTGGATCTGCCTTAATCGACAGAAAAAATCCTTCCCAGGCAATCAAAGCTATTATAAAACTGGGCAGACAAATAGAAGAAAACAATTACGCTGCATGCATCTTTCCGGAAGGAACCCGGAGCAAGGACGGGAAAGTGAAAACTTTCAAAGTGAGCGGTTTGGCAACTTTACTGAAAACCTCACCATCTGCTGCTATTATTCCATTTGCTGTGAATGGCAATTATCTTCTGCAAAGATTCCCCATGGGTGTTGGAGAGAAACTGACGTATTCTGTCCTGGATCCCATTGAACGAGAAAATCGCACCGCGGAAGAAATAGCTGAAATGTGCGAATTGGCGATTAAGAGGGAATTGCATCAAGTTTAATTAGAAAAAGAAAGCACTTCACACTTTTAGAAAGTCTGCGATTTCTCAAAAATGCAGAGATTTTGCCCCAATCGTAACTTCTTTAAGACAATTCAGGAGTTGCCATGTTACGAGGAGATTCTGACTCCACATGTTCTGTGGGGCTCCTACACAGATTGGTCCTTGTGCCCTTCGCGCAAAACCCTGAATTTCCCTGTCTCGGTATCCAGGTCGTAAATATTGAAATTGGTCCGCATGTCGATACCCGTGTAATGGGTTGCAAGATTTATGGAGGCTGAGCCGCTGAAGCCGCTTTTTATACGGTGAAAAACCCCCCGGGGCCAGACGAGAAGGGCTGGCCCGTCATATAACAGTCGGCCTCCCTGCTCAATATGTTGGGGCGTGATAACAAATGATTCAACCCGGCCATGGGCCTTGATATAGATGTCCACATGCCGTTCCCCCTGGAGCACGATGAGGTTGTCATCCTGGTGGGGATGCATGTACCAGGGTTCCATAACATCACCCACCGGGCCTGGTGATACAGCTCTTTCTTTATGAATCACCCGGTCGACAGCATCGATTTTGGGCACCAGCTCCCTGGGCAGGATGTCAAAGGAGACGCCCTCTGTTTTCCGGAACGGCTGCAAAGCAACCACTTTGTAAAAGCCTGGGATTTCTGCCACAATAGCATTTTTAATCATGGGTTTTGCTCCTGTCGGGTTGATTGGAGCGTTGCCAGGATCTCACCAAGTTCTTCATCAAGGCAACATTCCACGTCATGAATATGGATGGATTCCAGG